>Ga0209515_10000929_pt1 | contig 50662 bp, 47 predicted proteins | sample Subgroupgradi54m_FD_187454 | JGI IMG/M metagenome (GOLD analysis project Ga0209515, IMG submission 187454) | Subsurface groundwater microbial communities from S. Glens Falls, New York, USA - GMW60B uncontaminated upgradient, 5.4 m (SPAdes)... ... | reverse complement strand
TTTTGAGAAGACAGCCAAAACCCTCCGTGCCCCCCTGCACCTTCTAGAGCAGGAAGTGCAGGTAACAGCGATGCAGAGCGGTATTCGTGGCTCCCGGTGCACCCTGCGAACGCCGGATCGGACCTACTCGAATCTTACAATCCCGCTGTTGGGCCGGCATCAGGTGTGGAACGCTGCGGCGGCGGTCCGAATGGCGGAACTGTGGGTGGCCTCCAGAGGGGGAATCCTCTCATCGGATGCCATTTCGCGCGGGTTGGCTCAAACGATCTGGCCTGGCCGGTGCCAGCTTATCGAGGGAGAACCGCCGATCCTGCTGGATGGGGCGCACAACGCTGCGTCCGCCCAGGTACTGCGCCAGACGGTGGAAGAACTGTTCCCAGGCAAGAAAGTTTGGCTCGTTTTCGGGACCTCTGCCGATAAAGACTTGAAAGGGATGGCGTCGGTTCTCGGGCCGTGGATGGGGGAATTGATGATCACCCAAGCCCGGAATCCCCGCGCTGCTTCCAGCGATAAGATTGCACATGTTTTCAGCCGGTGGCAGGCGCACCCCATGCTGACCCGCTCCGTCCCGGAAGCGCTTACGCAGGTGAGATCTTGTGCGCGGCCGGAAGATCTGATTGTGGTGACCGGCTCTCTTTTTGTCGTCGGAGAAGCCTTGCGGGCGATTCGCGACCTCAACCTAAGCGGGCTGGTGCCGTCGGCGCTGTCGCGCTAGAAAAAGAATCCCGCCAATCAAACCGGGAGTTAATTGGATGGCGGCCCCAACCAGCGAAAGGGAAAGGGCGTGGGCCGGATCAATCCCGATCCGTTGAAGCAGCACGATCGTTGTCCCCTCTCGAATGCCCCAGCCGTTGAGTGAGACCGGGATCTGCGAAACGGCCGCCACCACCGGCACGATGATCAGAAACGACAGGACCGGGATCGACAGATGCAAAGCTCTCGAAACCACCACGCAGACCAAAACCCCCACAGACTGAATGGCCAAGGAGAGTCCCAGCGCCCCCATCAGCACTTTTGGCCGATGAAGGTAGCTCCGCAGCGCCTCTTGGAATTGTTTGGCATGAGATTCCAATTGGCCCAGGCCGATCCGGCCGAAGGGCTTCAGGCTGGTTTGCAGGACCCGCCGGGAGCCGATAATGCCGATCACGAGCAGGACGAACAGGGAAAATCCGAGAAGACCGGAACGCATCACCGGATCTTCCCGCGCGGGCGGGAAGATTCCCCACGAGAGTGTGGCTAAAATAAGCAGTCCCACTAGACCAGTAAGCCGGTCCATGAGGATTGAAGCCAGAGGTTCTTTCCACTGCCCGGTGGCCTTGATCAGATCGTAGCCGCGGATCACATCGCCGCCCACCGTTGTCGGCAGAAAACCGTTAAAAAAGCAGCCGACGAAGAAAGAGTTCGCCAAAAACTTCCAGGTCAGACGAGGATCTGCAGGAACAAGCAGCTTCCACCGGATGATCGTCCAGATCTGCGTCAGCAAAAACAATACCACCGCCACAATCAGCCAACGGAGGTTGGCCCCGGCGATCGTCTGCCGCAGGGTGCCTGCGTCCACTTTTCGGAAGATAACCCAGAAAGCGAATGCGGTCATTGCGGCTCTGCCCACGAAGGAAAGAATTTTTCGCATGGTCATTTCTTAATGTTGATGTAATCGTCGAATGTAATCTGCCCGTGCGCCTCTTGGCGGACCACCCGAAGCCGGTCGGCGAAATAAGGATGGGTCCGAAAGTAGGAATGTTGGTGCAGGGGCTGTTTGAAGGCGTAATCCCGGATCCGGGTCAGGGCGTCGATCGTGGCGTCGGATCGAAATCCGGCCCGCTTCAGATAGTGGACACTCAGTCGGTCCGCTTCCAACTCATCGGCTTGTGAGTATTCCAGCAAGATTGAAGTGAAGGCCAGATCCATGCCGGCCTGGGTTCGGGCATCACCGGCTTGAGTTCCGGCAGCGATCAATTGAAGCAGCTGCAAGCCCAAAGCCCCTTGGAGCCGCTTCAAGGCATGTTTGGCCACCACGTGTCCCATCTCATGCCCCAGCACCGCCGCTAGTTCGTCATCGGAAGGAAGCAGCTTCATCAAACTGGCGGTTATGTAGATGATTCCGCCCGGCAGGGCGAAGGCGTTGGGCTCGTCCTTCCCCTCCGTCTCCTCCTTGGTTTCCACGATCGAAAACCGATACGTCAACTCCTTCCGGTCGGAGACGGCGGCGATCCGCTGGCTGACCCGATCCAATCGGGCCAGCATCTCGGGGTCTTTGATGACGTTAAACTGTTTGTCCACCTGCTTGGAGATCGCCTCGCCCATCTGTACCTCCCGTTCGGTGGAGATCATCAGCGACTCGCTTTTCTCGGTGGCCACGTTGTAGCTGGTGGTGCACCCACATAACAAGAGCAACGACAAAGCGTAAGCGAGAGGCCGTAAATGGGAGATCATGATCTCTAGTGTCCCACAGGCCTTCTTCTCCTGCAAGTTTTTCCAGTGAAAAGCGCCACGGATGTTTAATAATATGCAAAATTATTGTTGATATTGTTTTATCGGTATGGTAGCGTGGAGGCCATGCGCACAGAGAAGATTCTTGTTCGGCGCATCGAACGCCAGATTCTGCTGATCCGCAGGCACAAGGTGATGCTGGACAGCGACCTGGCGGAGCTTTATGGAGTTGATGTGGGTCATCTAAACGAAGCCGTGAGACGTCATCCCAAACGTTTCCCTAGAGATTTTATGTTTCAGCTGGCACAAGAAGAGTTCAAAAGCTTGAAATCGCAAATTGCGATATCAAGCTTCGGGTGGGGTGGACGCCGGCATGCCCCTTACGCTTTTACCGAGCAAGGGATCGCCATGCTCTCCAGCGTGCTCAACAGCGAACGGGCAATTCAGGTGAACGTCGCTATTATGCGGGCGTTCGTTAAACTCAGGAGAATGTTGTCTACGAATCGAAAACTTGCGCAGAAGTTGATGGAGTTGGAACATCGGCTGGAGGGCCACGATCATCAAATTCGGTCCATCTTTGATGCCATCCGCGAGCTCATGGCTCCGCCGCCGGCGCCAAGGCGGCGGATGGGTTTTCACGTAGGGTAGGTGAATCATGCTAGCGAAGATACAGAGCGCAACGGTCGTAGGGTTGTCCGCCATACCGGTGACGGTCGAGGTGGATGTGGCCGATGGGCTGCCGGGTGTCACGATCGTCGGGCTGCCGGATCCGACGGTCAGGGAATCCAAAGAGCGGATCCGGGCAGCGATCAAGAACACCCAATGCGCGTGGCCGCAGACCCGCATCACCGTGAATTTGGCACCGGCGGACGTGCGAAAGGAGGGATCGGCATTCGATCTTCCAATCGCTTTGGGGCTTCTTGCCGCCTCGAAGCAGCTTGAACCCGCCTGTTTTGCCGACGTCGTGGCCTTAGGAGAGTTGGCTTTGGATGGAACCTTGAGGCCGATTCCCGGCGCGCTGCCGGTGGCCCTGGGTCTTCAAGGGAAGAAGTTTCTTCTGCCGGCGGCGAACGCGCCGGAGGCGGCCGTCGTCTCCGGTGCGTCCATCTACCCGATCCAACACCTGCATCAGGCAATTGCCTTCTTGAAAGGAACTGAGCAGATTGCCCCGTGTGCCGGCACAGAAAAAAAGTTTCTTGCTTCAGATTATTCGGATGGTCTGGATTTTGCGGAGGTCAAAGGCCAATTGCTGGCCAAGCGAGCCATCGAGGTGGCCGTCGCCGGCGGGCACAATCTCATCCTGATGGGGCCGCCGGGGGCAGGCAAAACGATGCTCTCACAGCGAATCCCGACGATTATGCCGGAGATGTCCCTTCAGGAAGCTTTGGAGACGACACAGGTCTACAGCGTCATGGGCCTGCTGTCGCCGCAGAACCCCCTGATGGCAGTCCGCCCATTCCGCGCGCCGCACCACACCATCTCCGACGTTGGTTTAGTCGGCGGTGGGACGAATCCGAAGCCAGGCGAGGTCTCGCTGGCACATCATGGAGTTTTGTTCCTCGATGAGCTGCCGGAATTCGGCCGCGCCGCGCTGGAATCTCTGCGTCAGCCGTTGGAGGATGGGTTGATCACGGTGACGCGGGTCCAGGGGACCATCACCTTTCCGGCGCAGTTTATGCTGGTGGCGTCGATGAACCCGTGCCCGTGCGGGTCGGCCGGCGACCCTGCCCGGACCTGCCTGTGTACCCCCAGCCAGATCCAGAAATATCGTTCGAGGGTTTCCGGGCCGCTGCTCGACCGGATCGACATCCACCTGGAAGTTCCGGCAGTTCCTTTGGCGGATCTTACCGGCGATGGCCACGGAGAATCGTCCGCCTTGATCCGAGCACGGGTTGCTCAAGCGCGAGCGAGCCAGCGGGAGCGTTTCAAGGAGGAAAGAGGCCTTTTTTGCAACGCCCAGATGCGGCACCGGCACTTGAAACGGTTTTGCCGAATCGACTCGCAAGTAAAGGATCTTTTGAAGAAGGCCATTCAGAAACTGGGCCTGTCGGCCCGCGGCTACGACAAAATCTTGAAAGTCAGCCGGACCATCGCCGACTTGGCCGGCTCCGAGGAAATTGGCGTCGAGCACCTGGCCGAAGCGATCCAGTACCGGGCACTGGATAGATCAACGTGGGTGTAGAGGTGAATCAAACTCTCGTGGTTGAAAAGGTAGAACGTCGGATTCTTTTGATTCGTGGGCATAAGGTCATGCTCGACAGCGACCTGGCGGCGCTTTATCGTGTCCCAGCTAAACGGCTTAATGAACAGGTTCGAAGAAACTTCACTCGGTTTCCATCGGACTTCATGTTTCAGCTGACATGGAAAGAGGCGCAGCAACTTTCAAGGTCGCAATTTGCGACCTTGAAGCGAGGGACAAACATCAAGTATCGACCGTGCGTTTTTACTGAACAAGGTGTCGCCATGCTTTCCAGCGTTCTCAATAGCGAAAGGGCTGTCCAGGTGAATATCGCTATTATGCGTGCCTTCGTGAAGCTTCGACGGATTCTAGGGACTCACAAGGAACTTGCTCGGAAGCTAGAGGATTTGGAGAGGAAGTACGACGCTCAATTCAGGGTGGTTTTCGATGCCATCCGGCAACTCATGAAGCCGCCGGAGTTGCCGAAGCGGCGGATCGGGTTTCACAAGGGAGGCGATTAACCAAAGGAGGGTACGATGTCTGCATCTGTGGATGTTGCGGTCAAGCGGATCAATAAACCGGATTGGGAAGGAACCACCCGGGCGTTTTGTGACGTGGTGGTAGGGGGGTCATTCTTGGTCAAAGGAGTCCGGGTCGTAGAGGGCAAGAAAGGCCTATTCGTCAGCATGCCGCGCGAAGAGGGAAAAGACGGCAAATGGTATGACACCGTGGTTCCCCTGACAAAGGAAGCCCGCGCACAGGTTGCGCAGGTTGTCTTAAGCGCCTACCAAATGGAGGGAAGACAGGAGTTGGACTGATTACTTCTTGGCCTACTGGGCTGCAGCACTCTCCAGGTTCTGGCGGGCCTCTGCGTAGTCGGGGCTGAGACGCAGGGCTTCCTTATACTGCGCGGCGGCTTCTTTAAGCCGTCCCGCCCTCTCCAAGACCATGCCGAGGTTGTTATGCATCTGCGCCGAATCCGGCTTTAATCGCAACGCCTCCTGGTAATGGGCGGTCGCTTCATCCAGCCGGCCGAGGTGAATGAGGGTGTTTCCAAAGTTGTTGTGGGTCTTGGCGTTGTTTGGCTTCAGGCGGAGGGCCTGCTGAAAATGCGAAATCGCTTCGTCGAATTTTCCTTGGGAGGTGTAGACGATTCCGAGATTGCTGTGGGCTTCCGGGAACTCCGGCTTTAATCGCAAGGTCTCGGCGTACTGAAAGATCGCTTCATCCGAACGGCCCTGCTCCATCAGGGCTGCCCCAAAATTGTTGTGAACTTCGGGAGACCCTGGCTTGAATCGGAGGGCCTGCGCGTGATGCTCCAGCGCTTCCTTCATCCGTCCCTGATGAGAAAGGGCATTGCCGAGATTGGTGTGCGCCCGGGCGTCATCCGGTTTGAGGGCCAGCGCGGCGGTGTATTTTTGAATCGCTTCGTCATAGCGGCCCGTGGCGGCCAATGCTGCGCCAAGATTAATGAAGGCATCCACATAGTCGGGGCTGAGGCGCAGGGCTTCGGTGTAGTGAGCGATGCCGTTCTCCACCTGTCCTTCGTTGACCAGGCTCAACCCCAGGTTGTTGTGCGCCCTGGAATTTCCAGGGTGTTTGGCGACCGTATCGCTCCAGATGGCCAGATCGCTTCGGTAATCCCAATTGCGGCGGATCGTTCCCAAGCCCAAACCAATGACCAAGCTGATGATCACCCCTCCTGAAATCCAGCGACGCGCCGGTTTGGACACCGATAGGCGATGAAGCAGATGCCAGCCACTCACCAGAATCAATGCCAGGATTCCCGCCAATGGCAGGTACATGCGCCGTTCCGCGGCCACCTCCGTGATAATCGGCACAAAGCTGGAGGTCGGAGCCAGGATCAAGAAAAACAAAGCTGCGGGGAAAGCCGCGGGAGAGTTTCGGCGCAACGCCCATGCCGTGGCGCCTAACAGCCCCAGCAGAATGAAGAGGCCAGGGACAACATCCGCTGTCGTCTGGGCGATCGGCCAGTCGTGGTAATCCAGGACCAGCGGATGTGGCCAGAAAGACAGGCGAAGGTAATGAAGGATCACGTTGTTTTGCGTCAGGAGATACTGCCACGGCGTTAGCTGTGAAAATCTGACGCCGACCGATTGGCTGCGCGGCGCAGGAGCCATCAGCGCAGCCAGGATCAGCCAGGTGCTTGCCAGACCCAGATACAACTTCCATCGTCTCCAGATCGCCTCCCGGAAAGATTTGAAAAGGAAGGTCCGATCGTACAGCAGCACAATCAAGGGAGCCGAGACCATGACCTCTTTGCTGGCCATTCCCAGGGCGCTGGCCGCTACCGAGGCAATCTCCCACCCTCGGCCGCGGGGAGTTTCGGCGCCTCGAATAGCGCAATAAAGCGTCAGCAGGAAAAACAGGCCCATCAACAGTTCAGTCCGCTGAACGATGTAATCCACGGTTTCACTGGCCAACGGATGCACCACCCAAACGAGGGCAATGGCCAGCGCCAGCCAATGCGCCGTCGCCCCATAACGCTCCTTGAGTCGATGGCCGGCGAATGTCCGCCGGAGAATGCCAAACAGGAGGAACCCTGCAAGCAGGTGGAGGGTGAAGTTGAAGGCGTGGTAGGTCCATACCCGAAGGCCTCCCACGGCGTAGTTCAACGCAAAAGAAAACGCGGCCACTGGGCGTCCATCCAGACTGGTTTGGGATGGAGCGGTCATTGCATCCCCGATCGGCCACAGGGAGCGGATGTGCGGGTTGTCGGGGATGGAGGGAACGTCGTCGAAGATGAAAGGTCCGTTAAAACTGTTGGCGTACACTGCCAGTCCCGCGGCTACGAGGAGGAAGGCGCTGAGCGCCGTCGAGCTTCTCAGCGAAAACCTCCGCCTCATTTCATCCGGCCCGGTAACGGAACAGCGTTTGAATGCCGGTCAGCAAGTCTTTGGGACGGATCTTTTTCCCCTCCCGCCGGCTTCGGCCGTGGTAAGAGATCGGGATTTCCAGGATTGCGACGCCTCGACTCCCCAGTTTGGCCGTCACCTCCGCTTCCCACTCAAATCCATTGGATTCGGTCTGCAGATCCTGAAGGAGATCCCGTCGCATGAGTTTGTAGCAGGTGTAAGCATCCGTCAGGTGAAGGTGGAACAGCTGGTTGGTCAGCCAGGTGAGAAGCTGGTTCGCCAGATAATTGCGCCACGCCATTCCGCGGGGCCACCGGTGTTTCAGGAAACGGCTTCCGTAGACGGCCGCCGCTTCCTGAGCCAGAATCGGGGCCAAGAGATGAGGGATGTCCTCCGGATCGTATTCCAAATCCCCGTCGTGGACGATCACGAAATCGCCCGTGGCCTGCTGGAGTCCTGTGCGAATGCAGGCCCCCTTGCCTTGATTGACGGGGTTACGGAACATACGGATGCCCGTCTGCCGGGTGGTTTCCTGAAATCGGCGCTCGATGGCGAATGTTTGATCTTCGCTGCGGTCATCCACCAGCACCAGTTCCACCTCCATCGGGAAAGGGACGGCGGCGATTTGTTGCAGAAGTTGTTCGATGGTGCGTTCCTCGTTGAAGGTCGGGATGATGATGGAAAGTTTCATGGCTGTATAATGTCTTCCATGCCCAAGCGAGGCGTTTGGCTCATCAGCGCTCTTCTTCTCCTGGGTGTCGGACTTGTCTTCTTGAATTGCCTCTGGGGTTCTTTTGTTTGGGACGATGAACAGTTCGTCGTCAAGAACACCTTCCTGACCTCAGCCCGTTTCCTGCCGAAGCTGTTGATGGAGAACATGGTAGCGGGTGCCGGCGTAAAGAGCAACTTTTACCGGCCGCTGCAGTCATTGACCCATTTTATCGATGTTCAGATCTGGGGTTATCATCCCTTCGGGCACCACCTGACCAATCTGCTCCTTCACGCCGCGGTCACGGTGGCGCTGTTTTATGTCTTAAGGCATCTTTACCCCCTCGGGCCTGCGGCCATGGCGACGGCCTTATTTTCCTTCCACCCGCTTCTTTCCGAGGCGGTTCCCTATGTTTCCGGTCGAGGGGATCTGTTGGGGATTCTCTTCTTGTGCTTGGGGCTGTTGTCTTTTCAAAGGCATTGGCGGGTTTCTCTGTTGTGCGCCGCCTTGGCCATGGCTTCCAAAGAAAGCCTGGCCCTTTTTCCTCTTTTTCTTTTTCTCTACCATCGAGCGGCCTCGGAGCGGATCCCCTGGAAACGATATGTTCCCTATGCCGTTTTGTCCGGCGCTTACGTCACCGCCCGGTTGACGTTCTTGAATTTTAACAACACCCTGAACTTTTACAGCCAGCCGAATGTTCTGACGGAACATTTTTCAGTGCGGCTCTACACCTACCTGACGACGATCCCCAAGGCGCTTCTTCTGTGGTTCTGGCCTGTGGATCTGCATCATGAGCGGTCCTGGTCGGTTTACACCTCTTTGGCTATCCCGAAAGTGTGGTTGTCATTGCTTCTGGTTGTTCTGTTGGCAGTCGCGGCCGTCTGGTTGAGGAAGCGGCGCCCGGCCATTTCCGCCGGACTGGCGTGGTTTTTCATCGCCACGATCCCGACGTCAAACCTGATCGTTTTGATCAACGCCATTTTCTACGACCATTGGTTCATTCTTCCCGGTCTCGGGTTGGCGATCATCGCCGGCCGGCTCCTTTCCTGGGTATGGGGGTGGGCGGTCTCAGGCGCGCGCCGATGGGTGGCGACGGGAATTGGCCTCGCCGGACTTGTTCTTCTTTCGCTGGTGACCGTTCGGTACAACCAGGTATGGCACAGCCCGGTAATGCTGTATACCCACATCCTCTCCTGGGAGCCCCGGTCGGCGAAGATCTGCAGCAACCTGGGAATGGCCTACGCAGATGAAGGGAAACATGAAGAGGCGATCCGATACTATCAGCAGGCGATTGCCCTCAGCGATGAGTACCCGCAAACCCACCACAATCTCGCCAATGCCTACCTGATGCTTGGCGAAGAGGAAAAGGCCATGAGCGAGCTGCAGCGGGCCGTGGAAATGGCCCCGCAGTTTCATCATTCCTGGATCCAGATGGGGTTGATCCAGCTTAAGCAAAACCACCTGGAGGAAGCTGTCAAATCTTTTGAGCAGGCGATCCTGATTTATCCCTATGAGGCCGATGCCTACCTCGGCCTGGCGCAGGCTCGCTTGGCGCAGGGGGATCGGAATGCGGCAATCGCCGCCCTGGAGCGCGGTCTTCAAATTCTTCCGGATCACCCAAAGATGAGAGCGGCCTTAGCGGCCAGTCAGAGCTCATAAAAACAGAAACGGTCCGCCAACTTCTCTGGCGGACCGCTTCTGAGGGACCCTCACGCAGTTGTTCTAAACGTGATGGACAAGACGTCGGTGCGCAGGATGCTTGCCGTTGCCGCTGACGACCCGCTCCACCAGCCATTCCCGCGTCTGGCTGAGCTTCTCGTTGGCTGCATCGCGCAGGCCCTCGGCCTTCTGGGCCAGGAGCTTCTTCGCCTGCTTGATCTGGCGAACGCCCTGTAATTCCAGCGAGCGGAACTTCATCCCAATCCGCTTGCGCGTCACCCGGCCGGAGGCCGGCGCAAGGAGCAAACCACAAAGGCTGCCGGCGGCTGCCCCCAAAGCAAATAGTCCAAGCACCTTTCCAAACTCTCTTGGTAAACGATTCGGTTTCATGCCAGACTCCTCCATTTTATGATTTCCGGAAACCATTCCCAAACCGATAACCCAGGAACGCCTGGGCCCTTTCTTTTAACAGAAAGAATTGATCCACGAATGTCGAGGCCGCCGAGCATGTTTTCTGCACAACCTGCTCCACCTGCCGGCTTGTTTTATTCGCGCGGGTGAGAAACTGTTTAGCTTGCTGAAGTGTTTGGTGCGCTTCTTTGAATGTGCTTCGGAGCTCTTTGAAGAGGATCAGGAAAGCAATGGTGAGGGTGATCACGCCAATGCTGCTTAAGGCTGCCAGGATGAGAACTGCTTTTTCCATTGCCCACTCTTTCGGTAACCTGGCCACCCGCCAGCAATCTTCGGCGGGCCCGTGGTTTTGCGTCTCCGTCTCACGGCGGATTTGCCTTTGTCGAGAATGTCAAAAACCCAAAACTACTGCTTTTCAGATCAAGTATGCCTGATGGGAATTGGAAACGTCAAGGGGCGTTGAAATTATTTAGGAAGGCGACTAGAATACCTTTATGCCACGAGCTGCTCCCCTCGATTTGAAGCGCCTGCGCCGGTACAGCCTCTCGGAACGCCCCAGCAAAGTCGCGGTGGATTCCTTTGCCAAGCCGACACCGGCAGGGTCCTCCTTCCGAACTTTCTACGGCAATCTTCCTCGGATCTTAGCGGCGGACAAGTTCCACCGGCTGGTGGAGGCGATTGCCGCCGCCCATCGTGCTAAAAAACCAATTTTAGTCATGATGGGGGCCCACGTTCTGAAGGTTGGACTCACCCCCTTGATCGTTGATCTGATGAAGCGGCGGATCATTACGGCCGTCGCCATGAACGGGGCCGGGATCATCCATGATTTTGAGCTGGCCTACCAGGGGCAGACCTCCGAGGAAGTGATCGAGGCGCTGGCCGACGGCTCCTTCGGCATGGCCCGGGAAACAGGGGATTTTTTAAACGGGGCGATTCAAGAGGGGGCCGCCAAAGGGCTGGGGCTTGGGCTTGCGGTGGGTCGGCTGATCGAGGCAAAAAAACTGCGGTTTCGGTCCCTTTCGATTTTGGCGGCGGCGGCCCGGTTGAATATCCCGGCAACGGTCCATGTGGCGATCGGCACCGACATCATTCACCAGCATCCTTCCTGCGACGGGGCGGCGGTGGGGCAGACCTCCTTGACTGATTTCCGGAAGCTGACCCAGGTGGTCTCCGAATTGGGAAACGGGGGAGTGGTGATCAACATCGGGTCTGCGGTGATCCTGCCGGAGGTTTTCTTGAAAGCGGTTTCGATCAGCCGGAATCTTGGGTTCTCGGTGAAAAACTTCACTGCCGCCAACCTGGACATGATCTCCCACTACCGGCCGCATCAAAATGTGCTGGCCCGCCCGACGGCACTGGGGGGCGAGGCGATCGGCATCATCGGGCATCATGAACTGATGGTTCCTTTTCTTTACGCGGCGCTGATGGAGAAGCTGAATCTCAAATGACGCGAGACCGCTTGAAGGCGTTGCTCACAAAATTTTCCAGCACCCGGGTTTTGGTGATTGGGGACCTGATGCTGGATGAGTTCATCTGGGGAAAGGTGGACCGGATCTCCCCGGAGGCGCCTGTACCGGTGGTCTGGGCGGAGCGGGAGTCGGCGATGCCTGGCGGCGCGGCCAATGTGGCCGGCAACGTCCAGGCGCTCGGCGGCCAGGCCCGTTTGGTGGGAGTGATCGGCCGGGATGCTTGCGGGGAGCGGTTGACCCATGAACTGCAGGCGCGCGGAATCTCGACGGAGGATATCTTGATTGAACCGGATCGGCCGACCACGGCGAAGACCCGCGTCGTGGCCCATCACCAGCAGGTGGTTCGGATTGATCGGGAGAAAACGCACCCGATCGTCGGCCAGCTTTTGCAGCGGTTGCTGGAGACGGCCAAGGCCGCTGTGCCGCAGGTGGATGGGATCATCATCGAAGATTACGGCAAGGGATTGAATCACGCCTCCCTGCTCAGGCCCCTGGTCAGCTTGGCCAAGCGTTCCAAGAAGGTGATCACCGTGGACCCCAAGGAAGAGCATTTTCGCTATTATCGAGGAGTCACCGCGCTCACCCCCAATAAAAAAGAGGCCGCATTGGCGGCCAAGCTTCCGATCACCGATGAGGCCTCTTTGCTCCAGGCCGGCAGGAAGATCATGCGCACGCTGAGGCCGGAAGTTCTTTTAATGACGCTGGGGGAAGAGGGGATGCGGCTCTTCGGCCGGGATGGGTCCAAACCGGTGAAGATCCCGACGGTGGCGCAGGAGGTATTCGATGTCTCCGGCGCCGGCGACACGGTGATCGCCGCCTTTACGCTGGCCCGCGCTGCAGGAGCTTCGTTCTTGGAGGCGGCGGTGATTTCCAATGCGGCCGCGGGGGTCGTCGTCGGCAAGGTCGGCGTGGCCACCTGTTCACCTGAGGAGTTGGAGCAGAAGCTTTTTGCTGCTGGATCGCGATGATTCTCGGCGTGATTCCGGCCCGATACGGCTCAACCCGACTGCCCGGCAAGGCGTTGGCCAGGATCAACGGCAAGCCGATGATTCAGCATGTGTGGGAAGGGGCCACAAAGGCGGAGCGGCTTGACCGGCTCCTCGTGGCGACGGATGACCAGCGGATTGTGGATGCGGTAAAGTCCTTCGGAGGGGAGGCGGTGATGACTGCGCCTGAGTTGCCCTCCGGGACGGACCGGGTGTGGGCGGCGGCGAAGACAACATCGGCCGATGTTATCCTCAATATTCAAGGAGACGAGCCGTTGCTTGAAGCCGCGTTGGTGGATCAGTTGGTCAAGGCGATGGTCGAGGAATCCAACGCCGGCATGGCCACACCGCGCTGTGCGATGAGAACGCCCGCGGGCTACACGCAGCGCAATGTCGTCAAGGTGGTGAGCGATCAACAGGGCTGGGCCCTTTATTTTTCCCGCAGCCCGATCCCTGCCTGCAAAACGGAGGATCAAGTTCCATCGGTGTGGTATAAGCATTTAGGGTTTTACGCTTACCGCCGGGCGGTGTTGGAGCAGTTTGTGCAGTGGGCGCCATCCTCATTGGAAATCACCGAAGGGTTGGAACAGTTGAGGGCGTTGGAGCGCGGTGTGCGAATCAAGGTGATTGATTCGCCCCAGGACACGGTGGCGGTGGACACGGCCGAGGATTTGCAGCGGGTGGATAGAATCATGAAAGGGACAGCGCACCTCTAAATGCCGAAATACATTTTCATCACGGGCGGGGTGGTTTCGAGCCTGGGCAAAGGGGTGGCCTCCGCCTCCATCGGGCGGCTGCTGGAGGCCCGTGGACTCAAGATCACCATCCAAAAACTGGACCCGTACATCAACGTGGATGCCGGCACGATGAACCCCTACCAGCACGGCGAGGTCTACGTCACCGACGACGGGGCGGAGACCGATCTGGACCTGGGCCACTACGAACGGTTCACCTCCGTGGTGACCGGCCGGGACAACAACATCACCACCGGCAAGATCTACGACGCCGTGATTCGGAAAGAACGGGAGGGAACTTACCTGGGTTCCACCGTGCAGGTGGTCCCGCACATCACCGATGAGATTAAGGAGGCGATCCGTCGGGTGTCGCGTGGCAAGACGCTGGATGTGGTGATCTGCGAGGTGGGCGGAACGGTGGGCGACATCGAGGGGCTGCCCTTTCTGGAAGCGATCCGCCAGTTCCGGCTGGAGGCCGGCCGCGGCAACGCGATCAACATTCATTTAACTTTGGTGCCGTACATCCGCGCGGCGGGCGAACTCAAAACCAAGCCGACCCAGCACTCCGTCGGGAAACTGCGGGAGATCGGGCTGCAGCCGGAGATTCTTCTGTGCCGCACCGAGAAGCCGCTCTCCCGCAAGCTCCGGGAGAAGATCGGGCTCTTCTGCAACATGGAGGTGGATGCGGTCATTCAGGCCCGGGATGTCCGGGACATCTACGAGATTCCGTTGGCCCTGCAGGCAGAGGGATTGGATGATTTGATCATCAAGTTCCTGGACCTCAAGGTGGAGCGGGGGCACGATCTGAAATCCTGGCGGGAACAGGTGGTCCGACCATCGCTGAATCCGGCCCACGGGGCGGTCAAGATCGCGGTCGTCGGCAAATACATCGAACTGCAGGACGCCTACAAATCCATTTACGAAGCGCTGCGGCACGGCGGCATCGCCAACGATTGCAGGGTGGAGATTAAGCGGGTGGAGTCGGAGCGGGTGGAATCCCGCTCTCCGGAGGCGTTCCTGAAAGGGGTGCATGGGATTCTGGTTCCTGGCGGGTTCGGCTCGCGCGGGATCGAGGGGAAAATCAAGATGATCCAGTACGCGCGCGAGAACGGAATTCCGTACTTCGGCATCTGCTTAGGGATGCAGTGCGCGGTGATTGAGTTCGCCCGCCATGTCTTAGGATGGAAAGGGGCCAACTCCACCGAGTTCGATTCCTCCACCCAGCATCCGGTGATCAGCCTGTTGGCCGAACAGCGAAAAATCAAACAGCTCGGCGGCACCATGCGGCTGGGCGCGCAGCCCTGTCAGCTTCGCAAAGGGACCTTGGCCCGCCAGGCCTACCGGGAATCCCGCGTCTCGGAGCGACACCGGCACCGGTACGAATTTAACGGCGCCTATCGGGAGCAGTTTGCCAAGGGCGGCATGATGGTCAGCGGGTACCTGCCCGGCAAGCGGCTCGTCGAAATCGTGGAGGTGAGCAATCACCCCTGGTTCGTCGGGTGCCAATTCCACCCGGAGCTCAAGTCCAAGCCGGACCGGTGCCATCCGCTGTTCCGAACTTTCGTCAAAGCCGCGCTCCAGTCGGCGCAAAAATCCGGTACCGTTCGTGCTGAGCCCCCGGCCCGCCGATCGGCTCCCGAGCCGGGGCGGGCTGTCGAAGCACGAACGCAGGCGGTTTCCTCAACGGGATGATTCGAACCGTTCGTGTTGGAAAAGTCTCCGTGGGTGATCATCAGCCCCTTGTCCTGATTGCCGGGCCGGATGTGATCGAAAGCGAGTCCTCCGCTTTGCGGCATGCCGAGGCGATTGCTCGGATCGCCGATCGATTCCGCGTCCCCTGCATCTTCAAATGCAGCTTTGACAAAGCCAACCGCACCTCGCTCAAGGGGTACCGCGGGCCGGGCCTGAAAAAAGGTTTGGCCGTCTTGAAAAAGGTGAGAAAAGAAATCGGCCTGCCGGTCTTAAGCGATGTCCATTGTGTGAGTCAGGTGAAACCGGCGGCCGAGGTGTTGAACTGCATTCAGATTCCGGCTTTTCTCTCTCGGCAGACCGATCTTTTGCTGGCGGTCGGCCGCACGCGCACGCCGGTGAACTTGAAAAAAGGCCAGTTCCTCGCCCCGTGGGACATCCGCCCGGTGATTGAAAAGTTGGAATCCACCGGCAACCGGCAGATTCTGCTCACGGAGCGGGGAACTTCTTTCGGGTACAACATGCTGGTCAATGACATGCGGGCTTTGCCGATCCTGCGATCTTTCGGCTACCCGGTGGTGTTCGATGCCGGGCATTCCACGCAGCTTCCCGGAGGGCTCAAGTCGGCTTCCGGCGGGCAGGCGGAATTCATCCCCTTGTTGGCGCGGGCGGCGGTGGCGGCCGGCTGTGACGCGCTGTTTGTCGAGGTGCATGAAAACCCGGCCAAGGCGCTGTGCGACGGTCCCAGCTCCCTTCCTCTGAAACATCTGCCCCGTCTGCTCGAGCAGCTCGTCGCCATCCGCCACGGGTTGGATCAGCGATGATTGCACTCGCACCAGCCGCGGAAGGGGGCGGGATTCTCAGGCACGCTTGCCCGGCCCAGCGTGCCGGGTTGTGCTCATATCGAGCCCTCGCTCGTCCCTCGCCTTCGGCTCGGGACACCGTGCCCGCTCGGGCTCTCAATGGCCTTCGAACCCCGCCCCCTTCCGCGACATTTGATGGAACGTTGTATGGGTGGATCGCTCCGCGGGTGGGGGCATTCGCGGAGCATTGTCTGACGGAGGCGGTGATCTGCCAAAAACATCTGGCGGATCAGGGACGCGCAGGCGTGAGCGTTATGAAAACCGAGCCGAGCCCGCCAGACCACGCTGGAATAAACCACCTTCGCTTTTGGCGGGCGAGTGCTCGGAAGCTTCATAGCGAACGCCGAGCATCCCAACCTCCGGCAGACGCGGAGCGAATGTCCCCCACCCGCGGAGCAGAACCTCTGGGAGTTGTTCGATGAGCGGGGCGGCGCTGCAGAGGGGGAAGGCGGTTTTAAAGATCGAGCGGGATGCGCTTGACCGGCTGTTTCACCGGGTGGACCGTCGGTTCGAGCAGGCGGTGGATCTTTTAAGTCGCTGCGTGGGCCGGGTGGTGGTGACCGGCATGGGCAAACCGGGGATCATCGGGCAGAAAATCTCCGCGACCCTGTCGTCCCTGGGCGTTCCTTCTCTCTGGCTGCATCCGGCGGAGGCGGCGCACGGCGATTTAGGGCGGGTGACTCCCCAAGATGTGGTGATCGCCCTCTCCCATTCCGGCGAGACCGATGAGATTCTCCATCTGCTGCCGGTCCTCAAACGGATCGGCTCAAAGCTGATCGCTGTCACCGGCAACCCGAAATCCCGTTTGGCCAAGCAGGCCGACATTATCTTGGACACCGGCGTCACCGAGGAGGCTTCTCCCTGGGGACTGGTCCCCACCGCTTCCACCACCGTCATGCTGGCCCTCGGCGATGCGCTGGCGGTAGCCCTCTCGGAGCGCCGCGGATTCACCCAGCACGATTTCGCCGCTCTGCACCCGGGCGGCTCTCTGGGCAAGCGGCTGACGCTCAAGGTAGAGGATCTCATGCGGACCGGCCCCAATAATCCGATTGTCCACGAGGAGGACATGGTCAAGAAGGTTCTTTTGGTCATCACTCGGGCCCGCGCCGGGTCGGCCAACGTTGTGGACGGGAAAGGGCGGTTGCTGGGCATCTTCACCGATGGGGACCTCCGCCGGCATCTTGAAGAGGATCCGCAGATTCTGAGACGGAAGGTCGCCCATGTCATGACCAAAAATCCGAAAGCCCTGCCGATGGGGCATCTGGCCGTTGAGGCCCTTCGGCTCTTGAAGGCCTACCGGATTGATGAGATCCCGATCGTCGATTCACGATCGAAACCGGTCGGCCTGCTCGACATCCAGGATCTCCTCAAGGCCGGCCTCGTTTAATCCAGAAGGAGGAGAGTCACATGGCACGAGATATGAATAGATGGCGGACAGGATCGTCCTCACCCCAGGTAACGACATCCACAAGGCAGAGTTCTTTTCCCACGGAGATTTCCCGGAAGGCGATTTCCAAGCTGGCCTACGAGAAATTTTGTGCCCGAGGCCGCCGGCACGGTTTTGACCAGCAGGACTGGCTTGAGGCCGAACGGGAGTTGAAGGCGGAGGCGTTGAAGCGCAGGAACAACTGATAGAATTTGTCGTCCTCTGTAGTGCCGCTTTTTTTACCTCGTGCCTGACCCTGTTCTCCGGTTTTGGGCTGGGCACTTTGCTGATGCCGGTTTTTGCCATCTTCTTTCCGGTGGAACTGGCCGTGGCGCTGACCGCCGTTGTTCACCTGGCCAATAATCTATTTAAGCTGTTCCTCGTGGGTCGGAAGGCCGATAAAACGGTTCTCCTTCGGTTTGGCCTGCCGGCCGTCCTCGCCGCTGTTGCAGGAGCGAGGAGTTTGCTGTGGTTTTCCCATCTGCAACCGGTGGTCCATTACCAGATTTTCGGCCAGGAACGTCTCGTGATGCCGGTGAAGCTGGTCGTCGCTGCGCTGATGATCTTCTGCGCCTTTCTTGAGCTCGGGCCAGCGTTCGAGAAGATTTCATTCGACAAGAAATACCTGCCGGTTGGCGGTGCTTTAAGCGGTTTTTTCGGCGGACTCTCTGGGCATCAAGGGGCCTTCCGCAGCGATCCTTTCTGCATTTCTTGGGGCATTTCTCGGTGTGCGGCTCATGAAGAAAGTCACCCTGCGGGCGGTCCAGTTCCTGGTAGCGGGTCTCCTTCTGGCCATCGCCGTCGCCCTCGGCGCCGGCCTGATCTGAAGTTCGTTCGTTGACTTCGGCTCGCCTCGTGCGGTATCCTGCTTTTTGTGGGGGCCGGCAGAAAGACTCGCTCACAGATCGCCGCCAGGGCCCGGAGGATTCAACTTCTGGCCCTTGATGTGGACGGCGTCCTCACCGATCGTCGGATCGTCCTCGGATCTGATGGCCACCACGTGAAATCGTTCGACGTGCGGGATGGATTTGGATTGGTTTTGGCCCGCGAAGCCGGTTTGCGGATCGCCATCATCACCGCTGAAGAATCCAACGTCGTCACCCTGCGCGCCCGGCAGTTGAAGATCGATTGGGTTGCCCAAGCGGCCCGCGACAAGGCCAAAGCCTTCCAGCAGCTCCTCGTCCATTTTCGGCTGAACCCCCAGGCAATCGGCTATATCGGGGATGATCTTTTGGACCTGCCGGTCTTAAGACGGGTCGGTTTCAGCGCCACAGTGGCGGATGCCGCCCCGGAAGTAAAACGCCGCGTCCATTACGTGGCCGCGCTTCCAGGCGGACGAGGAGCCGTCCGCGAAATAGTGGAATTCATCCTGCAGTCCCAGGGGCATTGGCCCCGGATCATGAAAAGGTTCCTCCGATGAAGCGGCCTCTCCCCTTGGGATGGACCCTGGCAGGAATTCTTTTCATCCTTTATTTCCTGGTGAAGATTCAGGCCTGGGGCTATGGTTTTCAGGTGGCGCGGCTGGATCGTCAATTGCAGCGGCTTCGGCCCTCCCTGTCTGCGGTGGTTCTGGCCGACCAGATGAAATTCACCAAAGAAATCTATGCCAAGGCGTTCGATCAGATCCGCCAGATGGATCTGGAAGGGAGCCGTCTTCTGCAGGAGATCTCTCGGCACATTCCCTCCTCAGTGACGCTGGAGAAACTGGATCTCGACCCGCAGATGGGTTTGAGGATTCAAGGGGCCGTTCAATCCGCCGATTCATCGCCCGAGGCGGTGCTGCTTCCGTGGGCAAAGGAACTGCAGGCCCATGGAGAGGATCTCCGCATTCGCCAGCTTGCGCCGGCGCCCAAAGCACCCGGGCTTTGGCGGTTCGAGCTTAAACTCACGGAGTTTCACTATGCTTGAGCTCGGTCATAAAGAACACCATATTTTAAGCGGGATGGGGATTCAGCTTGTAGCGATCGGCCTCTTGGTTTTCATCTATACCCAGGCTTTTCGCCAGATGAACGCCCGGCACGAGCTGTATCTGAAGATGAAGGAACAGGTCACGGAGGCCAAGGCCCAGCTTGCCAAGCAGGGGGCAGTGGATCTTGCCAGCGTTCGAGTGGAACTGCTGAATGGAATGCCGGCTTATCTGGCGACGCCGGACATTCTGGCGGAATGGTCGAAGCGGTTGGAAAATATGGCCCGCGACCAATTTGATTTTCGCCACATCCAGGTGACGGTGGGCAACGCTCCGGAGAAGGTGGTCAGTCTCCCGATGGCGGGTAAGACTCCCGTGGAGGTCCATCTTTACCCCTTCGAGCTGAGAGGCGAAGGGACGACCCGCAGTACAGCCCGCTTTCTCAAGGCGATCAAAGAATATCAGATGAAAGTTCTGTCCCCTTTAAGCAGTCTGGGGCTCGAGGCTGCGGTACCGGATCAGGTCAAGCCGGTTGTCTTCCGCCTGAAATGGCTTGTGGCCACCGCGCCGAAATCCGCCGATCCGAAGTCCGTACCCCGCTTTGAACCGGTGATTCCGCCAGAGAAGTTAAGAACCCAGCCGTCGCCCGAACTTTCCCTCGATTGGGGCGCCCGCGACGAGCCTTTCCAGGCCGCCCCCTCCGCCAGTTTCTAATGACCTTCCCGTACCGGATGGTTGACAAGCCTCTCGGCTCTCCTATATAGTAATCTGTTCTATGGATAAACACATCTGCCGGCAGGCCGCCTTGGGGGCAGCCTGTTTGTTGTTTTTTTCTGCCATGGGCTGCTCCAAAAGCAGCCCGAAGAGAGGGGTTTCTGCTTCCTCTCAGGCGGTGAATCAAGGGGATGCCATCTCCACCTTCACCTTAGTCGGGCATGACGAGACCGGCCGAAAGAAGTGGGATGTCCGGGGGCAATCGGCGGACATCCTCTCGGAGACGGTGCACCTGTCGCCGGTGGCTGCCACCTCTTATGGGCAGGTGCGGGTGAACTTGACGGCTGACAAAGGGGAGTATCAGAAGAGCAGCCAAGATGTCTATTTGAGGAAGCATGTGGTGGTGACCACCTCCGATGGGGTGCGGCTGACCACCAACAGCCTTCGCTGGCTGGCCAAGCAGGAAACCAGCACGACCCCCGATTGGGTGAAGGTGACCCGGGCCGGGATGACGGTGACCGGGCGGGGGGCGAAAGGTTTTCCCAATCGGAAGTTTGTCCGCTTGCAGCGGAAAGTAAGGCTCATTCTCAACGGTGATAAGGGACGGACCGTGGTGACGTGCGAGGGTCCGATGGAGGTGGATTACGGGCGCCGGAAAGCCCGGTTCTGGCTTAACGTCAGGGTCCGGGATGCCAAAGGCACCATTCAGGCGGATCGAATGGATGTGACGCTGACCCCGCAGACGAACCAGATCGAAAAAGCCGCCTTTTGGGGGCATGTAAAGATCAACCATGGGCCCCAGATGGCCTTTGCCAACCGGGCGAATTACTGGCAGCCGCAGGGCCGGACTAGTTTGATCGGGCATCCCAAGCTGGTGATGGTTCGGGAGAAAGAGAGTCTGGCAGAGTGAACAACGGTTCACTCTTGAAAACGCAGGAGTTGCGCAAAAGCTACGGCGGCCGATCCGTGGTAGACGGGATCGCGGTCGATGTGGGCCGGGGGGAAATCGTCGGGCTCCTCGGACCCAATGGAGCGGGGAAAACCACCACCTTTTACATGGTGGTGGGGCTGATTCCGCCGGATCAAGGCCAGATCGTTTTTAAGGGATCCGCCATCACGCAGTTGCCGATGCACCGACGGGCCCGGCTGGGAATCGGCTACTTAGCCCAGGAGCCCTCGATCTTCCGCCGGCTGACCGTCGAGCAGAACATTCTCTCGATCCTGGAGACCCTGCCGCTGACCCGGGCGGAACGGATGCGCCGATTGGAAGAGCTGCTCGGCGAGCTGGGGCTGCGGCATTTGGCCAAGTCCAGGGCCGATACCCTGTCGGGCGGCGAGCGCCGGCGGCTGGAGATTACCCGGGCGTTGGTCACTCGGCCGACCCTGTTGCTGTTGGACGAACCTTTTAGCGGGATTGACCCGATTGCCGTGGCGGAATGCCAGGAGATCATTCGGGGATTGAAGGCCCGCGGGTTAGGGATCTTGTTGACGGATCACAGCGTGCGCGAGACCTTGGCGATTACCGACCGGGCCTACCTGATGGCCGAAGGACGGGTGTTGATCGCCGGCGGGGCGCAGGATCTGATCAATGACCCGAAGGCGCGTGAACTTTATCTCGGGCCGAAATTCCAAATGTGAAGTTCGGCCCAAACTTACGGAGTGTCAACGACGTAAGTTTGCTGGTCGAACTTCATCCCGAGGAGCGTAAGCGACGAGGGATCTCAGCGAAGCGAAGGATCTCATTAAGGAGTAGCGATGAAGGTCACGATTACCGCGCGGCACATTGAACTGCCAGCCAGCGTCATCCAGATGCTGGAGGTCAAGTCCGACAAACTGGAGAAATTCGGCCACAAGTTGATTGACCTGCACGCCATCTTCGATAAGGAGAAGTACAATTACACCGCGGAGCTGACCCTTTTCGCCAAGGGGATGACGTTGGTCGCCAAGGCGAAGGACCCCAAGGACCTGTTGACCTGTGTCGAAGAGGCCTTGATGAAGATTCGAGAGCAGATGCGCCACCGTGAGTCGAAACTGGTGGAGCAGCGCCGCCGTCTGCGCCGGCGAAAACAGACTGTGATGGCGGATCTGGAGACATGAGCCCAACAGAAACCATGAACCTCTCTGCGAAATTAGCCGATGTGGCTCCGTGCCAAAAGGAGCTGCGGGTCGAAATTCCGCCGGAACAGGTGGAGACGGAATTCGACGCCGTCTATCGAGAGCTGAAGAAAACCGCCCGGGTGCCGGGTTTCCGGGTCGGGTTCGCCCCGCGCGATCTTCTGGAGCGCTACCATGGCCAGGCCGCGAAGGAAGAGGTGCTTGAGCGGCTGGTCAACCGTTCCCTTGGAGAGGCGCTCGAGGCCCACAAAGAGTTGGACGTGGTAGGCCGGCCGCAGGTGACCGAATTGAAATGGGAACCCAAACAGCCGCTCTCCTACGTGGCGAAGATCGAGATCGCCCCGGCGGTCCCGCTGGGGCCTTACAAGAGATTGAAGTTGACCCGCCCGGAGGTTCAGGTAAAGGAAGAGGCCCTCAGCCAGGTTCTGACGCGCCTCCAGGAGAGCCAAGCGCAGTTAAAGCCGATGGCGGAATCGCGCCCGACCGCCGAGGGGGATTACCTGCTGGTGGATTTGACCGAACAGAAAAAGGGTGCCGCCCCGGTCAAGCGGCGGGATCGGGTGATCCACCTGGATCTCCAGAAAGATCCGGAAGGAATTTTGAAGGAATTGGTGGGAGTCACCCCGCCGACCCAGAAGGCGGTTACCTTGAAGTCCGGAGAGATCCTCACCGTCGATGTCAAACAGGTGAAGATAAGAGAGATTCCGGCGCTGGATGATGCCTTTGCCAAGAGCGTGGGGCCGTTTGATTCGCTGGAAACCTTGAAGAGCTCGATCCGGGGAAATCTGCAGAAGCAAGCGGAGAACAACCAACGCCAAGTTCTTGAGGAGCATGCCAGTCAGAAACTTTTGGAGGAATGGAGGTTCGATGTGCCGCCATCGCTCGTCGGCTCGCAGGCCCGGCGGATTTTGAAGGAGCGCACGGTGGATCTGATGTCGCAAGGGGTGCCTCCGACCGAGGTGCAGGAGCGGGGCCAGGTGCTTGCCGAGCAGGCAAAATTGGATGCCCTCAAGCAGGTGAAGCTGTTTTTCATTCTCCGCCGGATCGTCGCCGCCGAGCAGATTACCGCCACCCAGGAGGAGCTGGATGCGAAAATCCAAGCCCTGGCCGCCAACATGAATGTTCCGGTGGAGCAGTTTCGCTCCGACTTGGAGGCAAAGGATCTTTTAGATGAGTTGGTCTGGAGCATTATTCGTCAGAAGGTGTTCGATGCCGTCCTGAAGGAAGCAGACATTTCGGAGGAGAAAAATGACTGAACGAAGTCAACACTTGGTTCCGATGGTGATCGAGCAGACAGGCAGAGGCGAGCGGGCCTACGACATCTACTCCCGGCTTCTGAAAGACCGGATTGTGTTCATCGGCTCCGGCATCGATGATCTGGTGGCCAACCTGGTGATCGCGCAGATGTTGTTTCTCCAGATGGAAGATCCGACCAAGGACATCAACGTCTACGTGCATTCCCCCGGCGGGTCGGTGACGGCGGGGCTGGCGATCTACGACACGATGCAGTTCCTGAAGCCGGATGTGGCCACCTACTGCATCGGCCAGGCCGCCTCGATGGGGGCGGTATTGTTGGCGGCAGGCACCAAGGGCAAGCGATACGCGCTGCCCCATGCTCGGATCATGATCCATCAGCCCTGGGGCGGAGTGCAGGGGGCCGCTTCCGACATCTCGATCCAGGCGAATGAAATTTTGCGGTTGAAGGACCGGCTGAATGAGATCTTGGCTGCTCATACCGGCAAGCCGTTGGCGAAAGTTCAAAGCGACACCGACCGGGATTTTTTCATGTCTGCCGATGAGTCGAAGGAGTACGGGCTCATTGATGAAGTGATCCGAGGGAAGCATAAATAAAATGGCGGCGCCGCGCGAACCCATCCTGTTGACGCCGGGTCCCACCCCTGTTCCGCCGCCGGTCCGCCAGGTGATGGCCCAGCCGATGATCCATCACCGCACCTCGGAGTTTCAGGCGATCTTGAAAGAGGCGGGGGCGGGCTTGAAGGAGGTTTTTAAAACCTCCCAGGACGTCTACATCCTCACCAGCTCCGGCACCGGCGCCATGGAGGCGGCGGTGGTGAACATCCTGTCTCCGGGCGATGAGGTAGGGGTGATTCAAGGCGGAAAGTTTGGCGAACGATGGGTGGAAATCTGTCGAGCATACGGGATGCAGGTATATCCACTCGAGATTCCCTGGGGAAAATCACTGGATCTAAAAAAAGTAAAAGATTGGACTCAAGGTGTAACATCGAGAGAATTTAAAGCGGTTTTTTCCACTCTTTGCGAGACTTCGACGGGCGTTACTTTTGATATTCGAGGAATAAGAGAAGCAATTGGTCCCAAACCCCTCTTGGTGGTGGATGCCATCAGCGCTCTGGGGGCGGAGCCGTTTGACATGGATGGATGGAGAGTGGACGTTGCGGTTTCCGGCTCGCAGAAAGGGTTGATGCTGCCGCCGGGATTGGCCTTCATCGCTTTCTCGGCGAAAGCGCAAGAGGCGGCGGCGAAATCCCGCTTAGGGAAATATTATTTCGATCTGAAGTTGGCCAAGGAGGCGTGGGGCCAGACCGACACGCCATTCACGCCGGCGATCTCGCTGATCATCGGGCTGGTGGAAAGCCTGAAATACATCCGCTCCGTCGGCGGGGTGGATAAGCTCATCGCCCGCAATCATGCGCAGGCGGCCGGCATCCGGAAAAGTTTGACGGCCCTTGGATTCGAGATGTACGCGGACCCGGCCTGCGCCAGCAATTCGGTGATCGCGGCCAAGGTCCCGGCCGGAGTGGATGGAAAGGATCTTTTGAAGCGCCTGCGCAGTCAGCACGGCGTCATCATCGCCGGCGGGCAGGGCAAGGAAACCGGCAAGATCATTCGGATCGCCTCGATGGGGGCGATCGGGCCCCAGGAGATCCGGGCCGGATTTGAAGCCTTGGAGAAGGTCTTAACCGAGATGGGATGGAAGGTAGGAGCTGAACATGCCAGATAAGGTCCGCATTCTCGTCACCGATCCGCTGGCCGAAGAGGGCCTGAAGCTTCTCAAAGAAGCCAACCACGTCGAGGTGGACGTCAAACTGAAGCTCCCTCAAGAGGAGTTGGTCAAGGTGATCGGCCAGTATGATGGGTTGGTGGTCCGATCCGGCACGCAGGTGACGAAGGAGGTGTTGGCGGGCGCCGGCAAATTGAAGGTGATCGGCCGGGCCGGCGCCGGGTTGGACAACATTGACCTGGAAACCGCCTCCAAGCGGGGCATCGTGGTGATGAATGCCGCCGGCGGGAACACCATCTCCACGGCGGAGCATACGATGTCTCTCTTGTTGAGTCTCACTCGCAATATCCCGCAGGCCTGCGCCGCGCTCAAGGGGGGCAAGTGGGATAGGACTTCCTTTATGGGGGTGGAGCTGTACGGCAAATATCTTGGAATCATCGGGTTGGGCAAGGTCGGTTCCGAGGTGGCCAAGCGGGCATCGGCCTTCGGCATGCGGATCATGGTGTACGATCCCTACCTGTCGCTGGAAAAGGCGCGGGAGCTGGAGGTGGAACCGGTCACCGACCCGAAAGAAATCTACAAGAAGTGCGATTACATCACGGTGCATACGCCGCTGTCGGATGAAACCCGCGGCCTGATCGGGGCGGAAGAGATCGCCCTGATGAAAAAAGGGGTGCGGCTCATCAACTGCGCCCGCGGCGGCATCATCGAGGAGAAGGCGCTGGTGGAGGCGGTCAAAAGCGGCAAGGTGGCCGGCGCGGCGCTGGACGTTTTCGAACAGGAGCCGACCACCAACAAAGAGCTGGTGGCGCTTCCGCAGGTGATCGTGACCCCGCATCTGGGCGCCTCGACGGAAGAGGCCCAGCGCAACGTCGCCACGGAGATTGCCATCTCGGTGCGGGACTACCTGCTGGGAAAAGGGATCCGCAACGCCGTCAATTTCCCCTCGGTGGACCAGGAGGTCTTAAAGCTGATCGAGCCGTACTGGAAATTGATCGAACGCTTGGGGATGATGCAGGCCCAGTTGGTGGAGGGGCAGGTGCGGGAGGTGAAGATCCGCTACGTCGGGGAGCTGACCCGCCTGGAGCTGGCGCCGCTGACCATCGCCTTCATCAAGGGACTGCTGACGCCGGCGCTGCAGGAGTCGGTCAACTACGTCAACGCCGCGATGATCGCCAAGGAACGGGGGATCAAGGTGGTGGAGTCCAAGGCCGCCGATTCGGAAGATTTCGCCAATCTGATCGCCACCATCGTCGAAACCGACAAGGGCACCACCGAGGTGCACGGCACCCTCTTTACCCGCTCCGACCCCCGGATCGTCCGGATCAACGAATTCTACGTGGATGCCGTTCCCTCCGGTGCGATGCTGATCGTGCGCAACCAGGACAAGCCCGGCATGGTCGGGCGGATCGGATCCACCCTGGGTTCCAACAAGATCAACATCGGCTGGATGACCCTTGGGCGGCATGCCCAGGGTGGACCGGCCCTGTTGGTCTTGAACCTCGATCAGGTCCCGCCCGAACCGGTCCTCAACGAGATTGCCAAGATTCCCGACGTGCTGGCGGTCAAGCTGATCAAACTTTAACCGATGCCGAACATTGTTCTTGTTGGCGCCCAATGGGGTGATGAAGGCAAGGGCAAGGTGATTGACATGCTCACCGAGCGGACCGACATTGTTGTCCGGTTCCAGGGGGGCAACAACGCCGGGCATACCGTGGTCGTGGGCGGCCAGCAGTTCATCATGCACCTGATCCCTTCAGGCATTCTGCATTCCGGCAAGTTCTGCGTCATCGGCAACGGCGTCGTCGTTGATCCGGCCGCTCTCTTGGAGGAGATCGAGGAGCTGAAGAAGCGGGGGATTGATGTGGACGGCCATTTGGCCGTCAGCGATCAAGTCCACCTGATCTTTCCTTATCACAAGACCTTGGACAAACTGAAAGAGGCCAAGGTGGGCGCCGGCAAGATCGGCACCACCGGCCGGGGGATCGGCCCCTGCTACACCGATAAGGCCGCCAGGACCGGCATCCGGCTAGCCGACCTACTGGACCCGGAAATCTTCGAGCACAAGCTCCGGATGAACGTCGAGGAGAAAAACGAGATCTTCAAGAAGCTGTTCAACGCCCCGGTGATCGATTTCAAACAGCTGTACGACGAGTACCTGGGCTACGGCCAGCGGATCGCCAAGTACGCGATCAACGCGCCGGTCTTCTTGAATCAGGCGATCGTGCAGGGCAAGTCGGTCTTGTTCGAAGGAGCGCAGGGAACGTGGCTGGACATTGATCATGGGACCTACCCTTACGTGACCTCCTCGCATGCGACGGCAGGGGGAGCCTGCGTCGGGACCGGCGTCGGCCCCAGCAAGATCAACCAGGTGATCGGCGTGGTGAAGGCCTACACGACCCGGGTGGGCGAAGGCCCGTTCCCGACGGAGTTCCCGCCGCACCTGATGGAGCGGATCCGGGCCAAAGGCAAGGAGTTCGGCGCCACGACGGCCCGGCCCCGGCGCTGCGGGTGGTTCGACGCCGTGCTGGTCAAGCATTCGATCCTAATCAACGGAATCACCGACATCGCGGTGACCAAGCTGGATGTGCTGGATGACAGCCCGCGTGTAAATATTTGCACCGGCTATCGGTTCCGCGGTAAAATCACCGAGTCGCCGCCGGCCGTGATCGACCGATGGTCCGAGATGGAACCGGTGTACGAGGAGCATCCCGGCTGGCTCAGCGACACCTCCGAGGTGACCTGTTTTGAGGATCTGCCGCCCCAGGCGCGCCGCTATTTGAAACGGATTGAAGAAATTCTTGGCGTGAGAATCTCGATTGTCTCTGTAGGATCGAAAAGGGAGCAAGCATTTCATGTCTAATTTTCAGTACTTCTCCTTTCTAACGAGCCCCGCTTTTTCTCTGTGGGAGAAGGGGGCGTTGTGGGCGGTTCTGGGCGTGGCGGTGTTGGGATTGCTGTATGCCGGGTTCTTGGTGGGGCAGGTGCTGCGGGAAGACCGCGGTACCCCGAAGATGATCGAGATCGCGCAGGCGATCCAAAGCGGTTCCAACGCTTATCTCTTCCAACAATTTAAGGCGATTCTCTTCTTGATCCTCCTTTTAACCGGCGCCCTCTACTTTACCGCGCAGGAAGTCCACGTCGGCGTGGGGCGAGCCTGCGCATTTTTTGCGGGGGCGGTTTTTTCCGCGCTGGTCGGCTTGGTCGGCATGAACATGGCGGTGCGGGGGAATGTGCGGGTGGCCGCCGCCGCCCGGACCAGTTTCGGTCAGGCGCTGAAAATCGCCTACCGGACCGGCACCATCACCGGGATGCTGACCGACGGGCTGGGGCTCTTCGGTGGAACGATCATCTTCATGATGTACGGCGAGCGGGCCTATGAGGTCCTGCTCGGGTTCGGCTTCGGCGGCACGCTTTTGGCCCTTTTCATGCGGGTAGGCGGCGGCATCTACACGAAGGCGGCCGACGTCGGCGCCGATTTGGTCGGCAAGATTGAGAAGGGGATTCCGGAAGACGACGCCCGCAACGCCGCGACGATTGCCGACAACGTGGGGGACAACGTCGGCGACTGCGCCGGAATGGCGGCCGATCTTTTTGAGTCGTACGAGGTGACGATCGTCTCGGCGATGATCTTGGGGTGGGCCTCCTTCGGGCACAAGGGGGTCATCTTTCCTTTACTGGTGCGGGCGATCGGCGTCCTGGCCTCCATTATCGGGACCTACGCGGTCCGAACCTCCGACGAGGTTCGCGATGCCATGAAGGCGATCAACGTCGGGTTTGCTCTCTCCGCAGTGACCTCTGTCATCGGGTTCAGCATTCTTGGTTTCTATTACCTGCGTTTTGCAGCGAATGCCGCGGCGCCGTGGTGGGTGAACCTTGGGGTTTCCGGCTTGGACATGCGGCCGGTCTGGACAACGATGGTCGGCATTCTTCTGGCCATTACGGTGAATCGTTTGACCGAGCATTTTACGGAAGTCCGGAAGAAGCCGGTCCAATCCATCGTCCGGTCTACCCTGACAGGTCATGCCACGACGATCATCACCGGAATTGCGATTGGTTACGAGTCCGCCGTTTGGGCCGTTCTGGCGATTGCGCTGGGGATCTTCGCCTCGGTGCTGATCTACGCCGGGACGAATCCGACCTTCGTGGCGTACGGCGTTGCCATGTGCGGCATCGGGATGCTGACCTTGACCGGCAACAACATCTCGATGGACGTCTTCGGACCGGTGGCCGACAACGCCAACGGCATCGGCGAGATGGCGCACCTGGACAAGCCGGCCCGCCAGACCCTGGCCGACCTGGATGCCGTCGGCAACACCACCAAGGCGATCACCAAGGGAATCGCCATCGCCTCGGCGGTCGTGGCGGCGGTTTCTCTCTTTAACGCCTACATCACCGACATCGGAACAATCCTCAAGCAGTCCTACGAACAGATTGCCGCAACGCTCTCGATCTCCGAACCGTATGTCTTCATCGGCATCCTGATCGGCGGGGCGGTTCCGTTCCTCTTCAGCAGCTTGACGATTCATGCCGTCGGCCGCGCGGCCGGGTTGATCGTGCACGAGGTCCGGGCGCAGTTTAAAGATCCGGCGATCTGGGAGGGGAAAAAGCTTCCGGACTACGCGCGGGTTGTTTCCATCTGCACCACGGCGGCGCAAAAAGAGTTGATCGGCCCGGCGCTCCTGGCCATCGTCACGCCGATCGTTGTCGGATACGCTTTTGGGACGCCCGGCTTGGGCGGCTTCTTAGGCGGCGCCATCCTTACCGGTCAGTTGTTGGCCGTTTTTATGGCCAATGCCGGTGGGGCGTGGGATAATGCGAAGAAATGCATTGAGGACGGGCTTCATGGCGGCAAGGGTTCGGAGGCGCACAAGGCCTCGGTGACCGGTGACACGGTCGGGGATCCTCTCAAGGATACAGCAGGTCCTGCATTGAATCCGATGATCAAGGTGATGAACATGGTGGCGATGCTGATGGTGCCTCTGCTTTTGGCCCATCAGGCGCAGCCGATGATCCGATGGAGCGTGGTCGCCGCAGGAATGGTGATTATCGGATCAGCCCTTCGTTTCTCGAAGCGGGAAGTTATGGAGGAGATCAAATGATGCGAGCGCGTGTCGTTGGGATGATGGCCATTCTTTTGGGACTTATCGTCGGGGTCTCCTGGGTTATCGCAGAGGAGTCGCCTGTCAGCACCGATCAGCCGGCGGCCGTCTCCGCACCCGCGTCGACAACGACAGCTTCTGCTGCCTCGACCCAGGGGCAAGCGGCCACAGGGGAAACGGTCTGGTTGGACGATGCTCTGCCGCCCAACGCCAAAACGGAGGGCGTGTGGTTGTGGGACACCACGACGGTAAACTCCGGCAAGAAATCGCATGGACATCCTTCCGGCAAAGGCCTGCAGAGCCACAGCTTCACCGCCGACCCGATCAGTCTGGCTGCCGATGGGATGATCGTCCAACAGGTCTGGCTCGATCCGCAGGATCCTCCGAAGGGAATCCTGATGAAATTCACCCTCGCCAATGGCGAAGAGGTCGGCGTCTATTGGGAAGGGGAGCAGGAGGTTTTTTCTCCCGGGGATGAAGAGGAGCTGTGGTACTACGGGCTTCTGCCGGAGCTCGGGAAGTGGACATCGCTGGAAATTCTTGCCGAAGATCTAGGTTTAGAAGGGGAGCAAATTAAAGGGATTCGCTTCGCCACCTTCGACGGCCGGGTTCTCTGGGATAAGACGGCGATCACAAAAGCCCCGTCTGCCGCAGCGGTTGAATCAATCCCATCCGAGATTCCGCTTACACCTCCTGCGCCGGCGGGGACCGAGGAGAAAAAGGGTTAGTTAATCGTACTTATTCCTCGATTTTTTTCTTGACAAGCTGATGGATATTAAGTAAACTTACATGTGAGGTTCGAAAAAGGGCTCCCCAGCGCACAGCGCAACCCGACGGATAAAAAGTAACATCGGGTGTCTGGCTTCGGTTTTTTATCGGAGCCAGACACTCTTTTCCCCGCTTTCAGGAGAGTATGTTGAAGTGAGCAGAAATGGATTTAAAGAGGTTTTGGTTGTCAGCTCCATTCTGGTATGGGCTGCTGGGCCGGCTTTTGCGCTCCGCGCCACCGGAGTGGAAGAGTCCAAGAGCTTGAGCGAGGTTCAAGCGGGCCTGGAAGAAAACTCTGAGCTTGTTCACATCGGTGATTTAACCATCAAGCTGAATCTTAACACCTTTGAGTTAAAGGAGTCAAAGTCTCCGGCCCTCCGACTAGACCGGATAGAGAAAGATGGCGGGCGAATCCTTTGGCGGGAATATCTTTTGGGAACCGTGGGAACCGGCGATCGCCTTTATGTTTTCGCCCCGCAGGTTCATCGCAAGCCGGGAACGGCTATTCCTGCGCCGCCCGGTGGCGGGTCTTCCGGTGGCGGAGCGGGGACGGCTTTCTTTTTCTTAGCCCCTGTTTACGGAAACGCGCTTGTTTCTTTGCAGCCTGGGGTGAAGGAATCCGCACCTGCGCAGATTCTTCAGCTTAACGTGCCAAAAGGGGAAACCGCGGTCATCCCGATTTTTCCAGGGGCGCCGTCCCCCCGTATCGTCCCGCCGGCCACAGAGCCCCTGGTGCTGGTGGGCCGATATATAGGAAGAGAGCCTTCCGGAAGTGGTTCTTCTGCGGCCGATGCTTCCCGCGTTCGGGTTGCCGGAGAAAGTGCTTCCGCAATCAATCCGAATACTTTGACTCCGGCTTCTGTACCGCCGGCCGTTGTAAATCCAGGATCCATTTCCACGCCGCCAGGTTCCGCGAACCCTCCGGGACAAACCGGCCAGATCATCCAGCCGGTCCCTCTCCGTCCTTCGCCGGAGATACTCTCTTTGATCGCCGCCGGGCCGATCCTTTCTCCGGCCCAGCGGGCAAGGTTGGAGGTTTTTCTTGGCACTTTGCCGGCTTCGAACTCTCAGGGAATCATCGAACGGCTCTTTGTTCCTGTAACAACAGTTGTTTCCATTCAAGCAGCCTTAGAGAGGATTCAAGCGATTCAAGCGCGTACTTCAAGCGGTGAAGGCCAGGTGGTCTTTTCATTGTCCACAGGCCAGAATCGTACTTTAGCGCTGCCGGCGTCGGGTTCGGCCTTCCCTCAGGCACAAATTCTTGCCGGTCTGGAAGAAGTAGCTGCTGTTCGTCCAGGTTCTCCTGGCGTTGTTCGGCTGGAACAGATGACCAGCGTTGCGCCGGGCCGGGTGGTATTTCAGGTAAGTCCAGCGAGACCGATTCTTCTGCCGCCGGGTCCGGTGTCGGTTGAGAAAGCGGCCCGGTTGATTCTCGAGATCACGCGCAATGGACAGCCCGTATTTCTGCAATCCCCAGGGAATGGCGGCCCAGAGCAAATTGCGGCGCAGGGTAGAAATACAAATGAGGAAGAGCAGCTTTTTCAAATTCAAGGCCGGTTGGGAGGGTTGATCAAAGGCGCACAGCCTGGGATTGTCCAGTTTACGAAAATCGGAGAACAGCTTCGGGTAGCGGCTGTTCCTCTCTCTCTTCCCATAAATCCGATTGCCATTTCCAAAGCGGTGCAGGTGATCCTGTCGCTTATCCCTCAGAAGGAGGGTGCTGCTGCCACGGTGGGAGCGCTGAAGCTTTCTGGTGTTGGCGGGGAACAGCTTCTCACGCTGTCTGCAGGTGAAGGGGAGATCCGTGCCGCGTTGGGGAAGGTGGCGGCCGTGCCCTCCGGCCCTCGCGTTGGATTTGTCCGTTTACAGCGGGTCGAAGGTGCTGCTGAAGGCCTGGAAATCCGAGTGGCCGCTGTGCCGGCAGCACCAGCGGTTTCAGAGGGGCTGCCCTCTTTGCCTTCGGGTCCTGTTTCCATGGAGCCGGCGGTGGAAATTCTTACCGCATGGAGTGGAACCGGGCCTGGTCAGGTGCAGCAGGTAGAGTTCTTGCGTCCTGGTGAAGAACCTCAATTGCTGAATTTGATCAGCTTGCCCAAGGAGCAGATCCCGCAGCGGGTTCGAGCCGGGTTGCTCGGTCCAGGCGCTTCTTCCGCTTCAGCAGAGGCCTCGTCCCTCTCCGTTCGCCTTGAACAGGCGGAGAGAGAAGTGGCGGGAGGAATCGAAAGACAGATTGTGGCAACCGTGATTCCAACTGCTTTGAACCCAAATTCCATCAAGCCCATTCTGGTAGAACAGATTATCCCTGTCAGGCAGGCATCCGCAGCCATTTTGGAGCTTGGGCGCGGGCAGGTCGAAATGGTGAGACTTTCAGTCCCAGGAGTTGATCAAAAGGTGATTCTTCGGAATCCCAATGTCAGAGAGTTGGAGAGCGCCCTCAGAAGTTTTGAACCCCCTTCTCCTGAGAAAGGTTCTACCGAAACTTATGTCCGAATCACCCAAGCGGGTCAGGGGACTCCCATTCAAGTAACGCCGATTTCTCCCTCCGAGCTTCCAGCCCCCAAGCCAACCGTGGGAGAGGTCTCAGGGCAGGGTGTGCCGGAGGCCATCTGGCGTCAGGGTGTTCCGCAGAAACTCCCGAAGCTCATCTTTCGACCTGGCGATGCCATCTTAGCGGTCTTCGTTCCTGCAGGTATGGAGGAGAATGTGAAGATTCTCTATCAGAAAGCCGAAGACAGGAGCTACATCTTAAGTCAGCGTCCGCAGCTTGCTCAGGCGGCTTTCATTCTTGTAGATAAACTTGAGCAGGTTGATTTCATGGTCCAATCTTTAAGAAACCAGGAGGGCTGGGAAGAGGCCACGGATGTGAGAGTAATCCTTCCGAGCGATCCTGGCTTGTTGCGACAAAAGATCGAAACCTGGCTGGGTGGCTTTGGGTGGGAGATGCCGGACCTCTTTTGGGCTAAGGTGTTGCAGATTGCTCTCGAATACCAGGTATAATTCTCTCTAAAATAAACTGACAGACTCATTCATGCACTCCTCTCGTACGCGCACCCCGATCGCGGCGGCCCTGGCCGTTGCCAATTTTCTCAGTTGGTCTGCGCCCGTTTTTGCCCTTCGCACCATCGGCCTCGAAGAATCCAGCGAACTTCTCCACGTCAAACAGAAACTTCTCACCGGTCTGGAAGAAAGAGAGTTTGCCAGCTATGCGCAGATGGAGGCGGAGTATAAAAAGCACCTTCGTCTTTCAGATGCAATTGCAAAGCACTCTTCTTACGGAGACTCGCTCTGGCACTTGTGGACTGCGGTGGACACGGTGCTTCGGCCGCTGAGTCCACCCCCTCCAGCATGGATTAAGAAAGAGGACCCCACCCACTTGAAGGCGGCGAAACTTTTGCAAGGAGCCTTTCTGGAAAAGCTCCCCGCAATCTACAGGATCCATTACACCTCAGCGGGCAGATCGGTTTCGGAGGAGATTCGTCAGCCCTTAACCGACAGGCGACTCCAGCAACAGCCTAAGATCACATGGGTAGATCCGTTTGGGGCTCCCATGACCTTTGTGGATGTAGAGAAGCTCGCGAGTAATGAAATTGCCGGCCGGCAGATCGCTTTTATTCTTCTTGTATCCGGCGGGAACGCTGCCAAAGAAGAAGCGGCTCACCCCCAGGCCATCGTTTTTGAAACGGCATCTTCTTTGATTCGAAGGGCTGCTTCCGGGTGGAGCATCCCCACGCATAAAAAATTAGCGGAACATCTCCTTTCTCTAGGAGCGAAAGTTCATTCCGGCAGCGAAGCGCATCACTACGTTTTTCTTCTCCAGCAAGCCGCCGAAGCCGCCAAAAGGCAACAAGAAAATGCCCGTCGTCCTGGGCCTCCTGCCAAAGCTTTATCGATTTCTCCCACTCCAGCACAGCCAGCCGCGGTTTCCTCGCCGATCAACTGGTCCACGGTGCGCGGGTCCAACCCTTTTTCTTCGGATAGAAGTTTGCACACCTATCTGGGAAGACTGCATGCTTTTCTGACGACCCTTAGAATTCAAGCAGAAAATAATCACACAGAATCCCAGAGGCTTCTTTCCGATGAAGGGCGATCGGAATTAATCCAGGGGATTGCAGGACAGATTTCGCAAAATTCTGCTCCCATTGGATTTTCCGTGGTGGAATTGGTGGATTTTGCCTTGTCTCGGTTATTATCGGAAGACCCCCAAGAGAGTGATCCCGATGCGCTGGCGAGAGATTTGTGGAAATCCATTCAACCCCCATCGGAAGAGGACAAACCGCCCCAAATTCAGCGGCCGCCTTATCCGGTTTCCCGACGCCCTCTGGCAGTACAGCAGCCCACCCCGCCCGGCGAGCGTGAGAAATTATATAAAGAACTGGATGCAGCGCTGTGGTATGGCCCGAAACCGGAAAAACAGGAGGATCGACTCAAAAAACTGTGGTTGGTTCGCTACCGGCTGTCCAACCGTCGGGGCCGATGGTCTGAGGATCTGATCCGTGAATTTTTATCGAATACATTTGGGCTCATAGGTGATAGAGCAAAAAATGTACTCACCGATGCTGATAAACTGACCCCGGATTATCCGTTTGATACGTTGGACGATGTGTGGACCCTGATAGCGAGGGTCGTGAATGCTCAGACGCATCCTGACCCGGATACCCCGCTGATTGAGCAGGTGCTCAGGCAAGTGGATGTAGAGGAGGCGACGCAGCGCCCGAACGGAATCTTGGCACAGGCTGTTGGGATGGTCGCGGGCAAGATCAACGCCAGGGAAGATTATCAAGCGATCAAACAGGAAGTCTACCAGACCTATCCGCGCCCCTCCTCCGGCTTGGAGGAGAAGACGAAGTTTTCTCCGGAGAAGGTGCGGATCGCCTTTGTGGATGACAACGATCAAATACGGATGATGATAAATCTACTGCTGGAGGATCTCCTTAAGGGCACAGGGATCAAGCCGGAACAGGTGAAGATTTTTAGTCAGCCAGATGAAGTGCGGCAGTGGGCGAAAGAAAACAAGGGAGAACAACTCCTGCTTCTTACCGATCTGAACATGTATGGAAAACCAGAGGGGTTTTCGTTGGCCGAGGAATTGAAGGCAAACCCGAGCGCCAGAGTGATTATGATCTCTTCTCCTCACGGTGAGCAGGAGGATGAGGTGTTGCAGCGTGTGAAGGATGGGCGGCTCGATGGTTTTATCGAGAAGCCGTTCGGTAGAGAGGCTCTCCAACGGGAAATTCAGCGGCACATTCAACTTCCGCTCCCTCCTGCGGTTCAGGCGACTGGATTGGAAGAACAAATCGGCTCCCGGCCCGCTTCTCATGAGATTGAGTCCCGGTTTACCCAGCAGTTTTTGTCCGGCCGTCTGCCTGCAGGGACGTCTGCGTCCCTGCTTGATCCGGACAAGATCTCCCATCCCCAGCTCGCCACCCAGTGGATCGGGGTGGACGCCGTGGCTCGAGGTCTTGTCGGCAGCGGCAAGGGGCTCGACGCTGTCCATAAACGGAACAAGGTGGATGAAGCGGATCTTCGGGCGCAGGATGTTCAGGATATCGTGGCCCGGGCAAAGAAGTTATCGCTGGATCACATCAACTTCGAGACCAAGGGGCTGACGCCCGGTGGATTGCAGGCGGGCGCCAAGGGAGGGGATCCCAGCGGCCCGCGCACTCCGACAGTCTCGGACGTCGTCGAGCATACCACCCACTTTATCGAGAGCCAGCCGGGCGCTTCCTCGATCCAATTGGAAGGCCCAGGCGTAGAAACCTTCGGAAGTTTCCCGGACGAAGCCCGGGCTTTGATGGTGGTCACGCACATCAAGCCGGCGCGGGAGGCGGCTGTCTTAAGGAAATACGGGGCCGCTTCCATTGAGGAGCTGTTGGATCCGGAGTTGTCCGTGGAACAGTTGGTGCATCGAGTGGCTGACTTGAATGGTGTTTCCATCGGACAGCTGGACGTCTCTATCTTAACCAGCGAACAAGCGGATATCGATCAACTAAACAGTTTGCGGGACACCTATCACGGAATGCGGTCTGACGTCTTGAAAGGCGGTACGGTCCAACCGGCGGTGGCCGCCACATTGGGGGTTTGGGATGGTCGGGTTCGAGTTTTTCTGCGCCGATCCGGTATGACCGAAGCGGTGTTTAACGCCATTGTGGCCGGGATTTTCACCAAGGATGGCAGCGTTGCCATCTTTCGAGTGGTTAGCGGAGAGACGAAAAGCTCTTTTGATAAGCGTTACGTCTGGAACACCCACGTCTTGAACCAGATGAGGGCGTTGCGGCCGAATGACTGGGAGGCGATCCGGGACGGCAAGAAAATCTTCTCTTCCCGCCAGGTGACCCAGCCGGTGGTGGGGGCCTACACCTTCTTGACGGACGGCCGGACGGACCAGAGTCTTCCGTTTGATGTTGCCGGCGTTCAAGAGATCGCCGAAGGGCAATTCCAAGTCGCCACCCTCTCCTTCACGAGCAATCCAGAGGAGCCCGGAGCCGGTTTCTTGTGGCTTTCGCAGGACACGTACCACTACGATATCTCTTCTAACAACAACAGGAATGAGTCCACCGGCTTGGAGGAAACGAGTGTGAAGCCGACTTCTTTGGACGAGGATAAATTGAGGGAATTAGAGCAAAGATTATCGAACGGTTCGGTCATCACCCGTTTGGAGCTACAGCGTTTGGTGCAGACCACGTCCGAAAGTCGTGATGATAACGATCAATTCGCTGTCCGCATCATAGATAAAATCGGCCGCAGGTATCCATCTTTGAAGTCCCTTTTGGCTCAGGGAATAGGGATAACTTGGCGAGGTGATGCCGCCTATCAAAAATGGGTGGCGAGCTTGCCTGAAAATATTTCCGCGGGTCTGGAGGAAGTGGCGGCGATCCGGACCAAGTACGCGGCAGATGACTATGCTGTCGGTGTCCGTGTAGGCGGCAACAACGTTTCCGCTGGCTTGGTCAACCGGCATGGCGAGACAGAAACAGCGACCGCTTTGCCGGAGGCCAAATGGAGAAAGTTGTCCCAGATTTTGGAATTACTGGGCAATCCATCCTTGAACCAGGAGATCAACGATGCCCTCCTCGAGCTTATCCCGAGACCGGACCATGTGCTGACGGAAGACCAGCGCCAGATTGCTCGACAGATCGCCGACCTGGTAACCCAAGAGACCATTCGGCACATCGTACAGCTCATTCAGCAGACAGGGCTTCCCGTAGAAAGATTCAAATACAGCCACATCTCTTTCCCCGGCCCTGTGGATTCCGCCACCGGCAGGGTGGGAGTTCCTTACGCAGCGGCGAATGTTCCTGGCTTTGAAGACTACCCGCTGGCCGAAAAGATTCAGCAGGGAGTTCAGGAGCAACTGGGCGTCACCGTCCGCGTGGAAGTGGAGAACGATGCTGGTTCTGGCCTGAAGGGAGAGACAACCGCCGCCGGAACAGCAGCCGGCTTGAAGAAGGTAGTTTCCTTCATCTGGGGAACCGGGATGAACGCGGCGTCCGATACCAAGGGCATCGACTTGATCGAGGTGGGGCATGGATTGGTTGGCAAGATAGGGGCAGATGGGCTGACTCATTACGAGTTGCGGGATGCTCGGAGAAGCCGTCCTGTTCGGGCCGCCCATGAATTTGAGATGGAACAACGACTCGGTGGAGAGGTCCTGGAGGCCTGGTTTCAAGAGCATGAATTCCAAGACGGCGCTGACGTTACCTGGAGGGCGAGATCTGGCAATCAGAATTCGGAAGATCAGGAGACAGCACGATCGCTGATCACCACCACGGGACAGGATCTTGGCAGGGCGATTGCCGCCCTGCTGCGTCATTATTACGTTCAGCAGAATTTTATTCCCAGCAGTTTTGTGCTGACCTCCGGCGTGTCGGAGAATTTCGGAAAATTGCCGGACGGCCAGGTATTGACTGATGCTCAGGGGAAAGATTTGTTGGTCGGTGCGGTGCAGGATGGGGCGTTTCAAGAGCTGACAGTGCGCTTCATGGTTGCTCAGGACGTAGCGCGTCAGATGGCTAACGCCATCGTCCGTACAAAAATGGATGCAAGCCGCGAGTTTGCCGCCGCGGCGGAAGGTCTCAAGAGAGCGACCCAGGGTCGGAACCAGCCCACCGCCGGTTTGGAGGAGCCAGCCGGTTTTGTGGCGGTTGGAGGAATGGCTGTTTTGGCGCCCGCTGAGATTTCCCATCTTTACGCGGTGACGGTGGGCGTAAAGCAAACGCGAGCGGTTCTTGAGTTGAGCAGAGTGCCGCCAAGCCGCGTGGTCGCAGTGGCTGTAGAGTTGGAAGAAGTAGCAACCTTGGAAGTCTTGGGGATTCCTGGTACGCAGATCCTTCACGGATGGGCATTCCCCAGTTTGGCTCAGGCGAAAGAAGCTGCCATCCAATGGGCTCGGCGTGCGTTTGAGATCATCGATGGAGTTAAGGTTCAAGTGGTTGACGCGACGGCGCTCACCGTGCAAGAGTTGGCATCCCGGATCAATCAGATGCTGCCTCGCGCGTGGAGGAGTCAGTCCATTACCAGCGAGGATCTGCAGCGGGTTCACGACGTTTCGGAATTTGGTGTCTGACGCTTGACGGGCTGGGGTGGGGATGTTAGAATCGCCTCGAAGTCCGCTTTTCCAATTAAAAACCTCATTTACACTGAAGGAGACTAACCTCAATGCAGGGTAAAACAGGATGGTGGATTGCAGGGGCATGTGCTGTAGTGATTCTTTTGAGTGTTGGTTACGGGATGGGCAAACGGGCTGGGGCGCATGCCGCAGCCACTTCCAGAACATTGGAACCGGCCGGAGCGCCGTTGAATTCCACGATCCAGATCGAACCGATCCAACCGCAGGATGAGTTGGCTGCCATCAGCACGTCGCAGAACAACAGCTCAAAGAAGCAGCAAGGCGCAACCGCCGCGGTACCGACCACCACCACAACCGCCGCCAGCCAGAATGAAGCCCCCGCAGCCGTTGCTTCAGCCCCTGCCGCTGCAACCGCCGCTGCCACAGCCGCTACCGCAGAATCTGCCACTGAGAATTCCGCGCGGATTCGGCAGGTTCAGCAAGCGCTTAAGGTTGCCGGATTCGATCCGGGCCCAGCGGATGGACGAATGGGTGCGCGAACCCGTGCGGCGATACGCGATTTCCAATTGGCCAATGGATTGGAGCCGGACGGCAAGGTTGGCCCCAGGACCTGGAACAAGTTGGAAACCGTGGCAAAAAACAGCGCTTCTCCCTCCACCAGCACGCAGTAACCAAGGAGCCAGTAGTCACCATGCGACGATTTACCTTACTTGGATTTATTGGAACGTTGTTCTTGGCTCTCAGCGTCACCGGCTGCGGCGTAAACTTCTATTTCGGCCGGCCCAGCGATGTGAAGCGGATTGGTGAACTTTCGGCGGAGATTGACCGAATCAAAGTCCAGAAGGATGCCGAGGCCGATCAGCTGAAAGAAGCCCAGAAGATGCTGGAAGATCGCCTGCAGCAGGAAATTTCGGACAAACAGGTCCGGCTGGAAATGGCCGAGCGAGGGCTCGTCTTGACTTTTGTCTCCGAGGTGTTGTTTGACTCTGGGAAAGCGGTCCTGCGCCCAGAGGCCCAAGAGACATTGCGCAAGGTGGCCTCAGTCATCAAAGAGAAGGTGGCCGATCGGGAGATCGGCATCGAAGGCCATACCGACAATCAGCCAATCAAGCATTCCGGCTGGCGATCCAACTGGGAACTCTCGACCTCTCGGGCCACATCCGTTCTTCACGCTCTGGAAGATGCTGGGGTGAATCCCCGTCGGCTGGTGGCTACCGGCTACGGCGAGTACCACACGGTCGCTTCCAATGACACTGCCGAGGGCCGGCAGAAGAACCGGCGGGTGGAAATCGTCATCCTGCCCAAGCGATTGACCAAGGCGGAGAAGGAAGTGATCCGGCGGGCGGCCCGTTCGCAAGAGCCCTCTCTGGCCGGCAAGGCCAAGGCCTTGGAAGAATACAAATGACCGCTGAAAGCGGTCATCCCGAGCGAAGCGAGGGATCTCGGTTTTGAATGATCAACTCAAGGGGATTGTCGTTGCCCTGATCCTCGTGACGGTGGTTGCGCTGGCGGCTGCTTTTGGATCGTCAGCCAAGATCAGGGGAGCCGGCAGGCGGATTGGCGTGCTCAGGGCGCAGGTTGAGAAGCTGAGCCAAACCAACGACGCCCTTGAACAGGAGTTGAAGCAGACGCAGGAAAAACTTCACCAAGAAGAGGGAGTGACAAAAGGCCTGAAAGAGACTCTTGCGCAGGAACAGTTGAAGAATCAGGCTGTGACCGAACAATTGCAGCGATTGGCGCAAGACCAAAGGGCGGCTACGAAAAATGCGCAAATCCCGGTCACCATCGCCAGCAGCGCCACGACGAATCAAACGTCAGCCGTCAAGACGGCGATCCCCCGCAAGAATTTCTCCGGGAAAAGCCGCTAAAATCCGGAAGACCACACAAAAATCACCCCTCCGCGAAGAAACGCCCGCATTGCCGGCCGGGTACGGCGTGGACATCGTTGTGTTGCAGCCGCGGGACCCGCATTGGCTTCATGCCTACTGGGAGCTGCAGCCGGCCATGTTGAACCGGGGCCGCGCCGCATTGGGTTCCGAAGGAAGCCAGGCGCAGCTGACCCTGCGGGTCTGCGAAGTGGAAGGGCCGGAGTTTTCATGCGGCCCGTTTTTTGACATTGGGCTTCCTGACGGCGCCTCAGCGTGGACCTTTGAGGTGGGGCTCTCCGATCGAAGCTGGTTGGTGCAGATCGGTTTAAAGACGCCCAGCGGAAAATTCCATCTCTTGATCCAGTCAAACATTGTCCGGACGCCTCCGGACCATGCCTCTGCGCAGATTGACGAACAGTGGGGCTGGCTTCCCCTGCCGTCGGTTGAACCTGGAGCCTCCTCGTCCTCTCGTTGAGAAATAGCGAGTAATCCTTCATGGCGGACTCTCCCGGATATTTCTGTTTTGTTCTGCACGGCCATTTGCCCTTCGTGCGCCATCCCGAGATTCCGGAGTGTCTGGAAGAGGACTGGCTTTTTGAGGCGATCACCGAGGTCTACCTGCCGCTTTTGGATCTGTTCCAGCGTCTTCAGGCCGATGGGATTGATTTCAAAGTAGCGATCGCTTTATCCCCCACGCTCACCGCCATGCTGGCCGACCCGCTGCTGGTCTCCCGGTACGACAGCCATTTGGAGAATCTTCTCCGGTTGGCGGAATCGGAATGCCGGCGGACGGCCGGTTCCCCCCAGTTCTTGCATTTGGCGCGGATGTACCGGGACCGATTTTCCCGATGCCGGGAATTGTGGCTGGGTGTTTTTCATCGGGACCTGGTGGGCGCTTTTCGCGCCTTGCGCGAGAGCGGGCAGGTGGAACTGCTCACCACGGCGGCCACGCACGGGTTCCTTCCTTTAATGGAGGTCTGCCCTGAGGTGATGGCCGCCCAGGTGGAGATCGGCTGCCAATCTTTTCACCGGTTGTTTGGCGTCCGTCCGGCCGGTTTTTGGCTTCCGGAATGCGGCTACACGCCGGCCGTGGATCCGATCTTGGCGAAGGCCGGCATTCAATACACCTTTCTTGAGACCCACGGGATCCTCCATGCCGCACCGCGCCCGAAATTCGGGCCCTACGCCCCGGTTCGATCGCCCAATGGGGTGGCCCTTTTTGGCCGAGATCCGGAGACCGCCCGGCAGGTCTGGTCGTCCGTCGAGGGATATCCCGGCGACTGGTGGTATCGGGATTTCTACCGGGACGTCGGGTTTGATCTCGATCAAGAGTATTTAAGGCCTTTCCTTTATCATGGGGGGTTAAGGGTGCCGACCGGGATCAAGTATTACCGGATTACCGGGCGGCAGACCGACGCGAAGGAGCTCTACGACCCGGCGATGGCTTTAGGAAGGGTTCAGGAACATGCCGGCAACTTTTTATTTAATCGGGAGCGGCAGGTCGAGTACCTCCAGGGGGCGATGGGGCAGCCGCCGGTGGTGGTGGCGATGTATGATGCCGAGCTGTTCGGGCATTGGTGGTTTGAAGGGCCGGCGTGGCTGGAGGCGGTTTTTCGGAAATTTCATGCCTGCCGGTCGGTGGTGCAGTTGGCGACCCCCGCCCAGGTTTTAAACCGGCTCCCGCGCCTCCAGCAGGTCACCCCTCATCTATCGAGCTGGGGGTGGAAAGGGTATAATGAGATGTGGCTTCAGGAAGCCAACGCTTGGGTTTATCCCCATCTGCATCGGGCCGCTTGGCGGATGAGAGAATTGGTGGCCGCTTACCCTGATGCGCAGGGGCGGACCCGGCGGGTTCTGACACAAGCATTACGGGAATTGCTCTTGGCTCAATCCAGCGATTGGGCCTTTATGCTTGCGGAAGGCAGAACGGCGCCTTACGCGCGGAGGCGTTTCACAGAGCATCTGATCCAATTCACGAGGTTGTATGGAGAGCTTCGGAACCGTACAGGAAGCGACAAAGGCTGGTTGGCGAATCTCGAGGAGAAAGACAACCTTTTCCCATTCCTGGACTACCAAGTCTACGGACATGCCTCTGCCTAAGCATGTGGCCATCATCATGGATGGGAATGGCCGCTGGGCGAAGGCCAAGGGGTTGCCTCGTGTGATGGGCCACCGGGCCGGCATCAAGTCGGTCCGCGCGGTGGTGGAGGCGGCGCGGGAAGTCGACATCGAGGTGCTGACGCTGTACGCTTTCTCCGTCGAGAACTGGAAGCGCACCGCGCGGGAAGTTTCCACCTTGATGGGCCTGCTGAACGAATACCTCCGGCGGGAACTGCCCAATCTGATGAAGCATGAAATCCGGCTGAATGTGATTGGTGATATCGAGGGGTTGCCGAAGAATGTCCGACGGAATCTCAACCAGGTGATGGAAAAAACCAGGCCAAATCGGAAGATGGTGCTTAATCTGGCACTGAACTACGGCGGCCGCTCAGAAATTCTCCAGGCCGTGAGGAAGATCTCTTCCGATGTCAAAGCAGGCGCGTTGGAGCCAGAGGATGTCGACGAGGCGACTTTCGCCCGGTTTCTCTACACCGACGGTCAGCCGGATCCGGATCTCTTGATCCGAACCAGCGGCGAGCAGCGGATTTCCAATTTTCTCTTGTGGCAGATCTCCTACGCGGAGCTGTACCTGACGCCCACCCTCTGGCCTGACTTCGGCAAGGCCGATTTCATCAAGGCCGTTCAGGAATACCAGCATCGGGAGCGGCGCTTCGGCGCCTAATTCATGAACGTCCTCCAGCGACTGATCACCGGGAGCGCACTTATTGCGCTGATTATCTGGGTGCTGTTTTTTGCTCCGCTGTGGGTGTTCGGGCTGGTGACGATCAGCTTCACCGGCTTGGCCCTCCATGAGTTCTTCGGGCTGGTAGAGCACAAGGGGATTGTTATCGAGCGATGGATCGGGCTGGGGGTGGGCCTGCTGATTCCGCTTTCCATCTACTGGCAGTTTGAGCCGACCGAAGGGTGGGAACTGTTTTTCATGGTGTTGGCTTTTCTGGTTCTGTTCATTCTCCAGTTGCGGCGGGACAGTTCCCAAGCGATCGTCGGCATCTCGACGACGCTCTTTGGGATCTTCTACATCTCCTGGTGTTTCAGTTTTCTGATGAAGCTGCGGTTTATCAATGGATCGGGCGTTCCGGATGGCCGATGGTTGGTGGCCCTTGTGCTTTTGGTAACGAAGGGGGGAGACATCGGGGCCTACATAATCGGCACCCTCTTTGGACGGCATCGCTTCATCCCGAAAATCAGCCCATCCAAGACATGGGAAGGGGCGGTGGGGGGACTCCTTTTCAGCCTCATCGCTGCCGTTTCTTTAAAACCGGCTTTGCCCAGCGTGCCCATGGGCCACCTGCTGGCCTTAGGAGTTCTCCTAGGCCTCTTGGGCCAGCTGGGGGATCTTTCGGAATCGCTGATCAAGCGGGATTCCCAGGTAAAGGACTCCGGCCAGATTTTGCCGGGGATGGGCGGCATCCTGGATGTCATAGATAGTCTTCTTTTTACCTCGCCGATATGCTATTTTTACGTTCAGAAATTTCTGACCAACGGATAAAGAGATGAAACGAGTTGTCGTTTTAGGTTCGACCGGGTCCATCGGGGTCAATACCCTGAAGGTGGTCGAGGACCATCCCGATGAGTTTCAGGTGGTGGGCCTTGCCGCCGGTTCGCGTGTTGAGGATCTGGCTGCGCAGGTGCGGATCTGCGGCCCACGCGCCGTGGCGATCCGGGATGCCTCGCGGGTGGAGGAATTCCGCCGGCTGGCCAGCTCCGACGGCCTGAAGATTTGTGCCGGCGACGAGGGGGTGACCGAATTGGCCGCGATGGACGGCGTGGACATCGTCGTCGTGGCGATCACCGGCGCTGCGGCGCTCGCCCCCACCTTGGCCGCCATCCAGCGGGGCCGCACGATCGGCTTGGCCAACAAAGAGACGCTGGTGATGGCCGGCGAGCTGGTGATGCGCACCGCCGAAGCCCACAAGGCGCCCATCATCCCGATTGACAGCGAACATTCCGCCATCTTTCAATGCCTTCATGGTCACTCCCGCCAGGAGATCCGGAGAATTTTGCTGACCACCTCCGGCGGTCCGCTCAAGGATGTCCCCGCGGAGAAGTTCGGGAATTTAAGCAAGGGGCAGATCATGGCGCACCCGCGTTGGAAAATGGGGCCCAAGATCACCGTGGATTCGGCCACCATGATGAACAAAGGGCTGGAGGTGATTGAGGCCCGGTGGTTTTTCGGAATTCCGGTCAAACAGGTCGAGGTGCTGGTCCATCCGGAAGCGATCGTTCATTCGATGGTGGAGTTCGTGGACGGCTCGATCTTGGCGCAGTTGGGGGTGACCGACATGCGGATTCCGATCCAGTACGCGATGACCTATCCGCGCCGGTTGCGAACCAGTCTGCCGCCGCTGGATCTCGTGCAGCTCAAGCAGCTGACTTTTGAGGCGCCGAATCCGGCCAAGTTCCCCTGTTTAAGGTTAGGGTACGAGGCGGTCCAAGCCGGCGGCACGGTGCCGGCGGTGCTGAATGCCGCCAACGAAGCCTGTGTCCAGTCGTTTCTCGAGGATGGGCTTGCCTTCACCCAGATTCCGACCCTTATTGAGAAGGTCATGCGGGCGCATCGCACCATTGCCCAACCCACATTGAAGGAGATCCTTCATGCAGATGACTGGGCGCATGCCCAAGTCCAGTCGCATCTGAACCATCAAGGAGCCATTCGATGATTTCTTGGCTGGCGGTTCTGCTGACGTTAAGCTTCATCATTGTCGTCCATGAGTGGGGCCATTTCATCATGGCCCGGTTGATTGGGGTGAAGGTGGAGCGCTTCTCGATCGGCTTCGGCCCGAAGATTATCGGCGTGACCCGCGGGGACACGGAGTACTGCCTGTGCCTGTTTCCCTTCGGCGGCTACGTCAAGATGGCCGGCGAGTCGGAAGGGGAGGAATCGCAGCGATCCGCCATCAAACCAAAACCCTGGGAGTATCGAGGCCGCTCGATTTGGGAACGGGTTTCGATTGTTCTGGCCGGGCCTGTCGTGAATTACCTGGTTGGTTTCCTCCTTTTTGTTTTGATTTTTCTCGTCGGGGCCCCGATCCTCTCCACCAGGATCGGAAAGGTGATGGAGGATTATCCCGCGGCGCAGGCCGGCTTGAAGGAGGGGGACCGGATTTTGAGCGTCAACGGCCGGGCGATGGATAACTGGGAGGAGGTGACGCAGGCGATTCATTCCCAGACCGGCCCGATTGAATTGAAGATCGAGCGGCAGGGAGAGTCCCGCATCGTCACCGTCCAGCCGACCGTGAAAGAGATGACCAATCTGTTGGGTGCCACCGTGCGGGTCGGCATGGTGGGGATCACTCCGTCAGAGGAAGTGGAGACCCGGCGGTATCCGCTGCCCCAGGCGATTGTGAGGGCCGCCGGACGAATTTACACGCTGACTCATCTGACACTGGAAGCCCTGTGGCGGATTGCGACCGGTGGGTTGTCCCTCAAGGAATCCATGACCGGGCCGGTGGGGATCTTTTACCTGACCTCGTCGGTGGCCCAGCAGGGATTCATCCACCTGCTGCAGTTGATCGCCATCTTGAGCACCAGCCTGGGGCTCTTCAATATTCTGCCCCTGCCGGTCCTTGATGGTGGACACTGCTTGTTCCTGCTGATTGAGCGGGTGAAGGGTTCGCCGGTGAATCTGCGCACCCAGGAGTGGCTGACCCGCGTGGGCATGGGGATGCTGCTTCTGCTTTTGGTGGTGGTGACCTACAACGACCTGATCAAATTCAAAATCTTCGGCCGGTTTCTTCCATGAAAGTCCTTTCTGAACCAGCCATCCGACGGAAAAGCCGCCCGGTGCGGGTGGGCTCCGTCCAGGTGGGCGGCGGCGCCCCGCTGGCCGTGCAGTCGATGACCACCACCAACACGCAGGACACCGCCGCGACGGTCGGCCAGACCAAGGCGTTAATGGAAGCCGGCTGCGCCATCGTTCGGATCACCGCGCAGACCACCACCGAAGCCAAGAATTTGGGGGCCATCAAGACCGAGCTTCGCCGCCAAGGGCTCGACATTCCGCTGGTGGCCGACATCCATTTTAATCCAAGCTCTGCGATGGAAGCGGCGGAACACGTGGAGAAAGTCCGGGTGAACCCGGGCAACTTCGCCGACTCCAAGCGGTTTGCTCAGCGGGAATACACCGAGGCCGAATATCAGGAAGAGCTCCGCCGGATTGCCGAGGCCTTCACCCCGTTGGTGGAGAAATGCAAGCGGCTGGGCCGGGCCATCCGGATCGGCACCAACCACGGCTCCCTCTCCGACCGGATCATGAACCAGTACGGCGATACGCCGCTGGGGATGGTGGAATCGGCGATGGAATATCTGCGGGTTGCCGAATCAAACGGATTTCAGGACGTGGTCTTCTCGATGAAGGCCTCCAACCCGGTCGTCATGCTCCAGGTGAATCGCTTGCTGTCCGACACCTTGGCCCGCCATGGAACGGCCTACCCCCTGCATCTGGGAGTGACCGAAGCCGGGGAAGGGGAGGATGCCCGGATCAAGTCGGCGATGGGGATCGGCGTCCTGCTGGCCGAGGGAATTGGCGACACGATCCGGGTTTCTTTGACCGAGGACCCGACGAAAGAGGTGCCGGTGGCCAAGGCCCTGGCGATCTGGGCGCACGAGCGTTGGAACCGGGGCATGGAGCTTCCTCAGCCCCTGCATCCGTTTTCTTTCAGCCGCCACCCGACCCGCCCGACGCTGTACGAAACGCTGGTCATCGGCGGCGAAGAGGTCGTCAAGGTCGGTTTGTTCGAAGGGGATTACCCGCATCCGAGAATGGCTGGAGGGAAAGAGACTCCCTGCGAGTTCGTCTTGGGGACTGTCCCCGAAAGGGGACTGTCCCCAAACCAGAAATTCCAGATCGTCCAGGCCGAAGAACTGCTGGCAGCCGGTCGACAGCAGGCCCGCGACCTGGAAGCGGCCAATGACAAGCGGCCGATCATCCTGGTCTGGGACGCCCGGCGTTTCACGCAGGACAACGTCCAACTCCTCATCGAAGCGGCGGTGCAAGTGGGCGGTCTCCTCGTGGACGGCATCGGCGACGCGGTGGTGGTTCGCTCCACCCTCCCGGCCCAGCGGGTTTTACAGTTGACCTACAACATCCTTCAAGCCGCCCGCATCCGCTCGGTCAAGGCGGAGTACATCGCCTGCCCTGGCTGCGGCCGGACCCTGTTCGACCTGGAATCTACCACCCAGCGGATCAAGGCCAAGACCGGCCACTTGAAAGGGGTCAAGATCGCGGTGATGGGTTGCATCGTCAACGGCCCCGGTGAAATGGCCGATGCTGACTTCGGCTACGTCGGCGGCTCCCCCGGCACGGTCAACCTGTACGTCGGCAAGAACATGGTCGAGCGGGGAGTTCCCACCGCCGAGTCCGACGAGCGCCTCATCGCCCTCATCAAAACCCACGACAAGTGGCTCGACCCCTCTTAAAGTTCAGACAGAATCCCCCTCTAGCTGAGAAGTAGTCTTATATAAAATTGGTAATACATTTTAGTATTGACATACTAATATTTATACGGCATACTTCTGTGTGGAGGTGAGATAACATGGTTGAGACGTCAGTGGTGACCACGAAGGGACAGATGGTAATCCCGGCGCGCATTCGGCGTCGGCATGGAATCAAACAGGGAACACGTGTCTGCCTAATTGAACACGGAGAGGAAATTGTCCTTCGGCCGCTTACGCCAGAGTATTTCCAAAAGGCGGCTGGAATCCTCGGAACCGGAGGGAAAGTCCTAAAGGCATTTCTGGAGGAAAAGAAAAAGGAGCGTGAATTGTGAGCAGCATCGTGCTCGATGCCTACGGTGTAATTTCTTTTCTTGAACGTGAACCTGGCTACGAACAGGTAGAGAAGCACTTCGAGCATGCTTCTCAAACCGGTCGAGATCTACTCATGTGTACGGTCAACTGGGGCGAAGTTTACTACAGTGTCCTGCGTGAAACGAGTCCCGCAAAATCCGAGGAAGTCCGGCGATTCCTCGAAACCTTACCCATCGAGTTGGTATCGGCCGATGTTGACCTCGCCCGGCAAGCCGCAATCTATAAAGCTTCTCACAAGATGTCTTTCGCCGACTGTTTCGCTGCCGCTTTAGCCAAGAGGCATAAGGCCACTTTGGTAACGGGCGACAAAGATTTTAAGCAATTAGAAGGCGACATAAAGGTTAGTTGGTTATGATCTAAGGCAGAATCCAGTGTCTCATACATATTGGCAGAGAGGGCCAATCCATTTAACGAGATGGCCTCTAATGAAATCTAGGGGAGATATAGAAAAGATGTCAGAAACAACTGAAGTTTTTAGGCAGGTACGAAATGATGAGAAAGATATTGAAGCGATATTGGACGGATACAAAAGCAGAATTAGACATGATGCTTGGTTAGCTGATGGCTTACAAAAGGATGCGATCCAAAACGGCTGGGATGCGCGAATTAAAAAACATGGCGATGGGTGGGAGTGCGGTTTTTCTCTTAATAAAACTGGAAAAGAGACTTTACTCGTGATCGTAGACTCTGGAACTTACGGGTTGCGGGGAACCAGGTTTAGGACCGAGGGAGAGCTTTCAAAAATTCTCTTAGGCGGTAAACGCGAAGAAGATCTAGCGTGTTTCTTAAATTCAAACTGGAGTGCAAAATCTCATGAGGAAGGCGGTACGCGAGGAAGAGGGAAAACCATATTCATGGGAGCATCAAAAGACAAACGGCTATACTTCGAATCGGTTCGTTCATCGGATGGATCGTATGTATTTGGTGAAATATACCTAGACACTGACAAGCAAATAAAGTTTAAACTGTTTTATGACGATCCCGCTAAAAGTCTTTTCGCCGATGTGACTAACAATAAGATAGAGCTACTTGTTGAGTCCGGCACAAGAATTCTTATTCCAAATCCAAGAGAGGAAATAGTCGCTGCGATTAAAAATGGGACTGCACTTTCTCTCATTAGCTCCTCGCATTGGGAAATAATTAAAAAATACGGGGCAAAGATTTACGTCTACGATTGACCTTCCCCCCTAAAACCGGGCCAATTGCGAGTTAAGTCTCCGGGTGGTACAAGAGAGGCAAGGAGGGCGCGATGGGTCAGAGACGATACACCGAAGAGCAGATCA
>Ga0209515_10000927_pt1 | contig 50734 bp, 53 predicted proteins | sample Subgroupgradi54m_FD_187454 | JGI IMG/M metagenome (GOLD analysis project Ga0209515, IMG submission 187454) | Subsurface groundwater microbial communities from S. Glens Falls, New York, USA - GMW60B uncontaminated upgradient, 5.4 m (SPAdes)... ... | reverse complement strand
GGATGGAAAAGAGCGACGATATTTGCGTCATACGGATGCGGAGTTAGATATGGCGGGAGTGCTTTGTAGGAAATAGCCGTAGAATATATCGCGATAAGTGCCAGGAAATAATAATCGTATAATTGCTGCTTACGGGATAGATAGGTTGAAGACACGATGAGTGCGAGTGTAGCGCCAAAAATAAAATATGAAGCATGTCGCACCAAGAGGAGTTTGAAGAAAAATGTGTCGTTAAGCCCGACAAAAAATGAGACTGCACTTATCAAAAGCCATCCGTACAAAAAGTAGCGAATATTCTTCCAAGAAAAAAAATGTACAAAGAGCGCAATTGCGATATAGAAAATAATCTCAACACTTAAAGACCAATATGCTGCATCGACAAGTCGAGGTAAGTGAAAAACAGCACCGAATTTATCTCCAAGCATGGTCATGCTCACTACATATTCACTAAAATGAACTGGGTTACCGTTTGGCATAAGAAGCGTAAAAAGATACGTGAACGTGCATGCAATCCAAAATAACGGAAACAGTCGTATAAATCTACCGAGAGCAAATTCCTTAAGGGGTTTGTCAGCAACGCTATTTGATATCACAAAACCACTAATAATAAAGAATAGCGGTACACCTAGATTTCCATAACGATACCATGATAGATCTCCTGACCAGCCGAGAAAGTAGTGAAATCCCATAACCCAGAAAGCTGCCAAAAATCGAAGAATGTCTAAGAGAGGGAAATAGGATTTCATACTATGGTACGTGGCACCGCGAGAATATTTGTTTGTGAACGTAATCCGTGGTCAAATTCACGAATAAATTTTTCAAGTGAGATAATTGGTTTTTTCCTGTCTTCTAAATCAATGAGGTTATAGTTATGTTCTCTAAAGAAACTGAGTATATGTAAACTATGCATGACATTGTGGATTCGGTAGTAGATGGGACTGTACTCGAATAGTATAACTGGTCTGTGCTTTTGGATTAAGTCTTTTGCACCGAGTAAGACATGGTATTCATATCCTTCAACATCTATCTTAATAAAATCTACTTTTGTAAAATAATATGAATCAAGCGTGCGGACATTTACTTTAATATATTCGTCATTCGTACTGGTTGCGACCAAAGATGATCCACCGATATTTCCTTTGCGAACATGCAAGTCAAGATGTGATGCACTATCTGATAGTGCATCACTGTAGAAGGTAACATTGGTAAGTGTATTCTGCGCTACAGATTCTTCTGCTTGTTTTCTTATATGAGGAATAGGTTCATACGCGTATACGTGGCCAGTAGTTCCAGAGGCTTTCGACATAATGATAGTATGATGTCCAATATTTGCACCGACGTCGATGCAAGTGTCTCCTGGTTTAATATGTGTCGTAAGCTCGTGAACTATATGCGGTTCATATAACCCATGTGCATAAATCTGTGCATCGAGATAACCATTGCTTGGATCGATAATAATGTCGAAGTGGCCTCCTTGATAATGAATGTGCTTGGTCACTCTTTCCTTAAAACGCGATATGCGTAATCTAAAATAGAGCGGAATAAGCCTAAGCAGCGTGTAGGAAGACACGAGACGAATACTATCAAAAAGCCACTTCGGAGCGTATTTTTTAAGGATAATTTTTGCGCGAGTGGTAAAAACCATAGACAATACAGGTAAGTATACCGCATGATACAATGATATGCATGACTGGCAATATCCGACCCGCATATGACGAGTTTGTCTTTTTTTCAGCCGGGCCGGTTGGAGATCATGCACTTATCATTGATTGGGCAAATCGCTTCTTTGTTTCGACAAAAACCAAATCAAAGATCATAATGAAGCATCCAAATCCATTTCTCCATGACTTGGGTATTCCATATTTTGATCACATTTCCTATATTGGATTTACAGGCCTGAAAGGGAAGATAAATACGTTCCAGGTTGCTTTTAGTAGCTTGTGGAAGAAGCGATGTTATGTGCTTGTGCTTCCAATTCCACCTCCGAAGTATTTAAAATATTTTGCATACTATATCCGATTTTTTACCAGAAGTCGTATGGTTGCGCTCGAATCAATGTGCGGTTTTTCTATTCCTGGCGGTCCCGTTTCTTCGGCATCATTTGTAGGAGAAAAGAATTATATTCCCGCCCGAGTTGATACAGAATTGTATTATGAACAAGCAAACCGTATGCTCGGGTTTTTAGGATATGCTCCGGTGCACGAAACTCCGAGACTTACCTATATTGATACTCCTTCAGTCTTAGAAACATATCATCTTACAAAACATGAATATCTAGTAATGCATCTCTGCTCGTCTCATCCAGATAGGTCGCTTCCTGTAGAAAGGTGGCAGGATATCATTAAAGAAATACAAGAAAAACTTCCGGGGGCGATTATTGTTTGTACGGGAAGTCCAAAAGATAAATCATTTATCAGTGAGGCATTGATTGAAAGTGACAGAGAAAAGACGCGCATTGTTTGTGGGGTTACATCTCAAGAACTTCTTACTATCTATGCTCATGCGAAATTAAATGTGACCGTGCATACCGGAAATGCACATCTCATCAATATGCTCCATGTGCCTACTGTGACGGTTAATTTCAAAGGTATACATATGTTTCGGTTCTCATACAATGAGAAAGGTATTGAGTTATTTTCTAGTGATGGTTGCACTTGTCATCCACTTGAGCGTAAATGCTCTATGGTTTCGTATCATGGGAGTGAATATATGGCTTGTCTTTTTAATATATCTAATCAAGAGGTTATAACGTCTGTGACGAAGCGATATACAGGCCAAAACATATGAGAAATACTACCTATTATTTACATAAAATAATTGACTCAACTATTGTTCAGCAGTTGTCGTGGTATACGAGTGGGCAGATTATTGTTCAACTGTTCTCTTTCTTGGGGGTCATTGTTACTTCTCGTTATTTGGGGCCGACAAATGTGGGGTTGTATAGTTTCGTGCAAAATTATCTAGCGACTTTTATGACCATAATAGTAGGGATGGATTTTTATTTTACTTGGAAGGTAGCAAAAAGTGATAGGAAAATACAGGATCTAACAGAATATTTTGGACATAAGTTAAATGTAGCTTTTCTTCTCACTATTATAGGAATTGCATTAGCCTGGATTCTTCTGCCAAAAGATGTGGCACTAATGGCAACTATAATGTTTGTTCCACTTCTCTTGACATCATGCACGGCTTTTTTTCAATATGCAGTTGCCACAAATAATGCAAGAATCATCGCCACGTTGCAAGCGCTCTCCTCTATATTTCTTTTCATATTAAAAATGATACTTGTGGCTACGAAAGCATCTCTTGTGTGGTTCGTAGTAGTTAATGCTACTGATATTGTGCTTGTCGGTACATTACTTGCCGCTGTCTATCTTTCCAAAGAAAATATACGCTTATTATTTAAACAAACTGCTTTTCCTTCACTATGGAAGACTGTGCACTTTGTGTACGCCATTAGAATGAGTTTGCTTGCAATTGCGCTCTGGCAACTTATTTTAAGAGTAGACCAATTGGTGCTTGCAACATTCTCCAATGCATACGCGCTTGGTATTTATGCTGCAGCGGTTAAGATCGCAGAAGTACCAAACTTTCTTGCCGGAGTATTGTATACCGCACTTGTCACCCATATTGCCTTCTTTGCAGGTAAGGAAGATGACCTTTCTAAGAGAAAAGTAAGGCGAGTACTTTTTTTGTATGCTATTGGAGGAGTAATGATTGCATTTATTATTATACTTATTGCACCGGTTGCAATATCATTTTTGTACGGTCAAAAATTTATAAGTGCCGTACCAGTCTTGCGCGCGTACGCCCTATCAATACCGGGAATGTTTGTGACGCTTCACTATTTTGGGATCTACGGCGCAAAAGACAGGCATTTTTTCCAATCGACAATATTCGCCCTTGCGCTACTTCTCAATATTGCACTTGTCTATATACTAACTCCTCTTTTCGGACTTATGGGTGCTTCATATGCTACAGCGATATCCTATACACTCGTAGCTGTAATCTTTTATTTCCATGTGCGATAGCGAACTTTTTGATATAATAAGGTAATAAATATCTTCGTTGTAGGTATATGGACGAAGAGGCTTAAAAATAAACTATGGAAACTACTATCTTATGTCCTATTTGCGAAGGTGGTACTAAGCAGGTTTATGTTGGTTTTAAAGGGTATATCGAACATTCAGTTTATGATTTATACGAATGTAAAAACTGCGAAGCTAGTTTTTGTCATCCAATGAAAAGTGATCACAAGGTCTATGATTATATCTATTCGCAAGCAAGTATTATTCCTGGATATGAACGATATGTGAGATATTCAAAGCTTGTACAACAAGTGCGTAATCCACTTGATGCCCTTTCTAATGCTGAGAATACATATTGGTCTATACGTGAGGCTTTGAAAACATATTTTCCTTCCACAAATATTACCATTGCTGAGATCGGAAGCGGGCTCGGCTATTTAACTTACAGTCTTAATAAAGCCGGGTACAATACGAAAGGTATCGACATTTCATCTGAAGCGGTAGCCAAAGCAAATCAAACATATGGAAACTATTATGAATCTGGTGATATTTTACTCCTTTCTGATACGCATAAAGATAAGTTCGATTGCGTCATTATGACCGAACTTATTGAGCATGTGGAAAATCCAAAAGCTTTTATTATTGCCGCACTTGGCATGCTTAAAGAGGGAGGCAAATTAATCATAACTACGCCGAATAAGTCATGGACTCCGAAAGAATATATTTGGGGAAGTGACGTGCCACCTATTCATTTGTGGTGGTTTTCTGAAAAGAGCATCACAATGCTTGCCGACTCGCTTAGTAAGCAATGTGCCCTCATAGATTTTACAGGTTTTACCTCAAAATTTTATGAACCATTATGGTATCCCACCATATCTGATTTACAATCTGATGTTCCAAAGATTTCAGTAAGCGGGGAATATATTGGTAAGGAGCAAGTTGTAAATGCGAAATCAAAATTTCTAAGTATAAAAGTGAGGTACATACTTTCATATCTTAGAAGAAGATTGAAAAGAAAACATGCGACCAGTCGAGCTTCCACTATGTGTGCTGTTATCTATACATAGTCCTGAAATATGCATTCTTCTTCGCGTGTTGTAGTCCTCACTGTCACGTACGGCAAAAGATGGAACTTCCTTTCACAGGTTGTGGAAGAAGTAATGCAAGATGATCATGTGAAGCATCTTGTGATTGTAGACAATGGTTCTAAGAATGAAGAAGCAATTAAAGAAGGAGTGGCAAAGTATAAAGATCGAGTGCATATTATTCGGAACGAGAAGAATCTTGGGTCAGCAGGTGGATACGCTCTCGGACTTAGTTATGTTCGCAGTCTAGAATGTGATTTTGTGTTTCTACTGGATGATGATACTGTCCCGGAAAAAGATGCTATTGCTACATTTTTACATATACGAGAAAAAATAGGCGATAAGCAGATTGTTCTTGTTGGCAATAGAACACACATACCTGGCAATGAAGCACTATTCTATCGACAATATCCGACATCGTCTGCAACGTCTGGGACATTCTTCGAAATATTCTCATTGAGAAAAGTAAAGCATTTCTTCGGTCTTCTTTTTATGCAACACCACGATACGCGTAAAGTACTGTCAGTCGCCCACTTGTATGTTCCAAATGAAAGCTTTGTCTATGGTGGAGCATTTATCCCGATTGAAGCGATTAGACGTGCACCACTTCCAGATAAGGATCTTATTCTTTATGGCGACGACATCGAATATTCCTGGGGGATTAAACGATTGGGATATAGTTCATATGTCTGTTATTCACCAAAAATTTTTGATATAGAAATGTCTTTTGGTGAAGCGTCCCAAGTTACCGGACTTTTTAGTCCTGCCACTGCATTTTTCAAAGTGTACTATCGCATAAGAAATATGGTTCGAATTTCAAGAAGAAATACCACACAGTTTGGCGTAGTGCTTCTCAGTAATATCATTGTATGGATTCTTGGCCTTTTTATTCTTGGCCTCTGTAGATACGGTATCAGTAAGGACTTCCTCAAGAGAGTAAGGCTCATTTTACAAGCGGTATATGCTGGGTATTACACCCACTATCCTACACCTCCAGAAGCTCTCTTGCCTTAGGTAGTATTTTTTCTTTGATCGCTGCGATAACAAGCAACACAAATCGTGCAGCGAAATACAAAAGTATAGACGGTCTCCATAACAGTTTCCTTGTGTTGCTTTCCTTGATAAGCGCAAAGATGGTTACGAGTCTTTCTTGTAAGGATCTCTGTCTCAAGTTAAGCCCATCAGCCTGATAGCCGTCGGTTAAGGTGCAGTTATAGTCATAATAAAAAAGCATAGTGTTGCATCCTAATTCATAAAAGAAAAGCCACTCTTCTCCCTGTTTGATGGTTTTCGGAAAGCGAACACTAAGAAGACTGGACGCCTTGATGCAATGCGTCGGATCGCCTTTTATTTTTTTGAGGAAAAGAATGTCGAATACGAAAAAATAATGTCTTGTGTTTTGATATGCAACAGTGACTGGCTTGCCATCGGGATAGGCGCGGTTCATGAGAAGCCACTGCTCTCCAGGATATGCAGCAATGATCGATGCGACTTTTGAAAGCGCATTCGGTGCGAGATAGTCGTCGTCATCCAGGAAAATGACCCATGAATCACTTGTCGGTTTCATGAGTTCAAGTGCGCGATTGCGGGAAAAATTCACTCCCATATTTTTCTCGTTTATTACATATGTAATGCGTTTGTCACTTAACTCAGCCTCGATTCCAACATAGGAATCGTCTTCCGGTGAATCGTTAACAATAATCATCTCCCATTGTTCTACTTCTTGCGAAGTAACAGATTCTACGGTGCGAAGAAGTGCATCTTTTCGTTTATGTGTTGGAGTAATGATGGTAAACATAGTGTTAAATAAAACCTAGCAGTTTTTTAAGTATTTTCTTGATTCCTAACAGTTCGGCAATTCGAGTGCCTATGCGATGAATGCCAACTTTTTTGAAAAAACGATTTAGTGGATGCCCCCAGGAATAATTCCATAAATGCACACCATACGTTTCTTCGCCAAGAGTTTGGCCTTTGTACTTAGAGATAGTATGTGATGAGAAAGGGTAAAATGCAGATGACGGAAGCACGGTAGTATCCTCTGGTGTAAGTGCATGATACAACTCTGTCATAATCACCGGATTAGGCTTAAGTACAGTCATGGTGTCGTACTCTCTTCTCATCGCTTCAATGAATGGATGATGTGCAATTGCGCCAATCATTCCACAGCTTATGTAGGTGTTGTCTTCTTTTCCTAGAAGAAGCGATGTTTCTAGTAATGGATCAAGTGAGGCAAGTAAGAGCATATCAGTATCCAAATATATTCCGCCATCTTCAAGCAACGCAATGAGGCGTACATAATCTGCCACAAACGCAAATTTCTTTTCTTTATACATGCGAGATGTGAAAGGATGACGTTCGACATTGAAATGTTCCTCATTCCACTCTTTGATTTCAAACGAAGGATTGGTGCGTTTCCAGCTCTCAATGCAATCAAGAATAAGCTTGCTTTTCGGGTGCTTGCCAAACCAGCAAAAGTGTATTTTTTTCGGGATCGACGCCATATATCTCATAGTATACACCGTGATATACTTTCCATAATCCCTTATGAAATCAACTAGAACGCTACACTATAACGTCCAGGTTCATAACAAAATCGCTAAAAACTACGAGAAAATTCATGGTGAGATTTACAATGCTGTAGAGCAAGCACGCGTAAGGGAAACACTAAAAACTGCAATGAAAGAAGTACAAACTAAAGCGGAGAAATTGCATGTGCTTGATTTCGGATGTGGGGCGGGGAATTTAACTTCGCACCTTACTTCGCTTGGAGCAGAAGTAACCGCAGCAGACGTCTCACAAGGGTTTTTGGATCTAGTGGCATCGCGCACGTATCAAGAAAATGTAAAGTCTTTTCTTTTGAATGGTAATAATTTACAAGGGCTTCCTGATGCGACATTTGATATGGTAGTAATGTATTCCGTGCTTCATCATGTACCAGAGTATCTTTCACTTATAAAAGAATTTGCCAGAGTTCTTAAGCCGGGAGGGGTCTTACTTATCGATCATGAGGCATCGGAAAAAATATGGGAACATTCGGAAGCGTATCAGGAATTTGCGCGTGTGATTAAAAAAACTTCTAAGCGAGATTATAAGAAATACTTGTATATAGCTAATTACATAGATAAGCTACTTCGCATGACTGTTGATCCGAAATACCAGCGTGAAGGGGACATTCATGTATGGAAAGATGATCACATAATGTGGAGCAGTATCAGAGAAAAATTACAGGAGGCACACATGGAAATAGCACAAGAAGAAGAGTATTTGCTGTATAGACGTGGGTATGACCAAGCAGTCTATGACTCGTATAAAGAACGCATACACGATATGCATTTTTGCATTGCCAGAAAGGTCAAATAAGCCCTTATATAAGCCATATTTATCAAATATCTCCTTGTGCCATAAGGCTTTAATGGTATACTTAGGAAACTACTCTTTAACACCAATCGCGTATGCAAACAACATTAAAAAGGATCGTGTATGTGTGTCTTATGCTTGTACCATTTCTGGCTTGGAACGTAGCAGATGGAAGATTATTCGGAATACTAGGAAATGGTGTCGGATTATTTTTCCCATTTATTACTGGTAAGAATTTTGGATTCCGACTGCTTGTCGAGATAGCGTTTGTAGCTTGGGTCTATCTTGCGGTGAGGTATCCAGAATACAGAATAAAAAAGTCTGTGCTTCTTATTGCGTATAGCGTGTTCATTGGCGTACTCTTTGTGGCAGATCTTTTCGGTGTGGACGGAGTGCGAAGTTTTTTCAGCAATTACGAACGCATGGAAGGGTTTGTGACACATATTCATCTTTTTGCCTATTTTATAATGCTCATCTCTGTACTGCGTACGAAAGATGAATGGCATAAAGCACTCAATATATTTCTAGGGTCTAACGCGCTTGTGCTTCTCTGGGGATATTTTCAGCTATTAGGTAGCCCTAAATTTTTCTTAGCCACAACATGGCCAGCATTTTCTCAGGCGATGAGTAAAAGTTTCCCGATTCACATGAGTGATTATCGACTTGACAGTACGCTTGGAAATTCAGCTTATTTTGCGATCTATACTGCGATATTTTTAGGCATTGCAGGAATACTCTATGTACAAGAGCAAAAGAAGAATTGGAAAATCATCTATGCAGTAATGGCACTTCTTAATCTGATTGCGCTCTACTATACCGCTACTCGCGGAACTATCGTAGGACTTATTGCTGGAATATTTATAGGTTGTCTGTGGTTGGCTATTTTCGGAGAAAAGACCCAGAGAAAGATCTATATTTCTGTGTGTGCAAGTATGGTGGCAATTGTGCTTATTTTCATCAGTATTCGCGGCACTGCTTTTGTGAAAAATTCTCCGATTCTCTCCCGTTTTGCTGCGATCTCACTTAGTGATAATACAACCTTAAGTCGTATTACATTATGGAAGATAAGTTACCAAGGTTGGAAAGAAAGACCAATACTCGGGTATGGGCAGGATAATTTTGGATATGTGTTTGCTCGTCACTATGATCCCGTCATGTATGATCAAGAGCCATGGTTTGATCGTTCACACAATGTATTCTTTGACTGGCTTATTGCAGGCGGTATTTTAGGATTGCTTAGTTATTTGTCTCTGTTTGTGGCAGCAATGTATTTACTATATAAGAAGCGTGCTGACTTTTCTGTGAAGGAACAAGCGTTATTGATAGGTAGCATGGTAACGTACTTTATTCACAACATGCTTGTGTTTGATAATCTTGTAAGTTATATTCTTTTCTTTACTCTTCTTGCGTATATTGCAGTACGCACGCAATCCCCGCGTAAAGAAACTCATAGTAATCTTCGTGATTATCAATATGTGATTGAGCCTCTTGCAGTATTACTTACTCTTGTGGTGTTCTGGTATGGAGTATATAAGCCGTATATGGCGAACGTCACGTTAATCCGAGCAGTAGATGTAAATTCTCTATCACAGAAATACTCCGTTGATAAAGTAGTACTGGCACAACTTGATGCATTTAATGAGGCGCTATCATATAACAGTCTCGGCTCACTTGAAATTCGTGAACAACAGATTCAGTATGGGTCTCGTCTTGTGACGTTTACTCCTAACCTTGTAAGTGACGCGGAAAAAACTGCATATGTACAAGCGGTGCAGGCATATTTAGGGGCGACAAAGAAAGCGATAGACGAAGCACCAGAGACAGAAAGAAATGACGTACGGGAACTTGGTCTTTATGGTGGGTTCTTCAATGCAGTGCATGACTTTACTGACGCGGAAACATACGGAGTATTGGCGCATAAACTTAGCCCTAAGAAGCAACGCACTTCCTTTACACTGATCGCGACATACCTAGGAGAGAATAAAGTATCGGAAGCATATAACCTTGCACTAGAAACATATTTGTATGAACCGAGATATGTGGATGCAGCGGTGCTGCTTGCTGCGACTTCAGTGTATGCACATAAGGAGCAGGAAGTTTCTAATCTACTTACTGCGCACGGTCAGTCTTTTCCTCTCTCAGGAGAAGTAATTGATGCGTACATAAATACAGGAAATACAAATAAGGCAATAGAGCTTCTACTTGCCTATAAAAAGAAGTTCCCAAATGAAGCTGCTACTGTAGATGCAGTTATCAAACAATTGCTTGATAAGGCAAATAAGAAGTAGTAGACTAGGGGAGTGAGTGCGTAAGTGCCTACTTACAAACAAAGTGAATGTCTGTGTAAAAGCCCTGCAAAGGGCTTTTACATTTTTTGAGGCATAAAATATCCCATCTTTTTGTTTTTGGAGCCTCTCGTACTCAGTCAATGTACTTCTATGTACACCTCCTTCGTACGTTTCTCCAAAAACAAAAATCTGAAACATTTTCTGACTCAAAAAACCACTACTTATATATTTTTTGCAAAACTCTAAAGTGGATAGCAGTATAAGTATCTTTTGGTATACTCTTTTTATATGACACCAGAACTTATGCAGTGGGCAGTTGCTCACTTTAAAGAAAATAATGGCACCTTAGAATCCATGCGTACCTTAATGGCCAAGCAAGGATATACAGAAGACGATGTGCAGGCAGTCTATGAAGAGTTAAAAAGGGAAGGAGTAGTGATTACGCACGATGACCCTGCTACTATCCCTGCAACTACGCCAGAAATGGCAATAAAAAGCGAGACTCCGGGAGCAGCTATAGAACATCCGTCAGAGCCAGTTACTGTAGTTCCTACTACTACTACGTTATCTACTGAAGGTACGGCACAAAGTGTCGCTCCTGCCACAACTACAATTCCAGAAATAGTTACCATGGCTTCTCCAGAAGCATCTTCTTCAAAAGGTCTGGTGATTTTCGGCAGTATTCTGGCATTATTGATTATCGGAGGAGGGTTGGTCTATGGTTATGCGAGGTACGACTCACAGAGTGCGGTCGCATCATTCTTGGATACAACATTTGCGTCATTTGGTATGCCTCATATGTTTGTACCAGCTCCCATAGTTGCGACAACTACCCCTCAAACAACTACGAAGTCTTTTGATACAACACCTATGGCAAGCAGTACGCTCTCTACAAGTACTGATATGTATGCAACAAGTACTGCCACGACAACAGCTACCACCACCCTTATTATGGCTTCTACGACAGCAACTAAGACTGCAACCTCTACCAAGAAATAGGGTTTTCTTGCTTCTTTTCATTTGTTTCTCTATACTTATGCATGTCGGTTCACCCATCTTATGGTGGGCGACCGCACTCACATAAGGCACTTATTTTGGAGTTAGCACTTCGCCTGCCATAAGGTAGGAGGAGGCGACAAATACAAAACGACCCGCAAGGGTCGTTTTGTATTTGTACCTTTTAAAGGCTACAAGCCACATGTTAAAAACTACTTCTTGTATTTCTGATCTATTTTCCAAGAACCATGTGCATGAAGTTTGGTTTTGGGTGCCACGTCGTGTGCGATATGTAACAAGCCTACTGCTCCGATCATTAATGCATTATCAGTCGAGAGCGCTTTGCCTGGCAGATAAAGGGTGAGACCTTCTTCTTTTGCAAATGAAGTTAGTTGTTCTCGTATGTGCGTATTAGCACTTACTCCTCCGCCTACAATGACGGACTTTGCTCCGATTTCATAACTTGCACTTCTTACTTTTGCGACCAATACGTCAGTAATTGCATTTTCAATTTCAAGCGCAAGAATACTGCAAAAACTTTCGGTAAGCTCTCCTTGATTTTTGACTCGAGTAAGGACCGCAGTTTTTAGTCCGCTAAAAGAAAAATCTAAGTCATGTGAATGAAGCATTGGACGAGGAAGTTTAAGTTCTAGTGGAAGGGGGATGCCTTCTGTTCGCGCTCGTGCAGCGAGCTTTGATATTTCCGGACCACCAGGATACGGAAGGCCGAGCATCCTCGCGCTTTTGTCGAAGCATTCTCCTACTGCATCGTCTCTTGTTTGTCCAATAATATGATACGCACGTTCTTTTGTTACTCGTACCAGTTCGGTATGTCCTCCGGAAATAAGAAGTGTAAGTGCCGGATATTCTACTTTCGGGATTTCATATATTCCGTCGTGTTGTGATAGTACGCTAGCGACAATATGTCCTTCCATATGATTCACTGGGTACACTGGCAGATTCCATATATATCCTAAGGCCTGTGCAAAATTGACTCCTACCCACAGCGCCGGCTCAAGTCCGGGGCCAGCAGTGACTGCGATTGCGTCTATCTTTGGCTTTTGTATACCCTCGAAAAGTATATAGAGTGCTCGTTTCATTTCTTCTTCATGAGAAAGCATAGTATCCAATTTCTTCTTCTGATTAAATGATAACGGCGCATCGTGAGTGCGTTCGACGAGAAGTCCCGCTTCTAAAAGTGACTCAGCGCAGAGCTGAGTAAGGGTGCGTGCATGCTCGCGCTTGGCAAGCGCAGGGAACACCCCACCATACTCCTTATGGATATCAATTTGAGAAAGTATTTTGTGAGAAAGGACTTCAAAACGTACATTATTGCCACGAGCACGCTTAAGAAGCGCAATAGACGTCTCGTCACAACTTGTCTCGATAGCAAGAAGAATCATAGTGTAATTGATTATACCATGTACGTTTCTAGCTTTTTGTGTCTTTACCGAAACTAGAGTAGTATTGATATTACATGAAAGTACATATTATCTCTGTAGGGAAATCTCGTGATCTGCTTTTAAAAGAAAGTATTGAAATCTTTACCAAACGGACGTATTCGACCTTTTCTACTGAATGGCAGATTATTCCAACAAGCACTAAGGAAAAAGAAGGAGAGATAATACTGGCAAATCTTAAGAAAGATGATTACGTCATTCTTTTAGACGAAGAAGGATCTGATTTGACGAGTATTGGCTTAGCTGAATTTCTTGCAGAAAAGATGAATGACAGCACTAAGCGTATGGTGTTTATAATTGGCGGGGCGTTTGGAGTAGAAAAAGTTGTGAAAGAAAGAGCAAACTACGTCTGGCGACTTTCTAAACTTACTTTTCCGCATATGTTAGTGCGGCTTATCTTGATAGAGCAGTTGTATAGAGCTTCCTCGATATTAGGAGGAGGGAAGTATCATCATGAGTAAATGATACATGTAATACTGTGCACTTGACTTGATACCCTGTGGGGGTATAATACATGTATTACTAGAGCTAATAATATGTATATGATGAACTATTACAATAGTGGTTACTATGACCTCTCTCCTTTCCATTTCTTTGGGATGATTTTTATGATACTTTTTTGGTGTTTTATTATATATAGCCTAGTTTATTTCTTTAGAGGTATACCAAATCATCACAAAACCCAGGATCCAATCAATATTTTGAAAGAGAGATACGCAAAGGGAGAAATTACAAAGGAAGAGTTTGATTCAATGAAGAAAGATTTGAAATAATCATGAAAGCAGATAAACAAAAACTCATTCGTCGACTCAAAATTATTGAAGGACAAGTCAGAGGATTGCAGGAAATGATTGAACAAGACATCTATTGTATAGATGTAATAACTCAAACTTCTGCGGTAAAACAAGCTTTATCTGGTATTGAAGATGCTTTAATGGAAAGCCATCTAAGTACTTGTCTTGTTCACCAAATACAAAAAGGTAAGAGTTCTGTTGTAACAGATGAAATTTTAAAAGTCTACCGTCTTAAGAGGAAATAATTTTATTATGAGCACACTAAAAACATATAGAGTAAAAGGGATGCATTGTGCATCATGCGCATCAATCATTGAAAGGGCTGTTAAAAAAATTGATGGGGTAGAAGATATTTCGGTAAACAGTGGGACTGAGAACGCAAAGGTTTCGTATGATGAAAATAAGACGAATCCTCAAGATTTTAATAGGAAACTAGAACCACTTGGATACACATTAGTCGTAGAAGAAATGCACAATATGTCAGCTCATGATATGGGTATGAGTGAGGATGAACATAAAGCACATCTTGGTATTAATCAGTCAAAAACGGAAAAGTTGAAGGAAATAGATGACATGAAAAAAGGTGTATTAGGTGCACTTCCTATTGCTGTCTTTAGTATCTTTGTGATGGGTTGGGATATTTTTGCTAAATATACATTAGTTCCTGAGATGGGAGATACAACGTATGAACTTATCCACCACCTTCTTCCTGTATTTGCTACATACATTTTTATAACTATTGGCAGACCGTATCTTCTTGGTGTATATAGATTCTTCCGTTATGGTAAAGCAAACATGGATACGCTTATTGGACTCGGGACTACAGTTGCATTTACCTATAGTTTTATAGTCACAGCATTTGAGGATTTGTTAAAACCATATCTCAATGTGCAGTACAACTTTTATGATGTAACTATTGTTGTTATTACATTCATTGCTCTTGGTAAATATTTGGAGGCAAAGTCAAAGATTAAAACTGGAGATGCTATTGAAAAGCTCTTGGGATTGCAGGCAAAGACCGCTCTCGTAATACGAGATGGCGAAGAAGTGGAGATAGAAATTAACCAAGCAGCCCTTGGCGATATTGTTATTGTAAAGCCTGGTGGGAAAATACCTGTAGACGGCATCGTGGTATCAGGATCTTCATTCGTAGATGAATCAATGCTTACAGGTGAACCAATTCCAGTGGAAAAAAATACTGACAGCCAAGTTGTTGCGGGAACAATCAACACAACAGGAACGTTTAATTTCCATGCAACTAAAGTTGGCTCAGAGACGCTTCTTTCTCACATTATACAGATGGTAGAAGATGCACAGGGGTCTAAAGCCCCGATTCAAGCCCTTGCTGATAAAATATCTGCAATATTTGTGCCCATTGTTCTTGTTATCGCTTTTGTGTCGCTTGGTGCTTGGCTTTATTTTGGAATTCCTACACTTGGTTTTTCACAAGCATTATCATACGCGTTAACATCATTTGTGGGAGTGCTTGTAATTGCTTGTCCGTGTGCACTTGGTCTCGCCACTCCTACGGCAATTATTGTAGGAGTGGGCAAGGGGGCAAAGGAAGGCATCTTAATCAAAGACGCTGCAACACTCGAAATGCTTCACAAGGCTCACATTGTAGTTGTAGATAAAACAGGAACTATCACTAAAGGTAAGCCAGAACTTATAAAAATTGATGTTATGGGTGATCTGAGTGAGGAAGATATCGTGGCTGTCCTCTCAGCCTTAGAAAGTAAATCAGAACACCCGATTGCCCACGCAATCGTAGCGTACGCAAAGGAAAAGAACATACATGAGAGGTCTGTAGATACTTTTGAAAGCATTAAAGGTAAAGGACTTAAAGGAACAGTTGATAATGTAGAGTATTTTGCAGGTAATTCTAAAATATTAGATGATCTCCATATCACATACGATAGTAGTCTCTTTGACAAAGAAACAAAGGAAGGTAAAACTCCTGTGTTTCTTGCAATTAAAGATACTCTTCTTGCTGTTGCATATGTTGCAGATCAAATTAAACCTGAAGCGTTAGAAATGGTACAAGGACTACATAAACTTGGTAAAAAAGTGATTATGCTCACTGGAGACAACAAAAATACTGGTGAATATATTGCAAAACAAGTTGGTATCGATGAGGTTATCGCTGAAGTAATGCCGGAAGATAAACGTAATGTCATTAAAGATCTTCAAGCAAAGGGAAATATTGTTGTTATGGCAGGAGATGGGGTGAATGATGCGCCGGCTCTTGCGCAAGCTGATGTGGGTATCGCAATGGGTACAGGAACTGATGTTGCAATTGAATCAGCAGGAATTACTTTACTTGGCGGAGATATCTCAAAACTTGTAAAAGCAGTGAGGCTATCAAAGATGACTATGAACGGAATTAAACAAAATCTGTTCTGGGCGTTCTTCTATAACATCATTGGCATTCCTTTAGCTGGAGGAATCTTCTATCCATTCTTTGGATTATTGTTATCACCAGTTTTCGCAGGTTTCGCAATGGCTATGTCTTCCGTATCAGTGATATCAAACTCACTAAGAATTAAAGCTAAGACATTATAATTATGAAAACCTACACCTTCCACGTTTCTGGAACCCACTGCGCATCATGCAAAATTTTGATCGAAGATATTTTAAGTGAACAGTCAGGTATTTCAAATGTACATGTTGATCTCAAAAGACAAACTGTTAGTTTGGAAACTGACACCAAAGATCAGAATGAGTTAGCAACAACTCTCTCCGAAAGACTGCAAGGTCATGGATACGTCATTTCTACCGAAAAGAACACCGAGGGCAAGAAAGATACCACCAGTATCTGGCGAGCACTTCCATTTGGTGTACTATTTCTTGCTTTGTTTTTCGTATTACAAAAGTCAGGAATCTTAAACTTTGGTCTTGGAGGGCAAACAACCCCTGTAACAGGCTTCCTTATAGGTCTCATAGCCTCTGTTTCCAGTTGTCTTGCGGTTGTTGGTGGACTTATTCTTTCTCTCTCTGCGAAGATTGCGAAGGACGATAGTAACAACAAAAAACCTTTCTACTTGTTCCACGTAGGAAGATTAGTTGGTTTTGCTGTACTCGGGGGAGTTCTTGGGCTTATCGGTAAAGGTCTTGGTATTAACTATATGTTCCAAGCATTTCTCATAATACTTGCTTCATTTATTATGATTGGACTTGGACTTAATTTAACAGGAATCTTTAAGAAGAGTAAACTTACTCTTCCGTCAGGCTTATTTAATTTTTTTAGAAAAGTTGAGCACCAAACATTTGCCCCACTAGTTTTGGGTGTGGGAACGTTCTTCCTTCCGTGTGGTTTTACACAATCAATGCAAGTGGCAGCGCTCTCTTCAGGATCACCAGTCTCTGGCGCTCTTATCATGCTCTTCTTTGCATTAGGGACTCTTCCAGTGCTTGCTCTTCTTTCTTTTGGATCAGCTTCGTTTGCACATTCAAAGTACGCGCCTCTGTTCTTTAAGTCTGCAGGAATTGTAGTAATAGGTCTTGGTATATTTGCCCTCGTGTCTCAACTAGTAGCATTAGGTATTATTAATCCGTTCTTCAATATATAAGTTAACAAATATGAAAACTAGCACAGCTTTAGTTATAGCGATTCTTATTCTCGGAGGCTCATGGTTTTTTGTAAACCGTAGTACTTCAAAAACATTAGACGAACCAAAAATGTATTTCCCCGCAGGGGCTAATCCAGCTGAAGAACAAAACAATGATGTTTCTGCATCAAATAATAGTGTAATTAAAGATGGTGTTCAGTATGTTACGATTACTGCTCGTGGAGGATATTCACCACGAGCATCAACTGCAAAAGCAGGTATTCCTACAAAACTTATAATGAAGACAAATGGAACATACGACTGTTCGGCGTCATTAGTTATTAATTCTCTAAATTATAGAGACATGTTACCAAATACAGGAGAAACGGCTATCGACGCAGGAATACCTAAAACTGGAGAGGTACTAAAAGCTGTATGCGGAATGGGGATGTATAGTTTTTTGGTGACATTCAACTAGAGTTTTTAGCAAAAGGTACCTTGACCATCATTCGTTATCACTCATTAAGAATTTTTGTCGTGTGATCACGAATATTTTACTAGTGACCCTTGCTCAACCTTCATTCGCTATCACTCATTACGGTTTTGAGAACCCACGGTTCTCAACGTTCGCAAGCTCACTGCTCTCCTTCACGGAAAACTTTCGTTTTCCGACCCTTTCCTGCCGCGTAGGGTCACATGCAAAAATGGCCCCGCATGTGCGAAGCTCATTTTTGACATGTGACCCTACGCGGAGTCGAACCGCGCTTCCAGCCTTGAAAAGGCCGTGTCCTAACCGATAGACGATAGGGCCATGTAGCGGGAATAATATCATATATTGGCCCATCTTTCAAGGGAGAGTATACTTGTGGCATATGCTTATATCATTATTCTCACCTTTAGCAATTGGAGTCGCAGGACTTATGTTCTTCTTGTTTGGTTGGCTATGGTACTCACCGCTTCTTTTCATGCGCTGGTGGCTAGATGGCAAGAATATTGTTATGGAAGATATGTCAAAGCGAGGTACGCGCTATAGCTGGCAAGTGATGATCTATATCTTTTTTGTCTGTATTGCCATGAGTGCAGTACTCGCATTTGTGATTGATGTTGCTAGTTTAGAAACATTTAGCCAAGCACTCTCCTTGAGTCTTGTACTTGCGCTTGGATTCATCGGACTTAAGAATTTCTCAGATATGTTGTACTCAATGCCAGAAGCTTTTTGGAGCATTAAGGCGCAAAAGAGATTTTTCGTAGATACCGTGTTCTACATGTTTGGATTTGTCATCGTGACTATAGTGCTGTATTATATGCAAACTTGGTTAGGTAGATAACTACTACATTTCAAAATAATATAAGGGCGGTTAGCTCGAGAAGCTCGGCTTCGAAGATGTCTGAATCTAGCAAGATGAAGACCCGGTTGGTAGCTATATTAAAACGTGTACACAGTGTGTAGGTAGTACAATAATATAAGGGCGGTTAGCTCAGTTGGTAGAGCGTCACATTGACGTTGTGAATGTCAGAGGTTCGACTCCTCTACCGCCCACAAAAAAAGAACGAAGTGAGTTTTTTGTGGGCGGTAAGCAAGCAAACTGCTTTGCTTGCGTGAGGAGTCGAAAGGCGGAACTATGTTTCTTTAGCAAAAGAAACAAGTGAGCCGGGGTCGAGAAATTTTATAAGCGACGGCGAATAAAATATTCGTGACCGAATCCTCTAATACATTTACTTACAGACGAACCTCTCTATCATTTTCTTTGAAAGAATTATCCCTATCATTCGTCATCATCACTAGTCGATATTATTTATCACATACTTTTAATGATACAAATGTATGCCAACAAAAAAGAAAACAACTTCTAAAAAAAGCGCTAAAAAGAAGACCGCGAAAAAAGCTTCTAAAAAAACTACTCCGAAAAAACAAGCTAAAGTGAAGAAAGTGATGCACGAATATAAAAGAGGGAAGCTTCACACGGGGAGCAAGAAAGGTCCGAAAGTGAAATCTCGCAAACAAGCGATAGCTATAGCACTTTCGGAAGCTGGACTATCAAATAAAAAGAAATAAAAACTAATACGTTATGCTCATGAATACAAAGTTGATTATCACTGGACTTACTGTCGCGGTTATTTTAGGAGGGATAGCATATATTGGTAAACGGTCTTTCCTATCTGAAACTATAGTGGACAATAACAATAACGTAAATACTACGATTCCTGCTAAAAATGATACTCCTGCGACACCAAGTCAAGGAAGTGAAATGGATATTCCGTATGAGGTTACGCTACAAGGAGCTCTAACATGTTTACCGCATAAAGGAGTAAACCCAGACGCGCCACAGACTATGGAATGCGCGTATGGTCTTAAAGTTATGCAAGATGGGAAGCCAGTATATTACTCGTTAGATACTCATCTACTTACCCCAGAGCAGTCTCTTTTGAAGTATCAAGGAGATGTGATGGTGACAGGGATCTTAACTCCAGTTGAAATGTTAAATAGTATACAGAAATACGATATTACAGGTATCGTCACTGTTAGAACCATCGCGGAAACAAAGTAGTTGTTAGAAGAAAGACCAGATAGTAAAGAGAGACACAACTCCCATAAGCACGACAATGGTCCAGCCTAGAATATTGCTTACTACTCCATTGGTGTTATTGCCAAGAATTTTCTTATTGTTGGCAATGAGTAAGATGATTACCATAAGTGGAGCGGCAAGTATCCCATTTGCTGCAGCGGAATAGTACAGCATGGCCATAGGATCGATGTGAAGTACATTTACCAAAGCTCCTGCTAAGGTAGCGATGATGATCACGGCATAGAATCCTTTTGCTTGTGAAAACTTTTTACCTAAGCCTTCTTGTACGCTAAACGCTTCCGCAAGCGCATATCCAGCAGATCCGGCAAGCACAGGCACAGCGAGTAATCCTGTACCTAAGATTCCTAAAGCAAATAAGATAGTAGCAAAACTTCCAGCAAATGGTTCTAACGCTTGTGCCATCTGAGCAGCAGAAGCAATGCCTGTCGTACCTGCAGTATGCAAAGTACTAGACGCAGTGATGATAATAAAGAATGCAACTAAGTTTGATATCGCCATGCCGACAATGGTGTCGGATCGCATTTCTTTTAGATCATGTTTAGTAACCTTCGGCACGCCTCGGCCAAAGAATCGAAGTTTTTTATGTTCTACTTCTTCTTCAACTTCTTCAGAAGTTTGCCAAAAGAAGAGGTAAGGGGAGATCGTAGTACCAAGCATCGCGGTGATATTTAAAATGTATTCTTTACTCCATTCAATGTGCGGAGTAAGGAGAGCTTGGAATACCGCACCCCATGCTTGATGGACGCATAGTGCTGCGATAATATATGCACCGACGGTGAGTGCGAGCCACTTTAATACTTTTACATATGTCTTGTAAGGAATAATAACTGTAGAAAAAATAGTAAAAGCTGTCAGAAGTAGTAAACCTACCCCGATAGAAAGAGGAGTAATCAATCGAAGTGATTCTGCCATCGCACCAAGATCAGCTCCGATATTGATAGTGTTTGCCAAAAGAAGCAGGAATATAGAAAAATAGAGTACGGAGCGGGAGTAGTGACTTTTAATGATACTTGCAAGGCCGCGTCCAGTAATGATGCCGATACGTCCGCACATTTCCTGAATCACCACCATAAATGGAATCGAATACAGCGCAAGCCATACTTGCTGAAGGCCAAATACCGCCCCAGTCTGAGCGTATGTCGCGATTCCGGACGGATCGTCATCCGCAATACCAGTAATGAGCCCAGGGCCTAATGACTTAGTAAAATGCTTAAACGACGGTATTACTTTTGACATAATGTCCAAAGTATAGACCTATTATTGTGGAATTGGTAGAGTATAACCATGAAGACAACACCCTTCCTAGAATATGTGATGTACGATATATTTGACGAATCACTCCATGTCACGGCACGTGCCATGATGGGCGGATATATTTTATACAGTGACGGAAAAGTATTTGCCATCGCCGAAAATGATGAATTGTGGTTTAAAGGGAATAATGAACTTGCGGAATGGTATCTCTCTCGCGGTTCAAAGAAATTTTCGTATATGAAGGATGGAAAACCTCAAGGAATGAATTATTTTCTAGTACCGGAAGAGGTGATTGAAAACAAAAGTGAGTTGCAGGAATGGTTAGATGTCGCACTTTCAGTTGCAACATTGCCGAAGAAAAAGAAAAGTTAACTATTCAATTGGTGCTCTACAAGGTTCTTGTAAACAGGGGAGCTAGTGAGTAGCTCGTCATGAGTTCCTTCTCCTACAACACGCCCTTTATCCATAACGATAATCTTATCTGCGTCACGCACTGTGGAGAGACGATGAGCGATTATGATTGTGGTTTTGCCTTTCGAAACATCTGCAATTGCGTCCATCACATACTTTTCATTTTCGGTATCCAAGCTTGAAGTTGCTTCATCAAAAATAAGTATTTCCGGATCTTTGATAATTGCTCGAGCGATACCCACTCGCTGACGCTCACCTCCTGAGAGTTTAATACCACGCTCCCCAACCACCGTATCAAATTTCTTCTCACCAAGTCGATGATAGAACTGATCGATACGAGCTTTATGTGCTATGATTTCCAGATTTTTCTCTGCAGATTTTCTAGACTTATCAGTTACTCCGAATAGAATGTTTTCTTTTACGGTTTCATCTAACAAATCTACATGCTGCTCTACATATCCGATATGTTCACGTAAGCAACCGGCGTCCATATTTTTTAACTCAATGTTTCCGAACGTTATTGAACCATCATTATAATTATAAGCACGTAGTAAAAGTTTTGTGATTGTTGATTTGCCTGAACCTGATGCTCCTACTAATGCCGTTATCTTATTTTTTTCTAGTGTGAATGACACATCTTCTAAAGTGTTCGAAAGCGAGTGTGGATATTTAAAGTTCACATTGCGGAATGTAATTGTCTCGTCGTATGAGCCTAATTTAATGCCTTTTTCTTTAAACGATGGATCTTTTTCGGTTGCCTGTAAATATTTATTAACCTCTAGAAACCATAAAGGCATATCTCTTAGAACTGAAGAGAAAGAATTGATATTCCAATAGACTCTGGAAGAAACGTTCAGTACGAGATACAAAGTTCCAATCGCAAATCCACCATTTAGAAATAACACCGCAGCGATACCCAGTGAGAGTAATTCAGATATATCTTGGAAGTTAGATCGCCTTAATGTATGTGTGATAGCAAGCTCACGAGTGAGAAGATGATGTGCTACGAATGTTGCCCTATTATCGATATATTTTTTTATAAAGAAAGGCTCTCTTGCAAAATATTTTGCAAGAGGTAAATGTGTAAATGCTTCTGTTCTTGTTTTTCTATTTTGAGCCCAGTTGTTTCTGTTTGTAGAAACATACGGACTATGAAAAGCTCTAAATTTATAAGCCCAGTAAAGCAATATCATTAATACGATTAAACTTATTAAACCAAGAATGAGGCTATAAAAAGTTAGGGTAACTAGAGCAACAACCGTATATAAAATAGTAGGAACAATATTTGTAAATATTGTGTTTAAAATAGCGGTAGCGGCGCCCTCTCCTTGGGTAATGGTATATTCCTTAATGGCTGAGTGATCTTCTATATGTTGTTCAACAGTTAAATTCAAAATCTTCTTTAACGAATACTCTTGAAGAAACTGGCCTATTGGTTGATTTAAATTTCTTTCTTGCAGTCTGTTCTGAAAATAAAATGATATATTCATCAGTACCACAATTACCACCCAACCAATGAAAAAGTATAGTGCAATCGTTATTTGTTTTGAAACAAGATTATTTATTAAATGACTATTGATGATCGATGTCGTAATGGAAAATAGCTGGAATAGAAAAACAAGCCCAAGTTGAATATAGAAATGGAAATGGAACGGTTTGTATAAGGCCCATAATTTTTTTAGAATCTGAAAATAACTTTGCATAAAGTCTCATAAGCGTAGCATGTTTGACAAAAATGCAACAGTCTTGTTTTATAAAATTAATTATGATATAATGGATATATTAAAGTCAGGTAGTTCTTGACTGGCTAGTCCTTTCTGAGGAGACATACATGAGAATTGTTCTAAAGATCATGATGATCGTACTGTTCGCGCTTCTTGCAATGGCTTCGATTGAGAGTGGGATGTTCCATACACAGGTTCCGACGAAGATTGCCGAAGCACAGATTTGCAAGAACCTTCCCAGGTCGCGACTGGTGCCGAACGAAAATGATGGTTTCTTCGTGCGCTACAAATGCACCCAGAACCGACTTCCAGCATTCGTTCAGCCGGAAACGATTGCTGTAATCTCTCTCGACAACCATTGTCCAGGGAGACAGATGCAAACCTTTTCCAACGGACAGCTTGCCTGTTCAGGTGATCTGTTTCCCAAAGGCCGCTTCTTCTGATACGAACTATCGGCCCACGAACCGACGCGAAATACAACGCGTCGGATTTTTTTATTTTCTATTACTTACTTAATCTTTACAAATTGCTTTAGATGCAAGGCAGGAAAAGTTTTTACGACTAAGGTGTACAGAGTAGTACATCGCAGAAGTAAAAACTTTTTCTAACGAAGCAGATGAAGTAATTTTAATGATTAAGCGTGTAGATGCAAGTAAATATCCTCAAGAGCTCGCACCGCATCTCCCGCCGCGATATTATTCTGATGGTACAACACATCAGTACAATCTCCCGCTGCCCAGACGCCTTTCACAGAAGTCTCCTGAGTACGAGGATTGATCACAATATTTTTGGTAGGGGTCATGTCCACATATCCGTCGACAAATGACGTTGCAGGGATTTGTCCTATTTCTACGAACACTCCAGTGACTGGTAGTGTCACATCTTCATTGGTGTCTGTCTTTGTGTAGGTGAGTGATTCAACAAAAACACTTCCAGTAATTGATTTCGGTACTGCATTTATTACGAGCTTGAAATTCTCTCGTGCATTTAATTTATCAATCGTAATCTGATCTGCGCGTGGCTCACTTCTTGAAAGAAGCGTGACGCTTTTACAATAGGCGAGCAGTTGTGCAGCAGATTCAAATCCAGCATTTCCACCTCCGACCACCACTACATCTTGTCCTCCAAAAAGCGGACCATCGCACGATGCACAATAGGTGATACCTTTGTTTTCAAATTCGTTTGCTCCAGGGATGTCGAGTTTTCTTCGTGCTGATCCGGTAGATATAAGTACAGTTTTGCTATTGTATGCTTCGCCACCCTCAAGATCCACTATGAAGTTTCCATCAGTACCGGATACATTACTTACTGCTTTATTGTCTATCACAGTAAGTATCTCTCCCTTGTATTCCATGACATGAGCTTTTAAGTTTTCTGCAAGTTTCGCACCAGAAATATGAGGTGTCCCGATCCAGTTCTGGACATCATCAGACACGATGGATTGCCCACCCCATTCTTTTACAATGAGAAGTGTTTTGAGCTGTTTACGCGCAGCGTATACGGCCGCTGCGGTGCCTGCAGGCCCGCCACCGATAATAATTAAGTCGTAGAGAGTATTCATAGAATCTCATTATATCATAGTGGTATAATCAGTCTTTCTAAAAAGAGAAGGACGATAACATGATGTGGGTTTTTGTTTTTCCAATATAAAAAGCCGGGGATTTCCCGGCGGTGATGAAGGCCTGCTATTTGTTGTAATATTTCCTTGAAAGCGCGTAGGCACCATCGTCTTGGGGGGTCTTGTCTTGCAGCCCAAGGGAAAGTGATACAACTCCTATGTACAACAAGTCAAGATAATAGAACAAGGCGCGTTCGAAGTTCTTCTCGGAGTCTTGCAGCTTGAAGGCTGCGTAACCCACGATCATTGTGATTACAAGTGCGACAAACCACAATGGTATCCTGAAGACTCTTGTCCACGCATTGCAACCACAATATGCGAGGAAAAAAGCCAATAACGCAGGTGTCACTGCACGCCCTAGTCTTTCCCAGCTTTCTTTCTCTGCCAGTTGCGGGTACAAGTAGGGGATGAATTTGTAGGAAAGCAGCAGTGAAGCGACGAGCGCCACACCCAATGAAAGTTTCAAAAGAGCTCGCATGATGTAGCCTCCTTAAGGCAATACACATGACTTTAAACTATAATAAATTTTCATGGGAGTCAAGTATTACGACCTCCGCCGAAAGAAATAAAAATAGCCGCCCTAGGGCGGCTATTTTTATTTCTTCCGACGCAAGAATGGTGGCAGTGCATCCCAATCATCATCTTCGTCCTCATCTTCAAATTTGAAAGGGGATTTCTTTCCATCCTTTTCATCTTTCTTTACATCTTCTTTCTTGTTCTTATCTTCAGGTATTTCATGATGAATAGTTTTTTCATCACCCTTTTCTTCTTTTACTTCCTTCTCTTTTTCCTTGATCATTTCTCGGATAGACATTTCGGTTTCTTTCTTTGGTTCTGGAAGATCGGCTTCACGCGCAAGGTTTGCAGTACTGTGGCCAGTACGTGAAGAAAATCCAGTTGGGAATCCTGTGGCGATAACGGTTACCTTCACTTCATCTTTCTTAAGCGTAGCATCTTGAGCAATACCGAAAATAATCTTGGCATCCTTGTCTACTGATTCCGTGATGATCTTTGCTGCTTCCTGAACTTCAAGCATTCCAAGATCTTCTGCCCCGTAAATTGCGAAGAGCACACCCTTTGCTCCGTGTATAGAAACGTCCAAGAGAGGCGAGTTCACTGCGGCAGAAGCTGCTTCACGTGCGCGATTCTCTCCCATACCGCGACCAACTCCCATAAGTGCTGTTCCTGAGTCCTTCAAAATCCGCTTAATATCCGCGAAGTCGAGGTTAATGGTTCCTGCGGTACGGATAATATCTGAAATTCCTTCAACTGCAGATTTGAGCACTTCGTCACACATTTCAAAGGCCTGCTTTACGGTGGTGTTTTTATCGATTACAGACAAGAGGCGATCGTTAGGGATTACGATGAGTGCGTCTACTTCTTTTTCAAGTTCTTCTAGTCCTCGTTCTGCAAGTTTCATGCGAGATGCTCCTTCAAAGAAGAATGGTTTTGTGACAACGGCAACAGTTAAGATGCCTTCGTTTTTTGCGATGGAAGCCACTACCGGTGCGGCCCCTGTACCTGTGCCTCCTCCCATACCTCCAGCGATGAAGACCATATCGGCTCCTTTAATTACATCTTGCACTTCTTCACGAGTTTCTTCTGCTGAACGCTTTCCGATTTCTGGATCCATGCCGGCACCAAGTCCTTTAGTAAGATTCTTACCAATGTGAATTTTCTTATCAGCAAGAGAGTGATGAAGATCTTGCGTATCAGTATTCATTGCGATGAATTCAACTCCTTGAAGTTTTGAGTTGATCATGTGGTTCAGTGCTCCTTTTCCGGACCCTCCGATACCGATTACTTTGATGCGTGCGAAGCTTTCAATTTCTGGATTTACTTTTGGCATGTGGATAATTTAGATGATTATGACTTAACTATAGCAAAGTAATCATCCCTTGTGCAAAGAGAGATTTCATGTCATTTATGGTTGCTTTTTAGCTTGTGGCTCACTAGTAAATCTCCAAGAAAGCGAAGCTTTCTTGGAGATTTACTACACGCTAATGGCTAAGAGCTGGATTACGGAAGAAACTGTGTGAAAAACCGCTTGGTATTTGTCGCAAACCGTTTAGCGATTCTGGTAAAAAGTACATGTTCCTCGATTTCCGGAGCCAAGAAACAGAGGCCATATGCCCTTGCGAATGATGGATCATGAAGCGTGCCATTACTTACTGAAAGAAGTTCATTGTTGATAATCTTGATAGGAAGCTTCATGACATAGCGCATCATATAATCCAGTCGTGGGAGAAGGGCTGTGTCGCCAAGCACGACAATTCCGGCAGGGAGCAATTCTTTTCTATTAATATTTTCTAGTTCCTTGTTGATCTTGTCACAAAGGTCTTCGATGCGTGCTTCGACGATTTCATCGACGCGACGTTTTGAATACAGTGCCCCAGCAGTACCACATTTAATATCCTCCGCATCTTCCAGGGACACTTTGAGACCAAGTGCGATATCTTTGGTAATATTATTTCCTCCGACAGATAAGACAGAGACAAGTATTGGTACATTATTTTCGTATACGACAAGCGAGGTTGTCTCTGCACCAATATGTACAAGCGCTACTCCAGCGATCTTTTGCTTTTTAGTAAGGACAGGGACACTTTCTGCGATGGGGCCGGCGATGATGTCAGTTACTTCGATATGCGCTTTTTTAAGCGCGTCTTTCAAGCTGGTCAGATATTGTTTCGGATAGGTGATGAAGAGTGCTTTGGTCTCAAGCTTATGCCCGCGAAGCCCTAAGATGTTTCCGCTTACTTCGTGGCCATCTAATTTATAGCGTAAAGGTATGGTATGCAGTATGGCTTTATTTTTAATATCATAGACGCTTTTTTCGGCGTCTTTGAGAGCATTTTCTATATCGATATCAGATACGGTGCCATCTCCACGAGAGATAAGCGTATGGCCGTTTGCGTGGTGTGAATGTATGTACGAGCCGCCCAATGCTACCAGTAAGCCATCAGCTCGTAGGTTGTCTTTCTTTTCAAGGCCAGAGACTAGTTCCTGAAGTGTTTCAGAGACTAAGGTAGTATCGGTCACGTTTCCTCCGTCTAACCCTTCGATAGGAAGTTTAAAAGTAGAGAGTACTTCTTTAAAGCGTGATTCTCCATCCACTCGTACGGAAACCCCGCGTGCCCACATGCTTCCGATATCAATCCCTATGAGTGTATGTGCGTTTTGTTTTCGTGCCACGATAAAAAGTATTGAGATGTTTATCCTCCAATGCATCCATTGTACTACCGTGATCGTATCCTTTCAAATGAAGTACTCCGTGGATAGTAAGTAAATGAAGGAATTCGAGGTATGACATTTCAAATGTTGATGCATCATGGCGTGCAGTTGAGAGTGAAATGTAGATCTCTCCTTCTTCTTTAGATAGTGGGAATGAAAGAATATTGGTTGGATAATCTTTATTGCGATAGAGTTTATTTTTCTCCTGCGATTCTTTCGGTGTACAAAAAATTATGGTAAGAGAATAGTTCTTCCCGAGAATTTTCTCCTTAATAGACAAAAATGGTACGTTTGGAATCGTACCATTTTTGCGGATCACTGTGAGATTATGTAACTCACTGAATGCCATATTTTTATCTGCGTTTCTTTCGTTCGATTACCTTACCCATTCTTTTTGCTTTTTCGTATTTGAGGGTATTTGCAATTTTCTTCAACTTAGCTCGTTTTACTTTAAGCGGTGAAAGCTCACGGTCGCTGTAGCGGATACCACGAACACGAGGAAGGATTCCCGCCTCTTGAACGCGCTTCTGGAAACGGCGGATAAGTCCTGCAATATTTTCGCTCGGACCTTTCTTTACTTCTACGTTTACGTTTGGCATATGTGGAAGAATTCTAACATTAAAAGAAGAATGAAGCAAGAAGTATTAATCATGAAGGGAAAAAGAAGCGCGGCCTTCGGCCGCGCTTCTTATCTAATGTTTACTTTCTTTTACCTACTACCTTTCACCTTATATCTATTTAAGATGCTTAATATAATCACTGAGCGCATCTATCTTCACGGTATCCTGTGAGTGTGTCTTCATATCACGCACGATCACTGTGTTGTCCATCGCTTCCTTTTGTCCGAAAATAATACAGTATGGCACTTCCATTTTCTCAGCAAGCGCTAATTGTATCGAAAGCGAATCTTTAGAGATAGACTGGTGTACTGGAATTTTCGCCTTGCGTAAAATTTCTATCACACACAGACTTTTAAGTCGTGCTTCAAATCCAAGCTGGATGAAATACACTTTCGGAGTCTTGATGATTCTCGGCATGAGCTTCTTGCACTCAGGGAACATCATAATGCGCTCCATTGAAAGCCCAGTACCTACTGCAGGGACATCTTTGTTTGATCCCATCATCTTAGCCAAGTAGTCATAACGGCCGCCACCGCAGATAGTGAGTTCTTTTTCTTTTCCGTTATCGTCCACGTCCACTTTGATCACTTCAAACACAGTTCGCGAATAGTAGGTCTGTCCACGCACAAGAGTATTATTTACACGATACGGAATTCCCATTTCTTCCAAATACTGAAGCACTTCCTTGAAGTGGCTTCGCGCATCTGACGAAAGAAATGAGATGGAGGCAGGAGCTCCTTCCTTAAATGGCTGGCATTCTGGCTGTTTGCAATCAAGAAGTCGAAGTGGATTTGTCTTGATGCGTTCCTGACAGTCCTTACAGAGTGATCCTAAATGTTTCTTATAATAATTGGTGAGTTCTTTGATGTAGGTAACGCGAGTTTCTTTGTCTCCCATGCTATTGATATCTACAATAAGGTCTGCAAATCCATACTCTTCTAGAATAGTAGTAAGAGTGCGGATGATAAGCGCGTCAGCGATTGATTTGGTGGTTCCTAAAATCTCAAGATTAAATTGTCGGAATTGACGCCAACGTCCGCGCTGTGGATTATCATGGCGAAATGTAGGGCCATATGAATAGAGCATCACCGGTTGTGGAAGGTTCTGCATACCATGCTCCAGATACGCACGCATCACTGATGCCGTGTATTCAGGACGTACTGCAATACGATCTCCTCCTTTTGATCTAAAGGTGTACATTTCCTTATCGATGATATCTGTACCTTCACCAATAGCGGAAACATACACTTCTTCACGCTCAAGTACTGGCGTTTCTATTGGAGAGAAGCCGTAGTACATTGCCACTTCCTGTGCTTTTTCGAAAAGTCCTTGGAATGCATAGTAGGTGTCACCGATGAGGTCATCCATTCCTTTGAGAGAAATCGGAGCATCTTTCTTATTTGATTTGCTTTCTTGTGGGTTCATAGAGATAGGTTGCTTATATTACTTATCGAAGCTATAGGAGCCTGGACTGATACCAAACACTCCAAGCGGCAGCACGCGCACCAATACCTTGCCGCGTAGATGCGCTTCCTTAAGTGGTCCCCATGAGCGGCTATCATAGCTTTCAGCGCGATTATCTCCCATCACAAAAAATTCATCCGATGCCAGTATGATATCAATATTTTTATTTGGATCTTTACTAGTCACAAATGTTTCAGGTACTACAAATCCTTCCGGGTGTGCTTTGTTATAAATAGTAGTTACTGCGTTTTTAATCACCACATGTTCGCCTGGAAGTCCGATTACTCGTTTGATAAGATATCTGCCTGTATATGGGGAAGCGTTATTTTCTAGTAATTTGAAAATTACTACATCTCCCCGTGAGGGGAGGTGCAGGTGGTAGCTTAATTTATCTACGAGCAGGAACTCACGGTTATGGAAGGTCGGGAGCATCGATCCGCCGTCGACAATAAATGGCTGGATGATAAATGCTTGTAGTACTTTTACGATAAACACAATTCCGATAACCCAGATCAACAATGAATGTGGGGATTCATCTTTTTCTAAAAAACGAGCACGCACTAATATATTTCTCCATGTAGTAGAGAGTGATGCGGCAATAAGAAGTGCCACGATGACGCACAAAAGAATAATGACAAGTAAGCTCACTTGGTTTTGTGTCATGTCAACAACTGACTCGTACAGAGGATCAAAGAATGCGGATAGCATGTGTTTTATAGTGATGAGTATAACGGCAATTAGGCTTCGGTGCAAACGAAGTCTAATTGCCGATTTATTAATTTATAATTTAAAACTTCTAATAAATTTCTAATTAAAAATTAGAAATTTTAAATTAAAAATTATATGAAAAGTGCTACACTGTCGTGTATGTATACGCTTATACCGCTTGGAAATCCAGGACCTCAGTATGAAAAAACTCGCCATAATGCGGCGCGGATCGTCATGGGGTACATCGATGAAGGAGCTATTCCGCTTGAAATGTTTGTACCTGACACCTTCATGAATGAATCAGGTCTTGCGGTATCAGCATTTCTACGCTATCACAATGATCGCGAGATTATCGTGATGTACGATGACAAAGATCTGCCACTTGGAAGTTTCCGCATATCATTTGATAAAAGCGATGGGGGACATAATGGAGTAAAAAGTATTATCGGTCATATGGGCACTACAGAATTTATCCGTGTCCGCATAGGGATCGCCCCGCAAAAGGAAGACGGGACTACAGATGCACCACACGGAGAAGAAGTGCAGAAGTATGTCATGGCACATTTTAGAGAAGAGGAACTGAAAACATTTAAAGAAATTGCTCCGAAGGTAGAGGGAGCACTTAAAGATATTGTTGTTCTTGGTTATCAAAAAGCGATGGAGAGAAATAATTAGTAAAATAAAAATCCCCACCAGAGAACATCTGAAGGGGTTACTTATTAAAGCTTTCGACGGCAATCTGCGTAGCAGATTGCATGATGGCTTGGTCTGTCATCATAAGTATGTCTGAAATTTCTTGCATACGGGCATTCACAGATTGATTTTGCGCTTCTGTTGGAAGCGTCGAAAGTTTTGCATATTCGAGAATGAGCATATCTTTTTCCAAGGGTTTCATGATGAGTTCCTTATACTGTAGATTATTTTACTCTACTATAGAGTTTATAAAATGTCAATAGAGCAAATGTTGCATACTCGGCACGTGCGTATTCCCACTGCTTATTTCCAATAATTTCTCGTAACCAAGAGTTATCTTTATTTTTCTTAGCAAGTTCTCGAGAAACTAAATTTATTGAGTCCATAAGCGCATTATGTAGTAGATGTCGATTAGCATCAATTACTACCATTTCCTCATATGCTTCCTTGGTATCTTCTCCTTTCTCTCTCATTTCTTCTATAATTTTTTGTTCATATAGCATATTGAAAACATCGTGCGCGTAACGATAACAATATGAAATCATGCTTTCATAGCATTGCATTAAAATAGTATCTCCCTCACAAAGGCTTTTAAGTTCGTTTGGGTCAATGACTGGATTTTCAAGAGCGTATCCATTTTTCTCCATGTTCTCAGTTATTTCTTCGGTGTCTAAGGGTTTATGATGAAAATACATATTACTTAAGTGTATCCTATGAAGTAACAATAAAAAATCCCCGGCGATATTTCAGTCTTGCGACTTACTTTAATCGTCCGGGGTGGATCTACATATTTCATGCAGGGCAAGATCACGTGCTGCAACTCGAGCCAAGAGCGACATGTCGCCGCTTTTGAGTGCCAGTTCTCTCAATTGGTTGATGACTGAGAAGCCGGAGCGCAACCCTTCGGTGGTTGCTCCGTGGGGCGCACGCTTACCTGTGGTATGAATGAACTTTTCGATCGCACTCTTTTGACTATTGATGAGCGGGTGTGACCTGTCGGGTACCGGAAGCAGAATCGGTGCTTCAGTGCTGCGTTTTTTGTTTCTGTTTCTCTTTCTACGTTTTTTGTGCGCCATGCTCATCTCCGTATTTTTGGTTGTAGATGTGTCGGCAAGATGAGGGGATTGGTCGGCTCATCTTCTTTCGTCTCCATCTGCAGTTTTCGATCGTTTTTCGTCGGATCGTAGCCGCACATGATTCGGATATTGCTTTGCTCTTTTTTTAGTTCTTGGAGCAATGCTTTCCGCTTTTCTTCATCTTTCACTCGTCTTGCTTTTCGACGCCTTGTATTGATCGAAAGAAGCATCGCTAGCACTTTGGTTTCTGAGAAGAAAAGCGGTTCTTTGCCTCTCTCCGTGAGAGTTTGGTCACGAGCAATTCTCCAACGTATCCACTCGAGTTGCGTCTTCGTGGGGCGGTCTTTGAGAGCTTCCTTGGCAATCCGTGTTTCTTCGGATATTTTCTTACGAGGCGCCATCTTTTTCTCCTTTGGGCGTGTACCCGCAGTCCTGGAAAAGATCTTGCTGCCATTTCAGGGCAAATTCCTGGTCCCAGCCCATCAGCATATTCACTGAAAGAAAATGGATGCCGTCTTCCAGCGAATGTTTCGGAAGACTTTGATCGTGAGCTTCCATCTCCAGCCGCGAGCGAAGGGCTCGCCTCTGCTCTTCGGTGAAGTTTTGCCGGTGGTTATTTTTGAAGAAAAACTGCTTCTCCAAATCGGCGACGAGATCACCGACTTCTTTGTCGGTGACTTTGACTTTTTTTGTCACGATATACCTCTTTCCAAAAAATTGGGGTAGCGCTATTATGCATTATATTTCGTATATTGTCAAATATTATGAACTACACGAACTGTAAAGAATACTAAAGCGCGACCGAAGGTCGCGCTTTAGTATTCTCTGTGTTTCTCTATGCTTTCTTTTCACCGTAGGAAAGCGTCATGCGCTCCTCATCAGCATCAAAGAGAGTGATAGTAAACTTGTAACACTTTCCAAGTGAAAGTGCTTGACGAAGTTTTTCCTCATCTCCAAATTCAGATACATGCACAAGTCCGGCTACTCCTTCTTCGATAGAAACGAGCGCTCCGTGCTTATTGAACTTGATGACTACGCCATCAACCACAGATCCTTTCTTGTACTTCTGTGATGCTTCCTTCCAAGGGTTATCCTTGAGGGCCTTGATGGAAAGGGAAATCTTCCCGTCCTTGATCTCAATGATTTTTGCCTTGACCTTGTCTCCCACTCGAGCGTGATTTCTTGGATCTTCAACAAGTCCCCAATCGATCTCACTCTTGTGTACAAGTCCTTCTACTCCATCTGCAAGTCTGACGAAGATTCCAAATTCAACCACTCCAGTCACAGTACCTTCTACTTCGTCACCAACGACATAGTTTCCAGATACCATTTCTGCTTTTTCTTTTCCACTTATTGATCCACCAGTTGTACCCTTACCATCTTTTTCTGAGAAGATAAGCTTGCCTTCCTTTGGAATTGCAGAAATCATGATTACAGATAGACGCTTGCCGATAAGCTTCTTAAGTTCACGCATGATTTTATCTTTGTCTCCGTCTTCAACGCGAGGATAGTTTTCCTCTTTGAGTTGTGAAGCTGGAAGGAATCCAGAGATACCTTGCCAATCCAAAATAAGTCCACCTTTGTTTGCATCTTTTACTACGATATCCACAAGACGCTTCTCGCGAATCGCGATTTCCGCGTCGCTCCAGATGAGAGCCTGACGAGCTTCCTTGAGTGAAAGTTCTACATACCCGTTTTCGTTTTCGCGCATTACTACTTTCGCAGAGATGGCGTCTCCGATATTGATACGCTTGATCACATCACGTGCATTCATGAACTCAATACCGTAAATAATACCAGTACCAAAAATACCTAGGTCCACATAGAGTGCTGCCTTTTCGATAGCAACTACGGTACCTTCAACGATATCTTCATTACGAAGCACAGCCACAGCTGGCACATCGCTTTTAACTTCTTCAATAACTTCTGTTGTCATATATTTATATTTTGAATATGGGTTTTATATCTTGGATAAGATTCGAGGCAAAACAAAAGTTTTTAAGAAGTTGTACATATAGTACATCGACGCAAAAACTTGATGTTTTAACAAAGAAGCTTGCCAAGATATAAGCCCATAAAAAATTCCCACACGAAGTGGGGATTACCACGTCGGTCTGGTTTCTTACCGATCGCTTTCTCTAAATGGAAAGGTTTCAGTAAGGGTTACGCCAGAGCGGTTTGCCTTTAAAGAGGTGAATACAATACTACAGTATTGCTTGTTACACGTCAATCGTTACTCGTTAGACTATTGAATATTAAATACAAATAAAAAAGGGCGCCGTCTTGCGACGGCGCCTGTGTGTTTTGTATCTGGTTGTTGAATCTGTTGGGGAGTGGAATCAGTAGCAGCGAAACTTCACCCGCCCGCGATCCCCCATGTGAACGACCCCAATGATGCCTCTTTGCGTGTTCTGCAAAGGCTTCTTGGGGAGTTCGCCCGTGAACGTTTTCGGAGTCGACACTTCACGCCGCTCCGTTTGGCCGTTCAACTTCTTGACGATGACTAAGCACATCTGTAGTTCTCCTTGGTTGTTGGTCTAGCGGCTATTTATGGATGTTCTTCTCTAAAAGGGCTATCACCTTATATTATTGCACATTTTACGTGTTTTATCAAGTACGCTGGACAAGCGCTTTAAAGGTATTTGGATGTCCCCAGTTTACATTCTTTATGAATAGTGTTAGAATATTTTCGGTCCAAATTGCACACCGTCGGGGGGTGCAACTAAGGTCCATAACCTTGGAGTTCATTCGAATGAAAGTCAACTCGACAGTCGCGACTCTCTATCACCGCGGTTGCACTGGTCGGATCGGCCGCACAAGCCACCGAACGACAACCCGCTCCGCTTGCGAGCGAAAGCCAGACCAAGGCTGCGCCGCCACCCGGAGGGCCAGGCGGCAACGCGCCGGATCAGTCCCTGAGCGAACCGGCTCCGCTGGCAAGCGAAGGCATGTTGAAGGCCGCGCCGCCTCCCGGACCTCCGCCGACCCAGGCACCGATCGAGAAGGTCTGCCCGCCGGACGCCGTCGATCAGACGACCGAAGGTGTCCAGTGCGCGATCCCGCGTCAGCCCTGACCCAACAAGTCGCTTCACTCGAAGCGACTGCTGCCCACTCATATGGGCAGCTTTTTTATTTGTCTATTTATTTCTTATGTTCTCATGTTAAAATGGCATCTATGATAATCACTCACTACGGACGCGAACATTTTAAATTACAAGTAGGCGACTTAACGATTGCTGTTAATCCGGTGTCTAAAGATGGGAGTGGAAAGACTGCGCGCTATGGAGCAGATGTGTGTCTTATTACAACAAACCATCCAGACTATAATGGCGCTGAACAGGTGCAGTACAACGGTAAAGCCCCATTTGTCATACGCGGTGCCGGGGAGTACGAAGTACAAAATGTTTTTATAAAAGGTTTCTCTACGGAAGTCGAACTTAAAGACGGAAAAGAAAAGAAGAAATACCAGAATACAAGTTATGTGCTTGTGCTTGATGGTATACGTATTACCTTTTTGGGTGCGCTTCACGAAATGCTTCGTCCGGAACACAAAGAGATCATCGATGAGACTGATGTGCTTTTCTTGCCAGTAGGAGGGGATGATACGACACTAAATCCGTATGATGCGCACAAGCTTTCCGTATCGCTTGAACCGAAGCTCATCATACCGATGGATTATAACGAACAGACACTCCCGATTTTCCTGAAGGAAGCAGGTGCAGAGAAAGTGGAGCCGCTTGAGAAACTTACGATCAAGAAGAAGGATATAGAGGGGAAGTTAGGTGAAGTGGTATTGTTCCACGAGATGTAGAAAAAGCGCGACCGAAGGTCGCGCTTTTTCTTGGTATACTTATGGTATGAATAACCTGCATAGGCCAGAGCGTCATCTCAAGAAAAAAGTCTTTCATGAGTATCATGACAACACGAGAATGGTAAAGGGCACCGCACAGAAAGAACTTGTTCCCGCAAAAGTAAATCTGAAGAACAAAACACTCCTTAAGAGGTATGTGGCGTACTTGCGATCGCAAGATATACATACGCAGCGAGTGCATGCGTTTTCTATTTCTGGTGTGATTTGTTTTTTCATTGCAGTGTTGTGGTTACATTTTGTATACGGATGGTGGGGGACGTCTGCTTCGACCTATGATCCGACGATTCCCTATGAGGAAAAAGTCCTCACAGAAAGTCCGACATCAACTCCAAACAATTCTTTCCGAACGCTATTTCAAAATACACTTACTCAACTTAAAAATATTCGTCTTAATCAAAACGACACCGCGTCTAATACACAGACATTTAATCGTGCGAGTTCAACTGGGGATAAGTAGTCAGGAACGCTTGCGATTTGAAAATAATAGAAGTAGTATTATATACGGATGTTCGAGAGGGATTATGTAGTCCCCTCAACGGCATCGGTCTGATCCACAACCGCAAGGAGAGTGAAGATGAACCGCAAACGCCAACAACTGCTGCATGCACACGACTCGGGAGCGAATTCGGCTGCTGCTGCGACCGTCGACAAGTGCAAGGACGACGTCAACGCACACGGCGCCGACAACAAGGTCGAGATCGACGCGCCGCGCCACGACCCCGGCCGCCCCGCCGGCACCACCACTGCCAGCTGCCACCTCTGAACCGCGACCTGGGCGAAGAAAGCGCCCAACACTCCCACCTAAGACGTGGGGTGATTTTATTTTTATACACGGAGGATGGGCACAAAAAGCGAAGCTTTTTGTGCCATCTTTACATACTTTTGACTTTCAGCTTTGGACTGATTTTCACTTTCTTTTTCCTCTGTTTTTTGGTATAATAAAGAGATATTTATCTCTAAAAATCTATGGCAAAACGAATTCCAGAAGAAGAAGTTCCTGACAACAAAGACCTTGCCGTGCCGGAAAGAACAGGCATTCTCACGGTGAATATTTCCGAGGAAATGCGACGTGCGTATTTGGACTACGCGATGAGTGTGATCACTGCGCGCGCGCTTCCTGATGCACGAGATGGATTGAAACCAGTGCATCGCCGTATCTTGTATTCGATGAATAACATGGGGCTTACTCCTGGAGCGAAATTCCGCAAGTCTGCGACGATTGTGGGAGACGTGCTCGGTAACTATCACCCACATGGAGATGCTTCTGTGTACGATGCGATGGTAAAATCTGCGCAAGATTTCTCATACCGTTATCCGCTTGTGATGGGTCAGGGTAACTTCGGTTCAATCGACGGAGACGGCGCTGCTGCGTATCGATACACCGAAGCCAAGATGTCTCGTATCTCCATGGAGATGATGCGTGATATCGAAAAGGATACGGTGGACATGACTGCAAATTATGACGGTACAAAGAAAGAACCTTCTGTTCTTCCAACTGCGGTGCCAAATCTTCTTTTAAACGGAACGCTCGGTATCGCGGTGGGTATGGCGACAAATATTCCGCCACATAACCTCACTGAAGTATTGGACGCGACTGCACATTTGATCGATAACCCGGAAGCAACTACCGAAGATCTTTGTGAGTTCGTAAAAGGACCAGACTTCCCACTTGGCGGAGTTGCATTTGGTCAGGCAGACATTCGTCATGCATATGCTACAGGACGCGGTGGAGTCTTAGTGCGTGGCGAAGCAGAGATCAACGAGACCAAGAATGGTCAATTCCAAATCATCATCACCTCGCTTCCTTTCCGTGTGCTTAAAAACGTATTGGTAGAAAAGATTGCCGAACTTGTGCGCGAGAAGAAGCTTGAAGGAATCAAGGGTTTGCGTGATGAATCCACCAAAGACATCCGTGTGGTGATCGATCTTAAATCTGGCGCACAACCGCAAAAGGTTTTAAATTATTTATACAAACATACGGAACTTGAGTCGACATTCCATTTCAACGTAGTGGCGCTTGTCGAGGGCATCCCGCAGACACTTTCTTTAAAAGGTGCACTTGAAGCATTCGTGTCACATCGAGTGGAAGTGGTTCGCCGTCGTACAGAATTTGACTTGGCGCGCGCGCTTGAGAAAGAGCATATTTTGCTTGGTCTTAAGATCGCACTTGATCACATCGACGAGATCATACAGCTTATCAAGAAATCAAAGGATACTCCGGAAGCTCACGCAGCACTCATGAAGCGTTTCAAGTTCTCTGAAATTCAGGCGACTGCGATTTTGGAAATGAAACTTCAGCGTTTGGCTGGTCTTGAACGAAAGAAAATCGAAGACGATTTGAACGCAGTGCAGGCGCTCATCGCAGATTTGAAAGCTATTCTTTCTAGTAAGAAGAAAATGATGTCGATTATTAAAGATGAGCTACTGGAGATCAAAGCAAAATACGGAGATGAGAGACGTACGAAAATCGTAAAGCATAAAGCCAAGGAATTTAATCCGGAAGATTTGATCGCGGAGAAAGAAGAAATGCTTGTCTACACATCTGGCGGATATGTGAAGCGTACTGATCCTGCAGAATTTAGAACACAGAAGCGCGGTGGTGTGGGAGTGGTGGATATGAATACCAAAGAAGAGGACTTCGTGACGATGTCGCTTTCTACTTCTTCACACTCTGACCTGCTTTTCTTCACAGATAAGGGTAAGGCGTATCAGATCAAGATGTATGACATTCCAGAAGGTAAGCGTGCGACTCGTGGAAAATCTATCATGAACTTCCTCCAGTTAGGAAGTGATGAAAAAGTAACTTCCATTCTTCCAATGCCGAAGGATATTAAAGCCGTGCAAGGATTATCACTTATGATGATTACTAAACATGGTACGGTGAAGAAATCTGGCGCAGAGAGTTTCAAGGATGTACGTCGAAGCGGACTCATTGCAATCCGCCTTGAAGACGGAGACGAACTTCTTTCGTCACTCTTTGTTGGAGGAGATGATTCTGTGATGCTTACCACCCAAAATGGTCAGTCTATCCGCTTCAATCACACTGACGTACGCGAGATGGGACGCACCGCAGCCGGAGTGATCGGCATGAAGTTAGATAAGGGAGATGTGATCGTGGCATCAGACAAGATCGAAGGCGGGGTCAAAGCAGAACTACTTATCATGACTGCAAATGGCTATGGCAAGAAGACGAAACTTTCTGAATACAAAGTACAGAAACGTGGAGGATCAGGAATCAAGACAGTGAAGGTGACAGAAAAGACTGGCAAATTGATGGTGGCTCGCATCGTAACAGGTGAGACTGAAGAATTGCTTGCGATTTCTAAAGCATCACAAGTGATTCGTACTGAGCTTTCATCGATCCCGACTTTGGGTCGCGATACTCAAGGGGTTAGAATTATGAAGTTAAGAGAGGGAGATTCCCTTGCATCTTTCAATCTCTTATAAAAATTTAAAATAGTGAGTCAGATATTGCCGCGCGAAGCGCGGCAATCGGTCATGGTGCCCCCAAGAAAAGGCATTTGGCTTGAGTCATCTCCGGTGGTAACACTTCGTGTATGCCGATCTCGGTCTGTTCCCAGATAACGCGCCCAAGCGGGCCAATGTGAGATATCAAGGCGAGGATACATTCCTTCTCCTTTTCTTCGGAGTTGGGGTAACGTTTGTTTGTTGCGATGTGACACATCGAAAGGTAGGCGCCGGAAATGAGTAACATCGAGCAAACTCCGAGAGCTCCTGCGATAGTCAAGGCGATTTCCTCGAAGTCGTCATCTTCGGGGTTGGGTATCACTTTCAATCCTAACAGCTGGGCACATGCAAGCACGTTTGCATACGTGCGGCTTTGCCACGGCAAGGAATCTAAAGGATAGAGTGAACACTTGTCTTGATATTGAGGAATGGAAACTTCACGGATATCCATGATGAACCCCTTCAAGTGAACTAGTTTACGCATAGTATATGCCTGTTATTCTAAAATGAGAGTGGATAGCGGCCGAAAAGCGAAGCTTTTCGGCCGCTATCCGTTCCGTATCCACTACCGCCGTCTCCTTATGCCCTATATACTGTTCTCATGTTTCTTACTCCCGAGCATCTGGTAGAAAAACTATATATAAAGCGTGGTAGCCGTGTGGCTGATTTTGGTGCAGGTGCTGGAGCATACACGCTCGCTCTCGCGCATGCAACAGGCGATGAAGGGAAAGTATATGCAATAGACCTTCATCGCGATATGCTTACTACGCTTGAAAATACTGCAGAAAAAATGGGGTATCAGAATATTGAAACCATTTGGGCGGATGTGGAATCAAATACGTTTATCGACAATTACTCACTTGATGCGGTGGTACTATCTAATGTCTTGTTTCAGACAGAACATCCAGAAAATGTGGTTAAAGAGGCCGCTCGAGTGTTAGCACCGCAGTCGCGTGCGCTCTGTGTGGATTGGTCAGGATCACACCATGGCATCGGACCGCATCCGTCGCATGTCATCCCAGAAGCACGAGCTGAAGAACTTTTCACCGAGGCAGGATTCCAGATCGGGGAGAGGCTTCCTGCTGGAGAATTTCATTATGCGTTTATCGCAACTAAATTATAAGTATGTTTAAAAATATTTTATTAGGAGCGGGAGTCTTAGCAGCATTGCTTGCAATACTTATTTTTTCTGGCCGGCTTCCTATCGGTGGGAATAAAAAAGTTACCGTATCAGGATCAGTAGTCATGTGGGGCACACTTCCGCAAACTGATATGGAAGTGATATTGCAGCGATTCAATACTGAAGCTAAGACCTACCGGGTAGACTATCTTGAAGTTCCTGAAAATAAATTTACTGAGAAACTTACCAACGCACTTGCCTCAGGTCAGGGGCCAGATATGATACTTGCGCCGTATCAGACACTCCTTGAGCATAAGGATCGCATCTATCCGTATCCAAGCGCTTCTGTTTCTACTGAACAATTTAAAAACTATTATGTAGATGGAGCAAGTGTGTTGCTCGGTGTAGATAGTGCGCTTGCACTTCCTGTTTCCATCGAACCTTTGATGATGTTTTACAATCGCGCGCTCTTTGCAAAGCATGGTGTAGTAACTCCTCCTGATACATGGGATCAGTTAAGTGTGATTGTCCCGCAGTTGACCGTGTCGAGCGCTCCTTCTGTATTTCAAGAAAATGGAATCGCATTTGGGACGTATAATAATATAGACAACGCTAAAGATATTATCATGACGCTTGTTGCACAACTTGGGCAAGTTCCAGTTACACGCCAAGTGGGGGCCGCAGGAGAAAAATTTACGGTAACAGCAAATGTGCCAATACCAGAAAACCAAGAAGTAGAACCACTCACTACCTCTGTGCGATTCTTTACGCAATTTGCAGATCCGCAAAAGACCGTCTATACATGGAATACCTTGCAACCTAGAGCAATTGATCAATTTGCAGCAGAACGTCTTGCGATATATCTAGGATATTCTGGAGACCGGGCACTTCTTATGGCAAAGAATCCTCGACTTGATTTCGGGATGCGAATGGTGCCACAAGCAAAAGGGTACACAACTTTTTCTACGGGCATGCGACTCTATGGCGTAGCGACACTTAAGCGAACTCCAAATTCTTTGGCATCACTTACTGCACAAAGTATGTTTGCAGGTGCGACCTACGGACCGCTCTTAGCTTCGCTTGCAGGTGGGGTGAGCCCGCTTCGAAATGTAATTGCAAATAGTACTGCTATCGATCAAGACTTGAAGCAAAGTATTTTGGTATCCAAAGGATGGTATGACACTATGCCGCTTACAAGCGGACAATATATTGAGCGCATGATTAACGATATAATAAGTGGGCGAAGTAGCGTTTCCGAAGCAGTTGGATTATGTGTCTCTCGATTAACTGAACTCTATACTCACTAATGCTATGAAAAAATCTCTATATTTTGGGACAGTGCTTGGAAGCGTCTGTGCGCTACTACCTATGATTGCGTTTGCGGCGATTGTCACATGTGATGGAAATCAAACGCAAATAGTAAATGGCCAGACGGTGCCAGCGCCATGCACCATAGACGATGTAATAAGATCGCTTAAAGCCGTATATTTAGTCATAGCTGGCCTTGTCTTTACTTGGTCGCTTTTTATGTTGGCATATTTTGGTATAACCAATTATCCGTATGACAGACCGGAAGCGCTTAAAGAACTTTGGAAGCGTGCGTTTAATACCATCATTTGGGGGACAATTCTCTTTGCGGTAGTTCCTCTTTTTTATGCGGTATTAAAATCGTTTGGCGTTGGAAGTGAATATTTGGATATACTTAAGAAATTAAATGTTGATATTCCTTTTGTAGAGCACGCGTATGCACAAACACAAATAGGATTGCCTCAGCCGATTAAGTTTGAACATCCATACGATCTTCTTCTACTGATACTCGGAGTCTTATATCAATGGGTTATTATTCCAGCCCTCATCGGAATGTGGGTATATTCTGGTTTCTTATTTGTGTTTGCACAGGGTGCACCAGCGCAACTTACGAAAGCGAGGAAAACTCTGTGGTACTCTGTAATACTCACTGTTATACTCTTAGTATTACAAACGGTCATTTTCGCACTTCGTGCGACCATCACGGGGATCACTCAATAATCATGAAAGCATCACGTCATATCTTTACAAAAATCCTCACTGCAAGCCTAGCGATTGTTCCTTTCTTAGCGTACGCGCAATTAGAACCAGCTAAGTTAGGTAACTTGATTTCGAAGATTAATTCTAAGATTGTTGCCGAAGCCGGGACACTCTTCATTGCGCTCGGTGTGGTGGCGTTCTTCTATGGTATGGCGCAGTTTATCTTTGCTTCACGTAATGGTGTCGAAGCTGAGATCAAAAAAGGCAAGGACTTTATGCTTTGGAGTGTGCTTTCGCTTTTCGTAATATTTTCAATCTACGGCATCATTCTTTTCGGCCAGGATATTTTTGGTTTTACAGGAAAGACGGACATCATTCTTCCAAGAATACTTCTTAATGGATCGGTAGGAAACAGTGACCCAAATACTCCATCACCATTGCCATCAGTAATCAATAACCCACCGTATTATGGAACTGGTGCACAGGAAGCTGCGGAAGCTGCTCAAGCTTGTAGTGGCAGTTTCGCAGGAAGAACATGTGATGCTGGTAATGGTCAATCTGGTGTTTGTGTGCAAGGTGGTCCGTCGAGAGGTTATGCACTGTATTGTTCTACAGGATCTACCAATGAATGTTCTGGTAAAGCAGATAATGTTCCATGTTCAAATAATTCAGGGTCATGTAAAAGCGGCAGCTGTGACACCTCTAGAGGAAGTGCGGCAGGTTGTTCCGGATCACAAGTAAGAAATTATAGAGGAATATGCGTTGATCAGGGAGCTTCATGTAGAGATTTTGATGGAACAAGTGGATTTTATGATGCTTCAGGAAATTGTGCTTATAATTAAAGCGGGGGAAATGCTGCACCAAAAGATCCTTGTACAGAAGCCGGCGGTGTATTGCAATCAGATGGTTCCTGTAAAGTTGAATAAATTGTGTATATAATCCTTAACGATATAGCAGTATTTGACATTCTTCTATAAAATCGTAGGCTTAAAAATAAGCGTCCTTTGAAGTTTAAAGGATATACTCGCTAATCACATTTAACTAGGAAGGAGACGCATCATGAGATGGTTCATTTTGTGCGCTATTGCCTTGATGTTTTTTTCTCGCACATGGCTGGAAAGCACACAGCAACCAAATCCTGTGAAGAGTATCCACGTCACGCCACTTTGTGCCATCACACCAGAAGCAAGGAAAAGAACGTACACCTTTCCCCGACGTGTGGCGACAAATAACATGGAGTGTGTCGGCAAAGTAAATGCCTTGCCATGTTCAAACAATTCAGGTTCATGTATGAATGGAGTCTGTGACGTGTCCGGACCTTACTCGCATGGATGTTCTGGTGCAAAAGTCGAGACTTCTGATGGGGTCTGTGTGACTCCTGGTACTGCCTGCAAAGACACCGACAGAACCAACGGGTTCTATGACCTCACAGGAATATGCAAGTATGCCCCCACGGTGGAGTGCTCCAGCTAATAGTGCATTTCCATATATGCCCATTTCCCGCGCCGCCTGCAACACAGGGGGTGCTTGACTTTCCTATAAAACACTGTAGGATAAAAATAAGTGTCCTTTGAAGTTTAAAGGATAAATTCACCACCCCGCATCTAACTAAGAAGGAGATGCAATCATGACAAGCGGTCCTACAGATCCGAATGATCCGAAAGTCGTGGACATCAAGTCCAAAAATGTGAGAGGAAGAAGGACAAAAGCTACTGGGTCGCAAGGCCAAGCTGCTCCGACTCCGGTTTCTCCCAATGATCCGAAAGTCGTGGACATCAAGTCCAAAAATGTGAGAGGAAGAAGGACAAAAGCTACTGGGTCGCAAGGCCAATCTGCTCCGACTCCGGTTTCTCCCGCACTTCTTCCTGCATCTCCTTCGGCTGTCACAGCCACACCTACTCCCACGCTTGCACCTCGGGCGCCGTTGCCACCCGCGCAAGCCTCACCGGCAGCACAAGCACCGACTCAAGCACCAGCAGCTGCTACTCCGGCAGCGCAGCAAGTTGCTGCCGGAACACCTCCTGCCGCGCAAGTGCCTCCAACTCCTCCCGAAGTTGCATTTTGGAAGTCACGTGACGGCATCCTCGTCATAGGAATTGTGGCCATTGTTTTGATCGTTGGCCTCATGGCACTCGCCAGTGACTGGATTAACAGCAGAATGTTTGCTACCCAGGAAAAAATCAATGCATTGAACAATGCAAATCAAAAAAACACATCCGCACCCAAAGATCAAACGAGAAGTGCGCCGCTTACCTATGACGAATGGAAAGTGAAGACGCAACATTGCGAAGCTTCCACCAACCTCGCGTCGTGTGTGGCGAAAGCAATGACACAAGGGAATGGTGTCTCGGTCTTCCAAGGGAAGACGTACACCTTGGCATCTGGGCAGCAAGCTCGGTTCATGTATTTGGCCGGGATGACCGTTTCTGGGTTTTCCGGGGAGCAGGCAGAGGGTATTCCGAGAGAAACATGCTGGAATCCCCAGCAGTCTCCGGCGCCATATGCGAATGAACTCAACTGGTGGAATAATGGCTATCCAGGTAGCTGCTTCACCGTCGTCGGACCAGTCACGGTCTCCTATCAGTAACTTCCAAACACACAAGGAGAAGTCATATGGCAGCTGATCCTCACGCCGCGCCACCCGCCGGAGCGCCGAAGAAGGAAGAGAAAAAAGAAAAAAAGACTATCCCTCAGGTAATGGGGGTGATACTTGTCCTCGGACTGCTCGGCATTTTCTTCCTCTACTTTCTGGGTGGGGAACTACGTGCTGCAAACGGGGCCGTCGCCGAAGTTTTCGAGGGAGGAAAAGAAATCCTGGTGACTACCGGAAACGGTTTTATGGGATTGGGCTTCGGTATGACCGTTTTGAACGCCGGCCTGTTCCTGTTCCTGTTCAAGTTGGTAGTCCCTATTGGGGGCACCTTGCTTATTGGTGTCGTCATCAGGCTGATGGTGAAAAAGTTCAAGGAAAGTCAAGGAGCTCCAGCGCATCATCCCTGACATTGCGGAGAAAACCGCAACTGAATAAAAAACACCCGCGAAGGCATCCTGCTTTCGTGTACACCTGGTCTTCGTTTTTCGCGAAGACACCACGTGTGCGCGGAAGACGGATAGCCTTCGTTTTTTTATGCTTGAGTAATAATTAACAAAGATGGATTCTTGGAATAAGAGTATTTAAAGTATTCCAAACACCTCAAAACTTTCCAAAAGAAGTAACTCGCGGAAGCTGACGAGTCGAGTAGGAGGCAATCCGCCAGGAGATGGATATATCGCTTATTTTTTCCTCTTCCAAATAATATCTTCATATGTATAAAGTACCTCTCGGAAGCAGGCGTGCTGAGAGTGAGGCAAGTTTTTAGCAAAAAACTATACCGTGTACTTTATACATATGAAGATATTAAATACCCCCCTTATCCCCAACTCACTTGCCAGGACGTCATGGCGCGCTATACTTATTCGTATAACTAAAAAGTATGAAAAAACTAACAACACGTTTCGGGCTTGCCCTTAGTATGATAGCTGGAAGTATGGCAATTGCGTTCGCGCAGATTCCAGCACCAACCAATGGTCCATCAGGAAGTGCTTCAGGTCAGCAGATAGGGTCAAGTCTTATTCAGCTCATGAGTCTTATTCAGAACTTGGTAAATATCGCAGTGCCGCTACTTATCGGAGTTGCTGTGGTTGCACTCTTCGTAGGTATTATCATGTTCTTGGTTAAAGGTAAAGACGGAGCAGAGCACGCTAAATGGGGCAAATTCATGGGTATGGCAATACTTGCACTTTTCGTGATGGTATCTATCTGGGGCTTGGTGAACTTCATCGGCTCAATCGTAGGAGTTGGACAGGGAGGAGGTATTCCTACTCCTGTGGTTCCACGTGGTATCAATTAGTTTTTTCTACTTACTTCTCGAAACAAAAGGAACGGCCTAGAGCCGTTCCTTTTGTTTCGAGAAAAGTCATAAATCGCGAATCTACTTTGTCACCGAAGAATTTTTCTCGGTCAACGTAGGTCTGGCTACGTCTTTCTCGAAAAATTCTTCGGTTTCGCGTAGCTTCATCAATTTCTGACTTCTAAATACAAATACAGTTAGATATTCTCTATTTTTCATCTTCTATGATGTATACTTTAAAATAACAATGCTATGAATCCCTCAGTCGTTAACCAAACTGCCTCTGCTTCAAAAAGTTTAGATCAAGTATTTAGTGGATATGTTGGTTATATTCTCTCGCCAATCTACCAACTCGCAGTAGGTGTTGCACTTGCCTATTTCTTATATGGGGTTTTTATGTTCATTCTCAATATGAATAAAGAAGAGGCTCGCACCAATGGTAAGAATCATCTCTTATACGGCACGATTGGACTTTTTATTATCTTCTCAATCGGGGCTATTTTTGAAGCGATGTCTAGTTACTTGGGTGGAGCATTTGGACTAAATTAGTTACTCGTTGATCGTTACTCGTCAATCGTTGCATAAAAGCCGAAGGCTTTTATGCAAGTATCTAAACTATCAACGACCAACTAGTAACGAGTAACGACTCATGTTAGAATCGAAAGTATGAATGAAAAAGAAGCAACTATGGATGAAATAATTTCTCTTTGCAAGCGTCGAGGTTTTGTTTTCCCTGGATCTGAGATTTATGGCGGAGAAGCAGGACTTTATGATTTCGGTCCGTATGGTGTGGAGCTGCTCAATAATATTAAAGCTTCTTGGTGGAGAGCAAATGTACATCTACGAGAGAACTATGTAGGTCTTGATTCTGCAATGTTTAAGAATCCTCGTGTATGGGAGGCATCGGGGCATGTCGGAGGATTTTCTGATCCGCTTGCAGAATGCAAGAAATGTAATACACGAATCCGTGTAGACAAGGAGCTTGGGAAAATAGGAGTTATAGCTGATGAAAAAATGTCGGAGGAAGAATTGAATGCTCTTTTCGATGCTAATCGTGACAAGATTAAATGTCCTTCTTGCGGCGCAAAGGATTTTTCAGAAGTGCATGCATTTAATCTGCTTGTGAAATCAAATCTTGGTGACTTTACTGGAAAGGATGAACGTCCTGTATATCTGCCAGGCGAGGCATGTCAGGGTATATACCTCAATTTTAAGAATATTGTGGATACAACCCGCATGAAAATTCCGTTTGGAGTAGCACAGATCGGTAAGGCATTTCGCAATGAAATCAGTCCAAGAAACTTTTTGTTCCGTACTCGTGAGCTTGAACAGGCAGATACGCAGTATTTTGTACGTCCCAATGAAAACAAGGAGGCATATGAAAAAATTAAACGGGATAGATGGAATTGGTATCTTGATATTGGTATCAAGGAAGAAAATCTAAAATGGAAGCAGCATGACAATCTAGTGTTTTATGCGAAAGACGCCTGGGATATTGAGTACAACTTTCCAACTTATGGTTTTGATGAGCTTGAAGGTATTCACGATCGCACTGATTATGACCTTACGCAACATATGAAATTCTCGGGGACTGATTTAAATTATGTTGACCCGCAAACAGGTGAAAAGTACATACCTTGGATTTTAGAAACATCTGTTGGTATGGGGCGTCTATTTTTAGCGGTATTTTCAGATGCGTATACTGTTGAAAAAGTTGATGGTGGGGAAGAACGTACAGTTCTTAAGCTTGCGCCTTCACTTGCTCCAGTAAAGTGTGCGGTATTTCCTCTTCTTAAAAATAGACCAGAGTTGGTTGGAAAAGCTCGTGAAGTATATGAAGCGTTGTCACGTAAAATGGTTTGTGAATGGGACGACAATGGCAATGTCGGCAAAAGATATCGCCGTCAGGACGAAATCGGTACGCCATTTTGTGTGACCGTAGATTTTGACACACTTACAGATAACGCGGTAACTATTCGTGATCGAGATACGATGGAACAAGAACGCATAAAGATTGAAAGTTTAGAGGAGTACCTCAAAAGCAAACTTTCAATCTAACGTTACTCGTTTATCGTTACTCGTCAATCGTAAGGAGAAAACCTTCAGTTTTCTCCTTTGCGTCTTGTATTCAACTACCAACGATAAACGAGTAACGACCAACGCCCCAATACTGTGCCCTAAAATCCCTTACCGATAGGTACTTCCTTTATCGTTTATAGTGTGGTATGATTACCAAACTATGGGAAAGATACAAGACCACCTCGCTATTGTTAAAAACAAGGAAACAAAGGAGGTTTACCACACTACTAAAAATAAGAAGCAGGTTACTCGCAAGCTCGAGCTTAAGAAGTATTCTAAAAAATTGCGTAAACACGTAGTTTTTAAAGAGTCTAAGAAATAGCAGTTGAGTAAACAATAAGCGCGACCCTTCGGGTCGCGCTTATTGTATTTTCCACTTCTTTATTTGATGCGGGCCCACTTGGAATCGAACCAAGGTCTTTCCTTTTGGAGAGGAAAATTCTGCCTCTAAACTATAGGCCCGTGTTCCAGATTCTAACATAGAATGTGTATGTTCGCATTTGGGTAAGTTATCAACTAGTGCCTACTACCTAGTAACGATATACTTTCATATATATGCACCCACGTAAAATAGCTATCAATGGATTCGGGCGTATTGGCCGCGCATTTCTTAAAGTTTCTTTGAGTAGAGCAGATATCGAAGTAGTAGCGGTAAACGACCTAGGAGATATTCACAATCTAGCGTACCTTCTCCAGTACGACACGGTGTATCGTGTAGCACCTTTTGACGTGCATGCAGAAGTGATATCTCCCGAAGAGCAATATTTGGTGATTACGTTTGGGGAAGTAAAACGAAAAATCAGGGTTACCCAAATAAAAGATCCAACCACACTTCCTTGGAAGGATATGGGTATCGACGTAGTGGTAGAATCTACTGGTCTTTTTGTTACCTATGATAAAGCAAATGCACACATCGTAGCGGGAGCTAAACATGTTGTGATCTCCGCCCCAGCAAAAAAAGGGGAAGATGAATCCATCAAAGGAGAAACTATTTTACTTTCTGTAAATGAAGATAAATTTGGTACATGTCAGATTACTTCAAACGCATCTTGCACTACGAACGCATCGAGTCCTCTTATTGCCATTTTAGACGCGGCTGTGGGGATTGAAAAAGCAGTATTAAATACAGTGCATGCTTACACTGCGTCACAATCAATCGTAGATGGCCCAAATAAAAAAGACTTCCGTGAGGGACGCGCTGCCGCACAAAACATCGTGCCGTCATCCACAGGAGCTGCTATTGCAGTGACAAAAGCGTTTACCAAACTCGAAGGACTCTTTGATGGTATCGCCATGCGTGTACCTGTACCAGCTGGTTCTATAGTAGATATCACCTTTATCTCTAAGAAACCAACT
>Ga0209515_10000926_pt1 | contig 50803 bp, 48 predicted proteins | sample Subgroupgradi54m_FD_187454 | JGI IMG/M metagenome (GOLD analysis project Ga0209515, IMG submission 187454) | Subsurface groundwater microbial communities from S. Glens Falls, New York, USA - GMW60B uncontaminated upgradient, 5.4 m (SPAdes)... ... | reverse complement strand
TTTGTTGAAGGACAGCGATACTTGCGCGAACGGAACATCCATCTGCTTGCCCGTCGTGTCGTTGATTGCATCGTTGGCGAACGCGAGAAACTTGTTTGCTGTGTCGGCATACGGATTGCTTGGGATTGGCAATTTGTTTAGAGCCTTGCTCGCGAGATCCAGGACCTCTCCGAAAGTATTTCTGCCGCGGGTCTTGGCAAGCGAAATGCCCAGCTCAATGTCGGTCGTAAGGATATCGCCCTGGTTCAACGTCAAGTAGGAGGCGATCTGATATTCCAAGGGCAGCGACAGTCGGCCCCGTGTTTCATCCTTTACACTAACCAGGGTGACTGAGGGAACTTGGACATCAACGCTCGGACCCGAACTGCGCCCAGTGAGTTTTGCTGACACTAATACGCCGGCCCGCTTGTCATCGGTGAAGAGCCCTCCAGTTCTCTCAACGAAGATGCGGCGGACGTGAATAGTGACGTCCTCGGACGTCGCATCTATGCAGTGAGAGCCAAAAGGGTCATCAACCCTAACAATGACGGAGCCTTGCCCGTTTGCGCATACGGGGCAGAGCATAAGGACGAGTCCAGTTGCAAAGAAAGTTTTCATTTTCCTACGCTCCGTTACTCCTCCGACGCCTCCGGAGTCTTGCCAAGACCGCGATGCTCACCCGAGATTCGAGCATGCAGACCACTCATTTGGACAGGATAAATGAGCCACTGGGATGAATTCATTCTCTCTTTCCCTTCTTTCTGTCCGACGTCAGCCTTCGGTAGTGGAGGTGCGGCTCTCTGTTCGAATTGAAAGCGACGCAACTCCGCCTCTCCTTAGGTCTAACAGGGCCTGGTTAAAGGGCCAACTTGGCGGGATTCTCCGCGCCAAGGAGTAAGAAGTCAAGCACTAATTGGCTCGGTACTAGAGAGACCGAGAACCAACTAGTGTTTGGCCATTTTTCGAGCCACATCGAAGAGCAGCCTCCGCTTCGCCTCCTTCATTCGACCTAAAAAGCCGCGAAGCTTATTCACATAGCGTGCCTCTTTGCCGGAACTTCCCCAGAGGATCCCTTCAACTGTCTTCCGCTTCGTGAGGTGCTGAAGTTCAGGAGGTTTCTCTCCCTCGTAGAAGATCTGGTAGAGCGGAACCTCAAGTGCCCGGGCGAGCTTCTCAAGGGTTTCGAGCGAGGGGATCGTGTGGCCGTTTTCGATCCGAGAAAGGTACGGACGGACGAGGCCACTCCGCTCCTCGATGTCGCCCTGGGAGAGCTTCTTTGCTTCGCGAAGCGCGCGGATACGGTCGCCGATGAGCATGGAGGGATTATACAGGCGGATGCTCTTTGGAATGACGATACCCGGCATGGGCCTTCATGTGGAGTTCGGAGGACGCTAAGCACATAGACGAACACAGCGTTGCCCGAACTCCAGTGGTTCCGTGCGGGATACGCTGCGCTTCGCGGTCTGGCCTCGCCCGCGCGGTGCAAGGGGCTACGTATTACGTTGGGCTCCCTCACTCGGTGGCTATCGCTACCAGACGTTGAAGCTGATCACAGGTTATCTCTGGCGGGTTGCGGGTGGCTGGGACCTTGCCGAATACTCCAACGATGTCAGCTTCCCGCAGCTGCGGGGGACGGATCAACTCAAGAAACTCCGCACTCGTGGCGAGGAAGACAGGCCATTTCTTTACACGTTGCCGGTAGGTCGCGTCCCAGAGCCGAATCGCAACGCGGAAATCTGATTGGGCGTCAATTCTCCTTCTTACTTTGGCTGGGAGTTTCCCGTTTGTGAGTTCGAAGGCTTTTGGCGGATTGTCGGCGACCAGACAATTGCTCGGAAGTGGGCAACCTTGCTGCGCATACCAGCGGGCAGCTTCGTTGTGATCGGAAAATGGAGGATGGATGATGCGAAGAATAGCGACCAACCGCCAGCCGGGCATTTCGTCTCCGGCGTATTTGCCCTTGACCGTCAAATACGCTACTCGGTCGCCCATTTGGAGACGGGGCGCAAAATTGCCCGCGCGGCATAACGCCGAGATGGAAGGAAAGGGCGACTCGAAATCGGGTTCGCGTCGGCACGATCCGTCGATGAAGGGCGGCAAGCAGTAACGCTGCACCGCTGTGCGACCAGCGACGGTCCGGATCAGAGGCCGGAATGTGGCTAGGAAACAGTGAGTAGGCATCCCGTTCGTTTTGTGCTCTTTGACGCCTCCGCGCTTAACCGCCAGGCGCTCCCCAAGTCCCGTTCTGGAAGATAACAGCTAACTGCCCAAGTGCGCGAGTACTTCGCATCTCAAGAAACTGTGCCTTTCTGTCGAAGATTATTTTTTTGCCTTTTTCCTTTCTGGAGGCCTCTTAGTATAGTGAGGGGAGTTGTCGCCGCCTTTTCCCCCCTGGGGAGCTTGGGGACCCTGTTCCGCCGGGTGAACCGCCAAGCGTCGTGGACGGCCAAGGGATGATGGGCCGGACGCGAAGGTAGAAACCCACTGCATGGAGCTAACGCTCCACGTGTGTCCGGGCATCAATGGCAGACCGTTGCGAAAGTGCAATGGGTGGCTATTGCTTCCGGTTTTTCTCTCCGGAACAGGTGGACCAGATTCTGCGCGAAGGTGCGAAGCGTGGACGCGCGGGTTCTCATGCGGCAATCGAAAGGATTCTGAAGCTCGAACCGGCACTGGAACGGGCAGAGCTCTGGAAGCGCATACGACAACTGAAGCATCCTGTACGTGAAATACCCTTTCGGCAGACAGCTTGGAGCCCGGACGATGACAGGCTCTTGCGTAAGGGGTACGAAGGAGGGTGGGCAGGGAAGCAAGAAGCTGTACGCGAGCTTTTGAAACGTCATCCCGATTGGCGGCCTCACGTAATTTGGAAACGTGCGGCGAAGCTGGGACTCGTTCAGAAAAGTGTAAGACGGGGCCAAGAGCGCTGTCGCCAGCGCTGGTCCGAAGACGACGATCGAATTCTCCTCAATCTTGCAGGGTACAAGACTTCGCCGGTCATCGGGAAAATGCTGCGTCGGTCGGCGAATGCTGTCCGGTCGCGTCTCTGTGTGCTTGGCAAAAGTAGCCGTGTCCACAAGGAAGGCTATGCGCAATGCGCTCTCGCCGAAGACCTACATCTGGGTAGAAGGACCATCCAGCGACTGATCGTTGAGGGCTTACTGGAAGTTCGGGATCCACGCATTACGCGAAAATCGTTCGATGACCTGCGAAAATCAGGACGCCTGGTGGGTGTACCACTAAACGATGCGGGCGAAAAAGGAAGCCTTTCATCAGGACCGGAAGGGGGAGCGGACATCACCCAGAGTGTCAACGACTGCCCTACCGATTCCAGCGGCAGGTCCGCTATATCGGCCAAATCTTCCCGCGCCAAACGGGTGTGGGCGGAAGTTGCGAGGACGCTGAACGTGAGTGTGGAGACGATCGAGAAACTCATCGCGCAAGGAGTCTTAAAGCTGTACGACCCCCGGATCACGGAGAAATCTCTCAGAAACTTCTGCCGGCGGTACGGGTCTCTGATCAATTATGAGTCTCTGAACCGGGAGACTCGAGATTGGCTGCACAGTTCGATGGATTTCGTCCGGAATGCAGGCGAGGCTTTCGCTCGGCGTTTTGAAACTTATCGGAAACAGACGCGAGTGGTGAGAAGGTGTGAAAAATGTGGGCGAGACATACGTGGCAACGTGTTCTTCCGCCATATTAAAGAGTGCGGGCAGGCAGGATCCCGACCTACTGGAATGGCTTCGCCTGCGAAGCAGTCAAGAAGGAACCGGGCGGAAGAGGCCCGTCCAGGTCGGCTGGGTCAATCTTCAACGTAGTTGCCGGCAGCGCGCCGCCACTGACCGAAAGAAGGGTACGGGATCGTAGGATTTTGAGAGCAGCTCTTGCTCCAACGTTGCCAGTATTTGACGATTCGCGCATAGCGCGGGTGGGTGCGCGCCTGCCGAAGGACGGTTTCAAACCAGCCCTCCTTGTTCGCCTCCGAGAAGAAGTGATCTTCTATCCATGTCATGAGGCGCTGCCGCGTCGTGGCTTTTCCCTTGCGGTTCCTGAGGACACATGAGTTGTTGAATTCAAGAAAGCCGGGGCACCTGGACTCTAGTTCCGAAGCAATTCGATGGGGTAGTTTTAAGTCGGCTTCAAGGGGCGGAGCGAGCCAATTGGCGAAGGCCTGCCAATCGACGTACCTCTCAACGATCTCGTCCATTCTGGCGACATGCGCCTCTTCGCATGGTTTGTAATTTTGTGCCGTGTGCGACCACTTCTCGAAGCTGGGATAGGATGCCGGCCGCCTTCGATTCCACTCTCTCTCGCAGTGCTCCCAGTACGCCCAAACGCCTTGGGAGCGCAGATCCCGAACTCCGTAAAAGATGAGCGCATCGAGCCAACCCTCTTGCCGGGCGTGGCCGAAAATCTCATTGTGGATCCATCCACGGAGGTGGAAGGCCAGGAGTCCTGGTTCATGCAACAGCGACTCACTCTTGATGAAACCCGGACAACGTTTTTTGAGAACTGCGGCAAGCCATGAAGGTGCGCTGCCTTCGATCTCGACAATGGCCCTTACCCATAGTGCAAGGGCTTCCCAACGAGGATACTCCTTGTACGCCTTGTGAAAGCGATCCCACCGGACCCGCATGAGTTGCTTTGTCGCTCGGCGGCAGGCCATGCCTTGGACTCTTTGCTCAAGCTTTGTTGGCCGCCGCTTCCTTTTCTTTAGATTCGCCGCACCCACGCAGTACTCCGGAAACCGGGCAAACGCAGAGTTGGGTCAACTGAGGGTACAGAGAATCACACAGCGGTTCAAGCGACCGGAAGTTTCGGCCGTGGGTCCGGTTTGCCGACCAAGTGCCTTTCCACCTGTCTCCCGGCGGGCATTACTCGGATCTGAGTGCGGATCTTCCCAAACTAGTAGCTCCGGCCGGTGCTGCGCAAGAGTAGCCGGATGACAGTGAACAGCCCCCTCGATCGTTTGCAAAAAGCCGTGTCCAGTGAGACCGGCGGGATTATCCAGACTGACCGGTCGGCCTAGAACTGGGAGGAAAGTTATTTGACATGGAGCGAGTCGCAGGAACAATGTGCTTACCGCCCTACCTCGCCGCCGGTGGTTTCGTGCTAGGCTGACCGGGATCGGTTTTAACCAGGTCAGCCTAAACACGAGTTAGACGCCCTCGGCAATCCTAATGGAGACGCGGATGAGTTGGCCACAGGGTCCAGCCCGTACCTTGACATACGTGTACGATGCTTTCGTTAGCTACAACAGCAAGGATGCGCCGACGGTAGAGGACGTCTCGCGGCGGCTGGTAGACGCGTTTGGACTTCACGTGTGGAAGGATAATTGGGAGCTCAGCGGAGGCGACGACTGGATAGACAGGCTTCCGCAGGCAATCTCGTCGTCGAAATGCGTACTGGCATTCGTGGGACCAAACGGCATGGGGCCGTGGCATCGCGAAGAGATCAAGGTGGGTCTGCAGCGTGCGGTTCGCCACAAGTCGATTCGCGTCATACCCGTGGCGCTACCAGGAGCCCCAGCGGCGCTGGACCTCCCCGCGTTTCTTGATTCCAAGCACATCGTCGACCTGCGCACGGTGGACGACTGGGGTTTTCATCTCCTCCATTGCGCTATCGTGAAACGCGCACCCGGGCGACGCGATCATTTCGAGGCAAAGCCAATTGATACCGCAAGCCGGGTTCCAGCGGTGTCACGTCTGGTCATCGATTACTGGCACGTGGCCCATGATCGCGCCAATTATTCTATTCGCTGTCGAGCAGCCAATCCCGGGGATCGTTCCCTCGTCATCTACTATGCGATCACCCGAGTTCACCAAATTGCACATCATCCAATCAGGAACGAGTTGGTAGCGTACCGAGCCCCAATCGGCGAAACGCCGCTGAGTCAGACGCTACGCGTCCCGAAATCGGAAGCACCTGGCCATGCGGTGTCTGCGCCATTCAAGCCAGCCAGATATCTCCGCTCCGGGGAAGTTGAGGAACTTCTCATCCCGATCGATGTGCGTCCTGGATACCGGCTCGTCTTGTCGGTCGGCATTTGTTGGGGGATCCCGGAGGACGAGTTGCCCCGATTGACCGAGGTCGGATTCGTAGCTGTCGGGCGACGCGGCATCCCCAGCGAGCACGCCCACCCGCCAGCGCGCCAAAACAGTTACTCCCCGGGACAACATAGCCTCGACCTTCCGTCATTCGTGGAAACGCCCGACTGGCCGACTCATTGGCCTGACGGCGTTTCGAAAGAAGAATGGGCTCACTATGGCGCTGGAGAGACGGGCGTCTAACAAGCCGATGAAGCTGACGGCCGCCTGCGGCGCCCGCAGCTTATCGGCAGGTCGTTAGGACTCGCAGAATGTGGAAGCGGGCTACATGGCACGAATGCGCGGATGAATTGGACGAACTTTGCCAAAGGTTTCGACGCGCATACTGGGGTAGGCGTAGTAAGGGTTGGCCCCGACATCCAGACGACGAAGCCGAAATGAAAAAGTGCTCAACAGACGGCGTCAAACTCTTGCGGGCGCTTGCCCTCGCGGTTCGCTCCGAGCAAGACTTTGACTTGGTTCCGAACCCGATAGCAGTCGTTGGGGTGCTCAAGAGAGAGAATGCATTGCCCACCGATGCGATTGAAGTAAAGCGTCGACATGGATTCGAAAGTATGCTCAACGTGAACGACTACGTCCCCCTCAAACTTCGCCAAGCTCTAAATAAGATCGCGCACGCCGATCCACAAGCCTCTGACTACTATATTGGCCCACTCGACAGTAGCCACGACTTGTTACTGTATGGAGAGGACGGAGGACAGAAGTGGTTTGCGGCGATTTCTATTCTTGAGCTCGTGAAGGCAATTCGTAGCCTGCCCGACGCAAACGTGGTGACCTAGGTTCATGCCGCACGCACACGCGAGTCCTAACCAGGGCCTTGCACCCGACGCGCTTAAAGATGCGCGCGGGTGAAGGCGAGCGTTAGGCTGCGAATCGACGAGGCGAACGGCGATCGGGATGAAGGCCTACAAGTTTCGATCGGTCGAAGACCTTGAGCGCGTCAGAGACATCTTGATCAACCGCCGGCTCTATTGCGGCGACGTCAGGAATTTGAACGATATCCGCGAAGCCGATATCCGGGTCGGCCACGATCGCGGTAGGGAGGCTGAACTGTTCGAGTTCGGCTTCAGCGTCACTCGGGCGATCTCCGACTATCGGGTGTGCTCGCTAAGCAAGACATTCAACAACTATCTTCTGTGGGCGCACTATGCCGGAGGGAGTTCCGGCTTGGCGATCGAGGTTGCCTTGCCATCGCCCGATGCACTCGACGTAACGTACGACGACGATTTCATCTTCCTCTCCGACTATGTTGACGCTGGCGTGGATGCGGCCGTCCGGGCATGTTCCGCCTGTAATCGCCGCGTAGCCACTGTAGGCTGGGGGCTGGAGAGTATTAGAACTGAGATCGCGAGCTACCTACCGTATCGCCCACAGCGCAACCGTCATCTCTGGCCGGACCCTAGTTTTCGTACATTAATTCTATCGTTTGAGTTAAGGCCGGAAGCGGCGTCGTTCCCGCGCGGTGTGATGCGACGAGCTCCAGGGCATCTTTGTAAGCCATACCGCATCTGGCGCATAAATAAGCTATCGCCACGGAAGCAGATCTGCCCTTGCCGTAGCGGCAGAAGACAATGACCCTCTGTCGAACAATATTTCTGTCAATCCATTCTAATGCCTCCTTCATCTTTGCTGCCGGAATTGGCGTTCCATCCCGCAACGGAATTCTATGGTAGTTCGTTGGCACCGGCTGAGGGTCCACGTCATCAGCAACGTTAAGGTACGCCAAGTCGTTGTCGTCGAGCCGCTCAAGGCCATTTCTGCTGGCGATACCCAGGCGAGGAAGCACAAAGGCAACATCAGGCTCGCTGCGATCCAGAGGCGGCAATTCGCGCCCGCCTTCGAGCGCATCCTCCAGGAGGAGGTGCTTTTGGGCCTGCTTCTCAAATGAGTAACGCTCAGCAAATTCTGCACCCAGCCTTTCGGCCCGCTCCCTCGACGCGGGGTCGAGGATCAGCTTCACGATCTCCTCCACTAGGTCATCCAGGCAAAACACTGACGGCAACCCGGCCAAATCCAGCGTTTCGCCGATCCCTTCAATCCGTCGCCCGACGACACATGTTCTCGAACCAAGTGCGTGCGCCATCCGGCCGGACTGGGTGGCATTGCCACACCAGAACACGCACAAATCGAGTGCTCTGAAAGCATATGGCAAGAGATCTTCAGGAAGATATTCCTCGAAGAAGAGGTTTTGCCAGCCATCATGCATCGACAGCAGGTGCCGCAGCAGATCGATGGCCGCTGAACTCGTCCTGTCGACTCGATTGGCGATTTTTCCGGCGTACAATGCAATGACCCGCTGCCCAGGCAGTCTTTTGCGGACACGTTCCGCAATCTCGTACAATGCGAGGGGATCCTTGTCCATACTGACGAACCCGAAATTCCCCATGACGATGGTCGCAGGCGACAGAAACTGTCCGACCATCTCGGTCTCAGTCGCGCTCTCGTCCCGCGGCTCCAGGTAAGCGAGCAACCTTCTTCTGGCTTCGTTGCGGCGCACCATCGAATAGCGGTGTGCGCCATGCCGCAAGACCACAATCTTTGTCGCAAACTGGGGAAAGGCTTTGCTCAACGCGCGCCAGGCACCGTCGCTGAAGACCGTCGCGGCGTCGAGAAACGGGAGGACACCGCTCATGAGACGCTGCTCCCTTATGGTCAGGCCTGATCCGGTTTCGCCCGACTCAAAATGAACCGTATGGAAACTTGCGGCTGTCTTCGCTCCCTCTCTCTTGAGTCGCCCGACAAGGTCCGTAAAGTGATCAATATCCCGCCCCCAGATTCCAAAGGCATGTTGAAACCAAACGAGCTGACGCCCGTCCGGGGCGAACGGGGCGGGATGCGAGTCAAACGATAAATTATATGACACTCGGGTATCGGTGCCGATAACGGCGCTTTTCGAGAAACGATCCGGGTTAAAGGAAGTCACTCTCCAGTTCTTCAGTTGCCGCGTCAAGTATTCCGTGTAAGACCCGACGCCGCATACGATGGGAGGAAACGTAGAAACGAAGTTGATCATACCGGTACTCCTGTTGAAGGCCAGTCTACCGACTCACCATCGCACGACAGGCATTTTGCCGCTGCGAACCTTGGCTGATCCATTTCCAAACAGGCCATTCGAACCGGCGCATCCCGGTGTCAAGATCCATCGATTCTCACCACGGATCGTCTCTCGGCGATTGGGCCAACGATTTCTCGAGTCTTGCGGGTGAAGGGCAACCGTGGTGATGAAAGGGCAACCGTGGTGATGAGCGGAATCACCTAAGAGACGCAGCCTGGAAGAATGCTGTCCCGGATCATCGCACGCTCACCCACTGCACAGCGTTATTCGGCCGAACGAGATTTCATAATCGTGCTCATCCCCCCACGCAAGAAGGAGCACGCGGCCTGTGGTTTCAGCATCGACATAACCTTCATAGACGCTGCTCCCGTCCACACTCAGAGTTACGGCGTAATCGGCCTCAATCGTCAACTGCATCGTAAGGGCTCGACAGTCGCCGTACTCCAGGATCGGTGTGTTCGGTCCTATGCGCAAGCCGTTTCGGTATTGCGTCAAGAAAAGCGCCGAGCTGCCAACATTCCTGCCTATGTGGACGAGTATGTTTTTATCTTCGGTTTGAACGCTTCCGGGGCTAAAGGGGTGACCACGAACACCCATCAACTTGAAACCAAACCGGAAATACGGTGAATGTGACTGGAAAAGTCCGGTCAGCCGGAGGGGCAAGCGAACATGAGCTATATGAATCGATCTGTAGCTGGCCCCTTGCGGTGCGCTTCTTTTGGTGACAGGGTTCCAGGTACCGTAGTCAACAGGCGAGGCGATTGTCGGTTCCGTTCGCGGGACTGAACGTTTCTCACTGCTGGAACGAAGAAGATCCCGAGTCGTAAGGAGCAGATCTTTCTGTACCTTGGCCCGAAACTCCTCGGTCGTATTGTATTCCCCAACCAATAGACCCTGGCGCTGAATGCGAGCGCGGAATTCGTGCACTCGCCAAGCTTGTTCAATGTCCAGATCGAAAAACCTGACCGTCGGATTTCGAAAATAAAAGAGTATCCTGATGTCGTTGGGCGTACTGAGATACCTGTCCAAGGCACGGTCGAATTCCTCTTCCGTGCCGGAGCTGCCACGATGGGTCGGAGATCCGAACCTCGTGCTCATGATACCGACGAAAATATTGTAATCGGCTAACTGCCGATTGATAACATCCTGAGCGTCAACACCCAGTCCGGGATACGAATCGGTTTCCCAAAGAACCGGCTCAAGGTCAAAGCCCTCTTGACTTCCATGGAGTTTATTCAACTCGGGGATCACCTTTCCACGAAGCAGGGTTCTCTCCTCAATCGTGTCTGATGGAGACGCGACGAGAACGCGCAGGAACGCTCTGCCTTCCCGGAGCATTTACTTGTCATAGGATTATATGTCTTTCCTGGGCCACGTGCATCTCAAGTCAGACCGTCCAAATGGTTATTCACACGGAGGTATTCAAACTCCGGCACCGTCTGAAAAGGCATCTCCGGCAAGCAAACCGGCTCAGCCAGTTGGTCGATCCGCGAGGTTGAGCAGTTGCCCAGAAACTGTGCGCCGGCGCGAATGTGGACGATCCTATCTGGGTCAAACCCCATGAGCCTCGCGCAAGTGGCATCCGCGGCGACGGGATCATCGGCGAGGATGATTCGATTAAGGGGCCGCGCATCTCCGTTCAAGGGTCCGTTCCCTTCCATCGCCACAATGGCATCAGCAATCACGAAATGAACAGGTACGGTGGCGCAGATGTCCAGGATGCTTTCTTGGATTCCCTTCCAGTGAAGGATGTTCTTCGGCCAACCATATTTTGCCCCGGGCACAACACCAAACATGTTCTTCATGCTGAGAGTTACTCCCGACCAGTGATGGGCCTTCACTTTGGGCATTGAAACGACAAAATCGGATTCAACGATGGTGCGGGGCAACCAGAAGGACTTCATTCCTGTGTAGTTCGCGAGCAAGGGCCTTTCGACGAGCTCGTCACGATTCAGATCCACAAAAGGAACTCTTTGCTGGCGAAGCTGGTCCGCGAACCCGCTCTCGATGAGAACCAGTTCCGTGTCCCGTTGGTGTCCCGGCCCTTCGCCGACAAGCACCGTCTTCGCGCCGAGACGGTGGAAGCACTCTGCGGCAGCAGAAACGAGGAGAGGGTGTGTGTTGATGTGGTTCCCTGGAACGTAGTCCACGAGATTGGGCTTGAGGAGAACAGGCTTTCCGCGAATATCCAGGTGGAAAAGCTCCAGACCATGGCGCAGGATTTGCTCCAAATTCTCTGAGTAAGACCCGGCACTCAGAATGGCTACTCGGGACCGTGCCCGCCTACGGATGACATGGTATTTGGGCTTAGCCAGCAACGCTGTTGTGGCGGCCCCGGCGGCCAGCCCGAGCGAGCCTGCAAGAAAAGTTCGTCGGTCAACTTTCACGAATGTACTCCGAATGCATTCAGCCCGCTGGCACAAGTGAGCGCCATTGAAACTACAGCGAGGGTTGCGCCGTCATTGATCTCATCCGACTGGACAACGGCCGTGAGACGATTGATTAGGGGTTGAGTGGCACGGCGGAAAGCATTCAGGGCCAGAATGGTCCAGGCAAGGCTCCAAGGTGCAGAGCAAACCTGAGCGCGTCGCTCAAGCCAATCAAGACTTGCAGTAACAAGATGGTTGGCAGGCTCTCCGCGGAGGGCCAGCAAAGCGATGGCCGTTGCGTCAGGATGTGGGGCCAACGGACGCCCATAGACAACTCCATTGCCTGCATTCCAGCCCCCCTGCGGACAAGTGCGGTCATACAACATCTCGACGCCGCGCCGGATACGAAACTGAAGCAGATCCTCTTGTGAACCGGGAATGCAATTCTTCAATGCAAGGAGCGAATAGGAAGTGGGGACGACCCAACTGACCGTTTCTGGCATCCAGGGCCAGCCGAACTTGTCAGGGTCGAACCGGACGTGACGATCGGTAGTTCGGAATTTCCACTTCCACAGCCAGTGTGACTCCCATCCTCGAGAGTGCAATAGCCAGCGAATCGCTCGGTCGTCTGCTTTCCCTCCAACGCCGCAACAGTTGAGGACGTAGAGGACCAGTCCTGTGAAGCCAGACCCTTCCCCGTCATCGCCGACGAAGGCCGGCCAGCTGCCGTTTGGATTCTGGATGTGGAGCAGGAAGCGGATGGCAGCGTCCCGTTCCCGGACTGAATTAGATGACAGCGCGAGAAGGGCCAGGGCCGTGGGTTCGACAGCGGACTGTTTGGCGTTGGAGTTGAAAGGCCACCCACCCTGCGGCAACTGGCGGGCGATGAGTTGCTCCGAGCAAAGATGCTTGGCTCGTTGTGGGTCGTACATGGATCGCGTTGTAGGTGAGGACCATGGGATTGTCAAATGACCTGTAAGAGTCGAAAAAATCGTTGGGAGACTTCGTCGTGAAGTAAACTGCATGTGCTTTGTCAGGAAGGGGAAGAGGCGGGCAACTCATTCCTCCGCCCAAAGGTGTGAACCACATGTGGCGTAGACTGGATATAACTGAGAACGAAGGGAACGCCATTGAGGAAGCTGTCGCTTGGCACACCGTTGGTATCGTCGCCGCCGCCGGCGAATCTATAGGAACTGGCTCTGCCATTCTCTGGCGTCAGCGCTCTCTGATTCTTACCGCACGTCACGTTCTCGAAACTTCGCCCAACGGTGGAATCTGGTTTCACTTCCGACACGAAGGCACCATGAAACGCTCTCCCATCGAAGAGCTATGGAGCAGACCAGACATGCTCTACACCCGAAAGGTTGCAATCGAAATTCGTGGGAGATACTGCTCGAAGGATGCCGACCTTGCGGCTCTAGAAGTTCCAAGAGGAATTGGTGAACAGTACCAGGTGAAATTTTTCGAGCTGGCGGAGGACTTGGCTACGCCTCCCCCGGGGACTATCGTAACAATGAGGGGGAGTTCGAGTGATTTGGCGAAGGCTGTCGCGCCTGGGGTACTCGCCTCGTTTGAAGTGGTGCAATGGGCCAGGATTCAGGAGAAGCCACTGTTCGAGCCATTCGATCCTGTCTCTGAGTTTCTGCTCAAATTTGTGGCGGCTGACAAAGGAATAGGCGCTCGTGGTTTTAGCGGAGCCGGGGCTTGGTTCTTCAAGGCAACAGAGGGTGTATGGCATCCCAACCTAGGGCTGGCGGGCGTGTGCACAGCCTACTATCCTCGCCGAAAGCTGCTTTCGGTACTGAGGATTGAGCAGGTCACGCGGTTTCTCGATGGAGCCCTCCCTGCATGACCGCCCGAGCAGGAATAGTTGCAGCGTGGCACAACGGTCAGCTAAAGCATTTCCTTTTCTTTGAGCTGGAATGACTCTCTACAGGACAGTATAAGGGGAGCCAGAGCTGGCCTCCAGCTCCCCATAGGCCTTGCCTCGCCGGGTTCCCACAACAGTCTCTCGCCTTTCTCCTGGGCCAATCAGGAGACTGGCAGCGCAGCGCCCCGGCATGTGGTTATTCTGCTGTTCATGGCTTTTGGGGGAGCGGATTCGGGGCTCAGGAGCGAAAGGGATCCCCGCGAAGGTTAGCCATGAAACATGCAATCAGTGAAATTATTTTGCCCTGCGCTACGGGGTGTGTGTGCGCGGTACTCGGTGTGGATGGAATCCACATCAGGTGCCCTTCGGACCGGCGCAGCGTGAGAGCGAGACGAAGGTTAGCGATGAAATATGTGATCAGTGAAATTGTTACTCCTATCCGGCGGAGTGGTTCTAACTGATTTGCGAAGCGGGAGGGGCCTGGATCGATATGCCATCTGAGGTGGGCGTGGCGAGAGATCCGGAAGAAGGTTAGCCATGAAAGATTCGATCAGTGAAAAACCTTCTGGGACTGACCGCGTTTCAGTTCTAGAGGCCTCGCAGAAGAGGTGCTTCAAGGCACCTTATCCCTTTTATTCCAGAAGGCTTGTTCGTCCAGCCGGACCTGATGAACCCATCGAGGTCAGGCGCAGTGTCGGAGCCTGAAGACCCTTTTTCGTGACGGTCCGCACAGACGAGGGCGTGTCGGTTGAATGCATGTAAGAAGTCTCTGGGGTATGTTCCGCCCGCAAAAGCGAGGCGGAACCCGTGTTTGCTTCAGTCAGAGAACTCGCGGAAGGGCTGAGGGATGCGCAATACGTGGTCGATCCCATCACGCTCCAGGTTGTATATCTAGCGGCAAAGATGCGGAAGCCGGTCTTGGTGGAAGGCCCGCCCGGGTGTGGAAAGACCGAACTTGCCTATGCAGTGGCTGCTGCGGGCGGTACCACAGTAGAGCGCCTGCAATGCTATGAGGGGATCACCGAAGAGAAGGCCATCGGGAAGTTTGATGAGGCTTTGCAGAGGCTCTTCTTGGAGACGCAAAAGGAGCTCTTGGGCCAGGATTGGGATGCCATCCGAGAGCGGCTGCACTCTCTGGATTTCTTTGCTGAAGGTCCGCTGTTGCGGGCACTCCGACACAAGTTCCTGCCATGCGTGTTGTTGATAGACGAGCTCGACAAAGTGGACCACGCCTTTGAAGCGCTGCTCCTCGAGATCTTGAGCGCTTGGCAGGTGACAGTGCCAAAGCTCGGGACGATCAAGGCAGAAACGGTTCCCTTCGTGGTGCTGAGCTCAAACGAGGACCGGCGCCTGGGTGACCCGTTGCGCCGGCGGTGCCTGTATATGCGTTTTGAGTATCCAACGGTGGAGCGGGAGGTCGAGATCCTCACCGCGCGAAGCGCAAACGAGGAGACCGCGTTGCTCGGTCAGATGGCCGGTTTGGCGCACGCGCTGCGTGGTTGGAACATGGAAAAACCGCCTTCGATTGCGGAAATGCTTGACCTCGCGGAGGCGCTTCACATTCTTGGGGTCAAAGAGATCATGCCGGATCAGAGAGACATACTGTTGCCGCTATTGGCAAAGACAGAAGGAGATCGAGGGAGACTACTGCTCCGCGAGGGATTCGAGGGCCTGATTGTTGATTCGAAGATCTACAGAGACAAGCTCCAGCGAATCAGCGCAATAGTTTGAAGGTTGGACAGATGAAGACGTTCGGAAAAACGCTGCTCTTTTTTCTTTGGTTCACCGGATCTGCAGCTTGGGCGACCGAGACAACGGGCGCGCGGGAGTTCTCCGCTCGACGTGCAGCGTATTATGCGCGGGTTTATGAAGTTCGCGAAGAGCTTGTCGATGCAGTGATCGAGGTCGAGTCGGGCTGGAATCCTTACGCAGTTTCGAAGAAGGGCGCAGCGGGCCTTATGCAGCTCATGCCCGCTACCGCAATTCGGTTCGGAGTGCGAGACCGATTCAACATCGAAGAGAACATTCGGGGCGGAGTTGCTTACCTAGCTTGGTTGATCCGTCTGTTCAAGGGTGATCTACGGCTGGCTGTTGCCGCCTATCAAGTGGGCGAGTCCCAGATCCTTTCGCGGGGTTTAGCATACTCTTCCCGGAAGGTTTTTGACTACGTAAGTCGTGTGGCGCAGCTGTACCACTCCATGCGGCGGCAAACTGCCCGGAGGGTTAGATACAGTCCTCGCACGGGTCCATGAGGTGGAGGATGAAAGTACTTCGAAGACTTTGCATCTTGTTTTTCTCGGTTGGGACTGGTGTGTTCGCGCAGGTCCCTCAGGTTGAGCCGCGGATCCTCACCAAAACAGAGCTGGATGGAAGGGTCACGGTAGTCGAGGTGGCGGCCCGTTTTGTCACCACTATCCGTCTACCTGAAACCGTTAACTCTGTCGTGGTGGGGGATCCATCCGGGTTCCAGGTCGAGCACTCGGAGCGGGAGCCGAGACTCGTTTTCGTTAAAGCGCTAACGGCAAGGCCGGCCGAAACGAACCTGCTGATCTCGACAACGAGCGGACACCAAACCAGCCTACTGTTGGTCAATCGAGGAGGGAGTGCCACACCGGAACGGCCTAAGGTGGACTTCTTGGTCAGGTATGAGCGTGCCGGTGGTTTTCTCGTTGAGCCCGCAGGTTTTCCTTTCGCGCTCGTCGGGGAGATAGTTCCTTTGGTGACGGCCGCGGTGGATTCGAGAAGTGCAACCACCAGGCTTAGTAAACCTGTAGCGGGGACGAGTTCGGAGTCGTCGGAGAGGGGCGACCCGCCAGGAGTTCAAGGCGCCCCATCGGGAAGTGGAGCCGAGGCTAATGGGCTTGATGAGCTCCTCGAACAGCAGAAGCGGGCCACCCTCCCCTTGCTTTACGGGGAACATGTCAGCGAAGAATCCGGCGGTGGAGCCCGGGTTCGAGCCGGTGTGAGCCGCGTGATCGACAGGGGGCAGCAGGTGGTAGTCCTGTTCTCCATTGTGAATCCCACAGAACACGCCATCTTGTTGATGCCACCCCAGGTGCAGCTTGGGGGAAAGATAACTTCTGGCAAGCTGATACGCCACTCGCGGTGGTCTACGGCGGAGCAGTTGCCCGTACTGGATTTTCGGTTGAACAGGCGACGGCTGGGACCGGGTGAGCGTGCTGACGGCGTGGTGCTGTTTGAGAGGCCGCCTTACAAGCAATCGAACGAGACACTTCTGTTGCAGGTGGCGGAGTCGGGGGCTGTGGACCGGCCCGCCCTGGCGCCAATTGGGTTCGGAGTTAGCACTTCGCGGGAGGATCAGAATGGCAGAGGAAAATGAGAAGTTGACCACTGGAGCGACGGAGGCTGGCTCTCTAGAAGGGCCGGGCAACAATCCACAGGACGTCGGAGCTCGTCCGCGGTGGCGTGAGATTTTTCGCCAAGCCTTCGAGAAAGCACGGCGGGAGCAGCAGCCGGCTGCAAGCAAGCGGGAGCTGGGACGTGACCGGAGCCGGTCGCTGTTTCTGCTCGTAGGGGCAGCAATCGCGGTAGTGTTGCTATTTCTCGGGGTGTTTTCGTCGCCCAACACAACGAAGAAACTGACAGGAACTAGGCGGCCCGGGACGCCCGACTTGGGACGCAGGGTGACTCCAGGCCAGCAGACGGCGGAGCAAGCAGGATCGGTGACTCCTTTGCTGAATGCAGATGCCAAACATGCAGAGGCCCCAGGCGGCCAAGGTGTTACGCCCGAGGATGTCGGCAGAACAGCGCGCCCAATCCAGCCGTCTGTCGTGACGCAGCCAGCCCCCGGCACCAAGCCGGTGCTCAGGAACTCAGGCCCCTACGCTCTAGGCCGAATTGATTTTTCAGATCCCGCGTTGACCCAAACAGCTGATAACGGTGCGATGGGCCAGCAAGCATCTGGCACTGCTCCTTCATCAGGGCTACCGAGACCCGAAGATCTCCGGAAGCCATCACTGGTATTCGTTCGGAGCGCCCAGAGCAGTTCAGTGAGTGCTGGCACGCGGGTTGCGCCAGCGAGGCTGGAAGAAGGCCCGGTCATGCGGGAATTGTCGGCTGGCACGCGATTTATCGCTCGGCTCCAGTCAGCTGTGAGCAGTACCGTGGCGACGCCGGTTGTGGCAGCGATCGAGTATAACTATGAGCGGGACGGTCAAATTGTTGTGCCGGCAGGGGCGAAAGCGCTGGGCAGTCTTCAGCAGGCAGATCGATCCGGCTACGTCGCGATCCACTTCGACACTCTTCAGATGCCTGACGGGACCACACAGAAGATCGACGCCACGGCAATAAGCCTGACCTACGGGCCTCTCAAGGGCAATATCAGTGGGAAAAAGACGGGGACCCGTTTTCTCGTGCGAACCTTCACGGGTCTCGGGACAGTAGCGACATACTTGGTGGGGGCGGGAGGCAGAAACGGCTTCAACGGGCCGCTTTCGGAGAGCGCCCTTCTACGCGACCGGATCGCCACGAATGTCGGAATTGCTGGAGACCAGGAACTGAATAGCCTGGCGTTCAATCAAAACATCGTTGTCACAGTTCCAGGCAACACGCGCTTCTACATGGTGCTTGAAAAGAGTTCAGCAGCAAGCGGGACGCAGATGCGGGCGGTGAATCCTGGCACGCAAGGGGTGAGCAATACAAGGCTCCCCAGCGTGGAGGAGCTCCGGCAACTAATGCAACTAAGGCGAGAACTGAGCGAGATGTATCAGCAGTCCAGCACGCCAAGCACAGCACAGCAAGTGCCTCAGCAATAAGGAGTTTGCGGGAATGGAACCCAATTGGAAACCTTTGGAGGAGAAGCTCGGGCGCGAACGTTGTGCCGGGTTCATGTACATGGGGCGCGTGAATGGGATCAATCTCTACAAGCACGGCATTGCCAGGGTGTATTTGAATCTGGATGATTCAGGCCAGTGCTATCTATCCCGCGGGGATTCGCGCTTCGAGAGGGCGGACTTTCTCACAGAACTCGGCAAGCTGGAATCGGCACTTGCTCAACTCGGGGAGACCTTGGAAAGTGTTTACGATGAGTCCTATATCGCTCGAAAGAGAGAAGCATTGCAGAAGGCCGGAATTCCACTCTTGAGGGTTGAGGTTGAGCCCGAAGATTTGTCAGTAAACTAAAGCTCGTGGGGTATCCCCTCCAGGAATCCTCTCCGGGGACCCTTGGTTGCCTCTTTCCTCATGGGCTAGAGTATGGCCTATGGAGGAAGGCGAATGTCTCCTCCGGTTATCTGGGGCAGCCGATCCCGGTCAGCCTACTGGGTCGGATGGTATTTGGGCCGGGCAATGAAGGGGCTCTTCCGTGAGGTTGGCGAATCTTTCCGCGGAGGATACCAGTCTGCCGGAATTGCTCCTGAGCGCACGGGGCCCTCCTCGCAGAAGGGGCGTCGGCTACTCACCCTGATTCTCGTCATCGTGCCGATTGCGTTGCTGGTGATTGGCCCCAGGGAATGGGTTGTCAACTGGCCAGCGATGTTTGCTGCAGCCTTCTTGCTGGGTGCTTTTTTGCGTGGGCCACTCTCGGAGATTCCCTGGTTTCTCAAGAAGCTGGTGAAACTCGGAATATCGGTGTCCTTGCTCGCCGGTTTTTCGATGTTACTGAGGTGGGAGCCGTTGTGGAGTTTTCTTGGGCCCGTCGGGTTGACTCGAAATCAGACCGGCTTCCACTTGATCCTGCTCGCCGTTTGTATCTGGTGGGTGGGCGTGTTTTGGATCATCTTCTCGCGGCCGAAGAGGCAGCGAGTGGCTCTTACGTCGGGAAATACACAGTCGGTGTTGCAGCAGAGTGCCCCGTCCGTGCTAGGACAGGTTCCCTCAAGCGCAACGCGGCAGGTATTGGCGAATGTTCCCGAGATGCGTTTTGCGAATGTGGGAGGGTTCGAAAAGGAAAAACAACAAATCCGGGAGTTGGTTGAGACTCGGCTGCAGCCCGCGAAGTACGGCAGATATGGCGTTGTAAGGAACGGGATCCTTCTCTATGGACCACGTGGCAGCGGGAAGAGCCTTCTGGCAGAAGCGACTGCGGGCGAGTTCGGTTTGCGGTTCTACCGGGTGCTCGGAAGCGAGTTGGCGAGCATGTGGGTGGGCGAAACGGAGAGAAATATTCGGGGGACGTTCGCGGATGCAGTGGCACAGGCACCGGTGGTGCTGTTTCTGGACGAGATCGACAGCGCCGGTTCGGCGCGGCAAGTTCCTGGAGGAGGAGATCCCGGCGGGGCGGGCAGGGCTTACAACAGTGGCACTGTTCAGCTGCTGGAGATGATGGCGAAATACCGGGATGTACCCGGGCTCGTGTTGATGGCTGCGACGAACCAGTTGGGCGGTTTGGATGAAGCTTTGACCCGCGAGGGACGTTTTGACCTGAAAGTCCGTGTGGATCTACCGGACGAAGCCACGCGGCTGAAGATTCTCGAGAAGCAATTAGAGACCAGGCCTAGGCGCCGGTTTGATTTACAAGAATTCGCAAGAAGGACGCCTGGTGCGAGCGGAGCGAAAATCCGTTCCCTGGTGGATCGGGCCGCGAGTTTTGCGGCTGCCGAAGGGCGCAGAATCGAGGAAGGTGATCTGCGGCGTGCCATTGAAGACGCGGGGGGCAGGGATCGACCGCTGTTTGAACCTGTAGAGTGGTCCGAAGTGGTTCTCGAGGAGAACGTCGAGCGCGACCTCCGGATGCTCATCAGGCTTCTGAACGAGCAGGGTCTTGCTGAAAGGATGCAGGTGCCGATTCCGACGGGAGTGCTGCTGGTCGGTCCTACCGGGACGGGCAAGACTACGATTGCCCGCCTGATCGCAAGTCAAACGAATCGCAGTTTTTATGCAATCACGCCTGCGGACATTTTGGGTCGGTACACCGGAGATTCAGTGAAACAGGTGGCGGGATTGTTTTCGCGGGCAAGAGAACAATGCCCATCCCTCATTTTCATCGATGAGATGGACGGCCTGCTGCCACACGCGAACGCTTCCTTGGGCCAGCACGATGTCCAGGTGGTGGACCAGTTCCTCATTGAGATCAGCAGCTTACGGCCTGAAAACAGTGTCTTCCTTGTCGGTGCCACGAATCACCCCGAAAACATTGACCGTCGTGTCCTCAGGGGAGGCCGGTTTTCGGAGAAGATCGCTATTGATGTGCCTGGGCGGGATGGGCGAGAGAAGCTACTCCGCAAGTACCTCGGGCCCGTCCGTCTGGAACCCGGACTGGAAGATGGGCTGATCGCGAGACGCACGGATGGTGTAACTCCTGCGGATCTGAAGGCCATTTGCGACGCCGCGAAGAGAATTGCATTTATGAGGGCGGAAAAGGACCAGGTTCCACCTCCTATTAGCTGGGCCGACTTTGAACAGGCGATCCTGCGCATCCGCGGCTCGGCCTGAGCCCGCTGACTCCTTCAGTGCCCCCCTTTGTCCTTCCGAGCTTCATCGCACTTTTTAGGACAGCCTCACTTTTTTGACAAATCAGAAAACTGGTTCTAGGGTTCCCGCGGCTTCGGCAGTTTTTCTCTCCGAGTTCTTGATTTCGAGAGAAGAGCAGCAAGCCAGAAAGGGGGCCCCATACATGAAGGTGAAGGTGGACGAGGCATGGAAGCGAGCACTCGCCGTGTTCGCCATCTCATTCGTCCTAGCAGGGCAGATTGTCTGGGCGCAAAACCTTGGAGGCCAGCCGCAAGTGAATGTTGCTGTCCAAGGACAAACCGGCGCCCAGCCCGAAGGTGCCTTCCTGAACTTCATCAACTGGATCGGCAACGTGATCGCACCTGTGGGAGCTGGTGGCGCAGTGGTCGGAGCCGTCGTTTCCTGGTTGCATGGCCGAGGCGTCGGCCGCTGGCTCGCTGCAGCTGCGGGGTTGCTGGCGGTATCAGGAATAACCCGGTTGATCGAATTCTGGATCACCAACGGCACGGGAGGCGTGACGTAAGCCGAGGCGGCGCACGTCTGCCGGCGGACTTGGCAGGCAGTCGGGGGAAAGGAGAGACACCAGTCAGGCTGTCTGCCAAGACCCGCTTATCTCTCAATAGAACCGCGTAGGGGTGGTAGGAAAGGAAAGAAGGCACAATGGCTGTCCCGCAACTCTTGAACGACATCATCCAGGTTCTCTTACAGCTTGCGCCGGCAGCTGCGCTGGTCGCGCTGGTTCTTGCTGGAATCAGCTTGAGACGCGAGGGAGGAACGACGTTTCTCATCGGTGGCAACTTCACAAAGTGGATGTTTTGGGCGGTGGTGTTCGCGACGCTCGGACCACTGCTTGGCTGGTTCACTTCGTTCGGAGTCGCAGCTCCGTTACCCGCGGGTGGAATAGGTACGTCGTGGTTGAGCTCCTTTCAGTCAGATGTGTCCAACTTCGTGACGAATTTTGTTGTCGGAAGGCTAGTGACCACGCTCGCGGCGTATTTCGTTCTGCGAGCGATTCTTGACACTGCGTCAGGTGGTCACCCGCTACCATCTATCCTCGCTGCGATGTTCTTGCTTGGCACGCAAACGACGTACTCCCTCATCCAGAGCTACAACACGGGAACACAGTTCGCAACCGCTGACGTCTTGGACAGCCTTTGGAATTACCTGGCCGGGACCATTATGCCGATTGCTGCAGGACTCGCGATCGTAGGCGCAATCATCAACTTTGCAACACGCCGACCAGCTATGCGTTTGGTCGCCGTGGCCCTGGCAATGCTTTGTGTTTCAGGAATCTGGAAGTTGATCCTCTCGATGGAGGCGTAGGAACTTCGATGTCGTTCACCAACGGCATTCTGAACTTAACGAATTGGGCAGGAAACGTGATCCTGCCCACACTGGCGGGCCTTTTTTTTGCGATCGCGATCTTGCGATTTGCCCGTTCGGAATCCTACGTGGCCGCGATGTACGGGGGATTTCTCTGCCTAATGGCTTCGGGTTTGCTGCGGGCGATGGAAACGTTTGCCTCACAAAGGCCGTGGAACGACCCGGACGTTTATTGGGTGGCTCTCCTGAGCCTGGTGAACTGGGTTTGCAACGTGCTCATGCCGGTCTACGCGGGCCTGCAGGTGGCGGCGGGCGCGCTGCGGATGGGCATCGTCACGAGGATCCATCCCACGGAAGGATGGATGAGGCACTTCGTAGCGGCTGCCCTCTGCCTGCTTCTATCCGGGCTGGTGAGGCTTGCGGAGTTCTTCGTAATTCAAGGCACCGGGGGAGTTACCTAGGAGGAGAGCAAGGGCCGATGGCACTCGAGGTGACACCTGTGTATCGCAATCTCCGAACGCGCGTCACGTTCTTGGGTCTCGAAGCCGAAGACCTGTTCGCGATTCTCGCTCTAGCGGTCGTCGCAAACATCCTCGGAAGGTTCCTGCATCGGGAGATGTTTGGGCTCCCAATGAACATGGTCCTGCAATACATCGTGCCCGTACTGAGCATCCCGGCTCTGATGCTGTTCAAGTATGGCAAGCAACGCGGCTACCTCCAGGACTGGGTGATGTTCCACGCAAAGCCGCACGTGTACTCTGCGTTGGAAAGAGATACAGAACTTACCCGGGAATACATCCGGTTTGGAGCTCAGGAATGCCGCTGACTCTCGAAAAGCACGAACAATCACTGAGCGCTCCTCCGCTTTGCGAGCAGCTCCGAATCCGGGACCTGCTCGACAACGTGGCGGTGCAAACCGACGGCTCAATGGTGGCGGGATTCGAGGTCGGGGGCATCCAGTCGTATTACGCGAGCGACGAGGCAAGGAACCGAATCAAGGAATTGCTCGAAGCTCTCGTGAGGTCCCTGCCCGAACGGTCCATGCGGATGCAGGTGCGGTTTGAGATTTCGGAAGGCGCGGGGGACCTAGTATCACGTTACGTCCGGGAGCGCCGGAATGAGAGTCAGGTGCTCCTCGAACTCGATCGGCAGCATGCCGAGATGTGGCGGCACCGAGAGGCCGTTGGCTTCTATTTGCAGCACTTTCTCCATTTGTACTTCATTTGGAATCCCCGCATTCACCATCAGTCGCCGGACCTAGAGTGGAAGCGAAAAATGAAGTCAGGTGGGGGATGGAGTGTTTCGGCGGCGAAGTGCATCGAGCGCTCTCGGCGGGAACACGAAGACCTTCTCGCCGAATTCAACAGCCTGCTGGCGGGTGTGGAAGGGACGCTTCAAGCCACGGGGATGTCAATTCGACGGATGACCCACAACGACATTTTCCTGGAAATCAAGCGAGCATTCCATCCCCTTGGAAACGACACACTGCCCCACCGGCCGCCGGCCGAATCACTCTGGTATGAGAGCGCACGAAGCCAGATGGCCAACGTGAATGTCGAGGACGAACAAGACGACTATCTCAAGATCGGAGGGGTGCTCTATTCCTGGATAAGTTTGAAAGACCTGCCGGACGCCACCTTCCCCGGAATCCTTCGGGAACTCGTGGTCATGGATTTTCCTCTGGTGATCAATGCGGAAGTCATCCTCCCTGACCAGAGCAAGGCAATCAAGCAGTACAAGAGCCGTCTCCGAAAGATGCTCGCCGCACAGAAAGATTTCCATGGCGGCTTTCGCATCAACGTGGACGCTCAGGTGGCGGAGCACCAACTCATCAAGGTTCTCCAAGACCTGATCTCGAGCTCGCTCAAGGCTTGTCAAATGAGCCTGACCGTTACCGCGCGGAGTTCCAAGCCCTGCCGAAACCGAATAGAGCGGGAAGAGGCCGAGCGGATCCTCGCGGACCGGCGCCAGCGAGTGTTGCACGCGATTGCCCGGATGAATGGCGGCCGCGGGATCCCTGAGACACTTGCGCAGAAGCGCCTCTTCTTCAGCGGCCTTCCGGCAATGGGGGGCGAGAACCGGCGGGAGCTCGATCTGCTCACGCTCAACGCCGCGGACCTGCTGCCGGTTGAAATGCCGTGGCGCGGGACCCGACATTCCCCCCTCATGCTTTTTGAAACTCCTTACAGGCAGTTGGTGCCTTTCTCTCCCTTCGACGCAAGCCTGGGTGACGCGAACATGCTCATCATGGCGAAGAGCGGCGGGGGCAAGACCTTCATGACGCAGCTGTTCCTCCTCATGATGGCGCGCGCCAATCCGCAAATCTCGATCATCGAGCGGGGCGATTCCTACCGGCCGCTCGTGGAGTTGATGGGTGGGCGTGTGATTGACGTGAACCTGGACGGGAACGAGACGCTGAATCCTTGGGACCTGCCGCCCGGAGAGCCCACGCCAACGAAGGAGAAGACCGCGTTTCTGAAGAATCTGACGCGGCACATGATTGGCGACAGCCCGGGCTCGGACAACTCGCTTGTCGACAACCTGCTGAGTGACGCGATTGCCCGGACCTACAAACGGTGCGCCATTCGCTACTCGAACCCAATTCCAACGTTCAACGATCTTCGCGAGGAGTTGGCGCAATGGCGGGACGAAGAGCGCATGCAGCGCACGATCGATGAGGCGCGCTTGGCTGCGATCAAGTTGCGTTCATGGACAGGGGAAAAGGGAATCTACGCAAAGCTCTTCGACGCGCATACAACGATGCGGCTCGATAGCAACTGGCTCTTCTTCAATGTGGAAGGGTTGGGCTCGGATCCCAAGCTCGAAACTGCCATGAGCATGCTGATCGCGAATGCAGTGGCTTCGCGCGCAGGTGGGAAGACAGGCCAAACCAGCATCACGGTTCTCGATGAGTGCTGGTTTCTTTTGGACTCCTCGACACTCGCGCCCGAAGTTGTGCAGCTCTTCCGGACCGCGCGGAAGAGAAATTCGAGTGTCTGGGGAATCAGCCAGACAGTGGAAGACTTCGTGGGGACGGAATTCCAGCCGCGCGAGCATGGTCCGGGAATCTTGAAGAATGCAAGCACAAAAATCATCGGACAGCAGCCCGGAGACGTAACCCCCCTCGTAAATCACCTGTTCTTGAACCCCGTCGCGCTGAACGAGGTGAAGCGCTTCAGCGCCCCGCGAAAAGGTGAAAGCGCAGACGCGCTGCTCGTCCTCGGTGAGAAAGCCGAGACGACGCAGACCATTCGCATCGTGCCGACGCCGGTGGACTACTGGATCTGTACGACGTTTCCGCGAGAGAGGAAGTACAGGGCTTGGGTTCTCAAGAAGTGCGCAGGCCGGCCTCTTCCCGAGACCTACCAGGGGTTGGCGCGAACATTTCCTCATGGGTTGGCCGATGTCCCGCCATTACCGGAGGAGCTTTCGGGCGCGGTGACGAGGGAGGCTCAACAATGAAACGCCTTCTCACCGCAATCTCTCCTCGAACGTCGGGGGTAGTCCGCATTGTTGCACGAGGAGCGCTCAGCCTTGCTCCTGGTGAGCTGGCCGTTTCTATTCGACTTTTTGAGTCGAGGAATTGAGTGGATTTGGGGTTCCTGGCGTATTTCCGGAAAGCCGTGGGAGGCGCTTCTATGGTTTCGCTGACGAACCTGCTGTTCGGCTTCTTCTTTGTTCTCTTCTCGTACTTCATGGTGATCGCCAGAACTCGGCGAGAGGTGGTTGCCGTCACGTTAGCCGGAATACTTGTGGTTACGCTCGCCGCTCCACCGCCAGCGCAAGCGCAGAGCCTGTGGGGTGTTATCAACTCCGTGTTGAACGTGATCAACGGTGCGATCAAAACGGCACTGAACGCGATCAATTCGGTTCGAACTGCAATCAGCAATTTCTACCAGCAAGTGACCTGGCCTGTCTCTCTCATCAACCAAGCGAAGGCGATGATCACGCAGATGATCGGCCAGTACAGAGGCCTAATGCAGAACATTTTCAGTATCAACTTAAAGAGCGCCACGCTACCCAATCCGATGGGACTCGAAGACGTCATGCGGAATCACCAGACAAACGATTTCGCGAATCTCACCACAGCGTACGGGAACACTTACGGGGCCATTCCTCCCGTGACCGCAGCCAGCCAAGCGGACCGGACAATGATGGACATGGACGACGCTTTGGCGCTCGACAACTTGAAGACGCTCAAGGAGACGGACGCCGCGGATGACCTGACCTTGCAGGCGGCAAATGACATTGAGAATGCCGCGAGCCAGGCAGCTCCGGGATCGGCGCCATTCCTGACAGCAAGCGCCGTAGCAGCGAGCATTCAGAGCCAAGCCCTCACCCAAAAGATGCTGGCCGCAGAGCTACGCCAGGAAGCGGCTCGACTGGCCCACGAGAATGCTCTTCGCAAACGCGGAGCCACGCTGACGGGGGATGTCAACACGCAGATTTTGAACCTACTGCAAAGAAAGTAAGAGAGGAGACAGACGCATGAGGAGAGTCATTCAGGCGCTGAAGGGCAGCCTACAGTGGGCATGGGGACACAAGGTCCGCGTGATTGCTCTGTTGCTCATATTCACCCTTGTGGCTCCCAAACCTGTTAAGAGCCAGTTCCTTGACCCATGCTGCGGAATCCTCGCTGCCGGCCTGACAACCATCTCCAACACGTTGAGCAGTGTCGTTGGGGGAGGGCTGAACAGCATTCTGTCGGTCGAGCAAGACATAAAGAATTTTGAGCAAAACGTCGTATGGCCACAGAACTTAATCAACCAAGCCCGGTCACTGGTTGCAAGCGTTCAGGGCATCTTCAACCAAATTCAAGGAATCACCCAGATTCCAGTGAATAGTGCAACTCTGCCTACAACGCAGCAGCTCGAACAGAACCTGCTCTCGCGTGATCCAAATCAGATTGGCCAAACGACCGCGCAATACACCGCTGTCTACGGGCCTGTGCCGGCTGCCACGGCAGCTTCACCTCAGGTGCGGGACATGATCGACATGACTGACGCCGCGGCGCAGGCAGCGATGAAAAGAGCAATCGAGATCGATGCCCTGGCTGACCTCGAGCTGAAGGCGGCTGACCAGATTAACCAGAGTATTCAGACCGCCGCTCCGGGCAGCGCGCCGATTATCGAGGCGCAAGCAGACGCTTGGCTGGTTCGCGCAAATGCTTACACGCAAGCGGCGACGGCTGACCTGATGCGCGTGCGTGCAATCGATCTCGCGAACGCCAGTGCAAATGTGAAAAACGGCGCCGCAAACGCGGCCACTCTGCAGCAGCAGATTTACAACCTTCTGAAGAGGCAGTGAACTGTGTTTTATTTCGAGCAACTGTTTCAAACCGCCCTGAATGGGATCGACAGCGCGAACGTGACAGGCGCGGTGCTGGGTGTCGCGGGAACGATACTTCTCTTGAGTTTCCTCTACAGCGCCTACCAGGCATTTGCCGCCGGCGGCGATGTACGCATGCTTGCGACGTCAGGGGTCAAGTATCTGATTCTGGGCCTTGTGTTCGCCAACTACGGGACTGTCTTTCGCGACGTCAACGGGATGTTCAATTCCGTCGCTGATTTTATCTACAATTCCACGGGGGTCGGCGATCTCTTTGCGAACTGGATGAATCAATTGGCCCAGTATTGGCAGGCCAATGGGAGCGCTTCTCTGTGGAACCTTGTGACAGGCCTTGTTTCCGGTGTCATCAGTCTGCTGCTGATCCTGAGCGCGTTCATCATCTTCCCCGTCTGCTATCTCATTTTCGCCGTGTTTTACGCGATGTACGGGTCGGTCCTCTACGTAACGGGTCCCTTTGTCTTGGCCCTTCTGCCCACGAGGGGGCTCGGTCAGTTGTCACGCACGTACCTGGTAAACCTCATGACGTTTCAGGCGTGGGGCCTGATCTACGCGGTCATTCAGGTGCTCATGTCTGCGGTGAATCTCTCAAGCATAAACGCTGTCCTGAACGCCAACGGAGTCCTCAATAGTTTTGTTGGCTCGAGCCAGATGATGCTTCTGGCGCTCACGGCGAGCCTTTTTTCACTCTCGATTGCGTTAATTCCGTTCATTGCGAGCCGCATTGTTCGCGGTGATGTGGGCAGCACCATGATGACGCTCGTCAGCGCCATGACGACAACCGCCAGCGCTGTTGCGGGCCTAGCAGCCGCGTCGTTCATCGGCGCGGGCGAGGGCGCAGCAGCTTCGCAGGCGGCGGGTGGGGCAGCTCCTGCCCCACCATCGCCGGGGGTAGGTGCTGCCTCGCTAGGAACGCCTTCGGCCCCTCCTCCGCCTTCCGGAGGTGCAGGCAGCCCCGCGATTGTCGCAGGCGGCGTGCCGGTGTCGTCCACGGCTCCCCCGCCCCCGACCGGGATCTCGGCTGACGGGACGACCAGTTCTGCGGGAGGCGTCCTCGCGGGAGAAGGTGGGGGCGCTATCGTTGGGGCGCCCGCACCCGCACCAACGTTATCAGCGCCTGCGCAACCCCGTAGCAGGCCTGGCGTCTATCGCGGCTTCAATTTCGCTCACGCGGTTGCCTGGCGTGCAGGCTACTCGATTGGAAAAACCTTCAGGCAGAGGGATAGCAGATGAAAAGGATCGGCCAAGTCGGAGAGCTTCCGGAGATTACCCGGTACACCAAATACTACGAGCACGACGGCATGCTCCGCGCTTACGCGAACCGTGCCATGCTGCTGGCGACGATTTTTGGAGTACTTTGCCTCGCTTCTCTAGGTTTTGCCATTTACGTTCGCTTGCAACCGCCGACAGTGATCCGCGTGGACAAAGACGGCAACGCATCGGTTGTTGGCGGAGCTCACATGGGGAGTGCGGCAAGCTTCAGCGTATCCGCGGATGTCTCCTCCGGGGTTGCGCCCGCGGATCTAGAAGGTAGGGCGATGGTGCGGCAATTTCTCCGGCGCTACCTCGCTTATACCTCGGACTCAGTGGATCGGAACCTCGCTGAGGCTTTGAACATGATGACCACAAACCTGCGTGTGTTCACCATGAACAAACTCCGCGACGACGACACCGTGGGAAAGATCAAAAGCGAGCACATCATTTCGGATTTCGAGATCCGCTCGATTGAGCACGTTAAGGGGACACCGTGGACCTACACCGTCTTCGGCGTGAAGGAAGTTCATCGTGTGAAGACCGGAACCGAGGTGACCGATCAAATTGTCGGGCGGTACAACGTGCGTCTGGTCGAAACGGCCCGCTCGGAAGTGAATCCGAGCGGACTTCTGGTAGCCGAGTACGGAGAACTGCAGATGGTCGGCGACCATGAGGCAGGGCTGCTGCAACAGAGTGCGCTTGACAAAGACAGGCATTGAAAGAGTTCGCCGCAGAGAGATGTACGGCACTAAAGGGCGACGGGAGTGGAGGAAAGGAGGTCTTGATCGTGGCGGTAGGCGTGGCAGAGGTAGCAGGAGACGGGAAAGACTCGCAGCCGATGCGTCCCGCGCGGGGCACGCGGAAGCCGCGAATGGGGCAAACAAATGGAGTCGAAGGACAACGCTTCTTTCTTGCCAAAGCAGGAGCGGGTAACAGCGTTCCTGACCTCGGCAAGGAGTTTGTGACTGAGCCGGAGGCAATCGTGGAGTCGCTAAAGACGGGCCTGAGCTACTTCGCGGTTTGTGAGTGGCGGGGCATTGCCGATTTCTCCGGTAAGAAGCCGCAACTGAGAAAAGAACCTGTTACAAGAGCGCCGAAGACCGGCTAGCAAGGGTTTCGTCACAGACTGAAGTTGGTCTGTCGAGAGCCGTCCACAAGCTCCGTTAATTGTGGATCAGTGCTTGGCTCGCTCGAGGTGTGTCCAATCGGCCCAACCGAGCGGGTCAGCAGACTCCTTGTTTGTTGTTGCCGGGCAAACAAAGGAGAAGGACGCGCAGCAACGAAAAGGTCCAAAGCGTTGAACTGCGCATAAACAACTAAAGCTGGTCCGGTTCTTCGCGAACCTGACCGGAAACCGTACCTCGTTTTCGGCCCAGGACAGCGAAGAGACCGGCGGCAACGGCCTCCTTCTCTGTCCTTTGCCGGATAGAAAGAAGGAGGAGGAGATGCCAACTGAAACGAGTAGTGGAATGCCCGTGGTAACACTCGACATCAACGAGATGGGCCAAGTGAAGATGCGGCTGCCGAGATTAACCCAAGCGGAGCAGTTGAAAAACACGCTCCTCGAGGGACTTTATCCCGGCATCCGCGTCGCGCGGCTCAATGTTCCACCTGGGCGCCTGGAAGATTTCCAGGAGGCTCTGGTCGAGAACTCGATGAAGTCGGTCGAAGTGGATGGCCTGCGGTATCGGCTCGTGGGCGCCAGCGCTTCGGCAAAGAGCGGCAAGTTCTATGCTGTTGACGAACGCTACGAACATGCCATTGCGGATCGTTTCCGTCGTTGGCCGCAAGCAGCCATCACCTACTTCGGAATCCTGGTCTCGCCGTGCAAGCAGCGAATCCAGATACCCGATGCAAAGGTGATGGTCGTGAAAGACCGCACTCTCGGCACGAACGATTGCCGCGGCTGGATCTCACGGTCGGTGTTCGCGCGATTTCACTTGCCCGCACATCGGCTCTATCAGTTCCGCCTGGCATTCGAGAACACTCAGGCCAAGGGTGCATGCAAGGTAATGCCGGACGATGTCGCCCAGAGGCTTGGGGCGGACATCATCCTCCCTGAATCGTGCGTGAAACCCGAGTACAAGCACTCCTCGAGGTTTCTCGACTTCCTCCATTGGCGACGGCCGAAAATCGAGGTTCGGACGTACCGAGGACCGGTCGTATTCGGCATCCGGGACCTCTCACAACCGCTCCAACTCCACAGCAGCTACACGCTCATCGAGCACGCCCCGTGGGAGTCAATCCAGCTCGAAATCCTGCCGTTTGCAATGGAACAAGGGCGCAAGCTGCGGGCAGCCTGTCAGGACGGAAAGTACGATGACGTGATCGAGCTCCTGGGCAGTTCCCGCACACAAGCCCCGGGTGAGGAGGAAAGCGACTCCGAATTCACCTCGTTCGAGCACACTGTAGTTGAAGCCGCTCTCAAGGTGGACTCGAGTGGCTATCTCATCAAACACCCTTACATCAACGCTGCATTAAGCCGCCTGCTTGCGAAGTGGACGTTCAAGCTTTGCACCGCAGGGGGTTTCAGGATGCCCGGTTTCGCCCTCGCCGACGACGGCTTTCTTGCTCTGTATGAAGGGCAGGTCGTCGCGGCTTCGGACTGGCTCCCTCAGGACCGGGCGATCAGTTCGGTTCCGTGCAGGAAAGGTTTGGTCGTGCGCTACCCGATCCGGATGTTCGAAGACTTGCTTCCTTACGCGCGGCTGTCCACCCAAGAGGTGGTAACGCTTATGACGCAGGTCATCGAAGAACGAAACGGCTGCCCGATAGACGTGCGAGCAGTCGCGGATCTCTTGGAGCAACAGATCAAACTCGACGGAACGTTCACCCTGCACAGCGAAACAGCCGCGAAGAACGGAGGAGACTTTGACTTCGACCTGATCGGGGTGGTCGAAGGAGACCGTTTCCCACGATTCGTGGAAAGCCGTTTCGCGCATGTGGGCCGGCACGAAAAGGGAAAATCGAAGCCAACCAAGAAACAGAGTCCCTGGTGGAACCTCGCTCAGGTTGCGAATCGGGCCAAGGGAAATCAGATCGGCTCCATCACCGACCTGAAGACTTCCTGCTTCGCGGCTGGACTGACGGAAGAGGCGTACCAACTCGTTGATGAACTGCAACATGCTCTCGACAGCTTGAAGCATGGCACCGAGGTCAACCAGCGGCTCATCGCCGAGATCCGTCAGAAAGTGCCACCCGCATCCTGGCTGCAGCTGAAAGACAAGGAGCGGGTCACCGATATGCCGGTGCATCTTGAGGTTCTGCCGACCGACAAGATCGGATACCTGTACAACCTCGCCCGGAAGGAAGTGGAAGACTTCTTTTCGGCGAAGCTGCCGATTGGCGACTTTCATGGGCTTATCACGGGAGAAAGTTTCACGCGTGAGATGTCCCAGGAGTGCCGGTTGGTCAACAGGATCTACGCGGAAGAAGTGGGAAAACTCATCAAGGAAAAGCAGGCCTTGCACGAAGCCCTGGCTATCGCTGAGGCGGAGTACCAGGCCAAACGCAACGACCCCGCAACCAGGAATGAAGCACGTTCTCGGCGCAATGCCGCCCGGAGTGCGGTCCACGCGCATAAGGAGCGATTCCGCGAGGAGTTCCAGGCCTTGCGGTCAATCGTTCGAGCCTGGGGAGACGGAAAGAATCAGAACCGGCGAGGCTGGTGCCAGGCCCTGCATGCGGGTATTTGTGCAGGGAAAGGAAACGGCTCGCTGCTGTTTCATGCCTTCCCACAGGAAGTCATCGACAAGATCGCGGAAGAGACCGGCAGCACACCGGTGCAGGTCTCGGTCCCCGATCTCGTGGATGGGGAAATCGAGTTCGACGAGGAGGGCCGTGTTTTTCTCGTTGAACAATTTCCAAACGGCGATGGAAGCACCCACGAACGCAAGATCTTCCTCCTTCAGATATCGAAGAAGGGTCAAGTGCTCGTGGACGGCGCGGTTGTCGATCGCGTGCAGCCATTCCCGATGCGATACGGATCAGGCACGATTCGCGATGGCAAGCTGGTCCTGAATGACATTCGCCAGCGTCCCACCGTGAAACGTTCAGCAGTGACCTTGTGCCAGCCGTGTGATCAAGCTCGCGGCGAAGAAGCCTCCGCGACCAATGAGCGCACTTCGTGCACAAGAGGTGATTCTCCATCGTGAAGCAACTGGTGTCCAGGAGGCCTGACGACCGGGCCTCCTGGGCATGTCTTGAAAAAGAAGCAAAGGAGGAAGAAACGTGAGGAGGTTTTGGATTTCTTTATTGGCGATGGCAGCTCTTTCATGGCCTGCCTGGGGACAAAAGGTGGAGATCCGCCGACCGGACCGGGGACAGATACTCCACATTCAAACAGCCTTGAATCACTTGACGGTTCTCGAAATGAATGAGCCAGTCAGCAATGTTGCGGTTGGCAGTCCGGTGTTCAAAGTCGAGTGGCGCGAGAACCGGGTATTCGTCGAGCCGACCGAGCCGAACGTGGCGACAAATCTCTTCGTGTGGACAGCCTCAGCTCGATTCAACTACGAGCTCGATCCAGCAGGTGCAGTGGGGGAGATGGACTTCGCAATCGACCAGCCAGTTCCCGACCCCCCGCCAGCTAAATCTGTGCTGGCTCCCAGTGCCATGCCCGAGGGTCCGAAAGCCACCCAGGTACTGCTGGACAGCAAGCCAGTCCGCACAGATGGTTTAAGACTCGGCAAGAAGCGCGTTGGCGTCCTGCTGAACGAGACTTTCCAATACAAGGATCAACTGTTCATCCGGTTCACGATTCTGAACGAAAGTAAGCAACCCTACGCTCCCGGTACGCCCCAGGTGGTTGCGGTGAATCCTCAACGCTACCGCGAGTCGCTCTACGCTATTTCGAACTCGCAACTGAGCGACAAAGACATCGCCCGGTTGAAGACCAACGGACAATTCCCCGTCGAAGTTGTGAAGGGTGAGATCCGTTCGGCTAGGGTGGAGCCGGGACATGAAACAGTTGGAATCGTTGGAATAAAACTGCCGGAGGCCCACGGCGCTCCGTTGGTGCTGCGCTTGGTGTTTCCACCAGCCCCCGGGGGACCGCTCAGTGCAACGTTGGTGCTTTGAGATGGCGAGGCGTGTCACGTCGGCTGAAGCCCACGCTTGGCTCGAGGAGAACTTCCGTGCCCGGACGGACCTCGGCTTCTGCAAGGCAGTCGCGAATCTAGTTCTCGATCCTCGAAATCCGTTCGAGCCAGGTGCGCGACGCAAACCCAAGAAGGGATTTCTGCTTGGGGCGTTACTGCTGACGGCTGCCGTCGTGTTTCTCATTTATTTCAACTTTGTCAGCTGAAGGGACAAACCGCAATGAAGGTCGAGCATATCAGTCGGGTCCTTGATGTACTTGGAGTTCTCATACCCCGTGTACTTGAGTTGAGCGTGTTGGTGCCGACCTTCTTCAGCCTGTACTACGTCGCCAGAGCCTTTGGTTTTGGTGCAGACCTGGAACCCAGAGTAGTGGCGGGCGGGTGCATGACCTTCAGCTATTTTGTCTGTGTGATGTTGAACAGTTGGGACTACGGCAGGACGGACTTCGGGTGGACGTTACCGGCCAGGCCCCGAGGAACCGAAATTCGGTGGGAGCACGCCGCGGTGCACAGTCTGGAGAAGCCTGCCTACTCCCGGATCACTCTGGCAGCGCTCAACTCGAGGGGGGAATGAATCCAGTCAACGGAAGGTAATGTCGTGGTCACTCTCGCGGTGAGTTCTTCCCTGAGGGCACACATCCTTCGGGCAGGGTTTCAATGAGGCCAATGTATTCGACAGCGCGTGAACATCCCCCTTTGCTTGAAACCTATGAGATTGTCATCGCTGGGTTGGTTTTCGCTGCAGGTTGGTTCGCCTGGTACCTTGCCCGTGAGCGATATCATTTGACGGGCCACCAAGTCGCAGAGCTGGCCGCGTACCTCGCCATCGCCTCGACCGCCGCATATTCTGGGATATACCTGCTCGCAACGAGCCGCTCCCGCCGTGAAAAGCAGTGGCCCCACACGCCGCTGGTCGTTTCGCCGAAAAAGGATGAGCAGAACACGCATAAGGCGTGGCACCAGAATGCCGTGGTCCTTGGCTACGACGTGCATGGAAAGCCGTGGTTTTGGGCGGATCGCGTTCGAGTGATGCAGGGGATTGTGTTGGGGATGACCGGAGCGGGGAAGACAACCTTGCTGCGAAACATTATCACCCAGGACCTGGCCCGTGTCGTCGGTCCCCCTGAAGAACCACACCGAATCCCCATGGTCATCTTTGATGGCAAAGGGGACATGGAGTTCTTCTATGATCTTCTCCCTCATATTCACCGCGCGGGCCGGCTGTGTGATCTCCGCGTGTTAAACCCCGCGCGCCCCGACCTCTCTGTGCGTTACAACCCGTTCCACTGCAGCGATGAGGACTACATGCCGGTGGTCAACATGGTCTTCGGCTCGTTTAACTTGCACGATGAGTTCTTTGCCAAACACCAGTTGAACTACCTCGCCGACATCGTGCGCGTGCTGGTCTATACGGGCATGAAGTTCAACTTCTACGACGTCCTGGTCATGGCGATTGATGAACAGGTGTTGCGGGAACAGGTGGCAAAGGCATCGCGGCGGATCGAGCAGGACGCGGGCATGAGCGTTCAGCGGAAGCTGAACTTCGAGATGTCGGTCAAGAACCTCTACCAGTCGTTTCAGGACCGCGAGCGGGTGCCCAAGATTCAGGGGCTTCTCAACGAGTGCATGACGTTCCTGGACGATGAGCTGAGCGTCATCACCGGGCCCTATGAAGAATTGCTGTCGATTGATGACGTGATCGAGCAGGGGCTCATCTTGTTCGTGACATTGAACGTGAATAAGAACACAGAACCCGTGCGCGCGTTGGGGAAGATGTTGCTGCAGAACCTTCAGCTCGTCGTCGGCAAAAGGTACGAAAGCGAGGAGCAACGCCGGCGAGCCAACCGTCCGATGCTCAGCGTGGTGCTCGACGAGTTCGCCCCATTCGGGTACAGGAACTTCTCACAGATCCTGCAAACGGCTCGGGGAACCAACACGGCGTTTCTCTTCTCCATGCAGAGCCTTCCGCAGCTCATGCACGTCGGCCGGGGGTTCAAGGAGGACGTAACCTCCACCCCCAACACAACGATGACCCTCCGGACGAGGGACGAGGAGACCGCCCAGTATTTCCTGCGAGCCTCGGCCGAACACCCGGTCACCCGGCGCAACCTGTCTATGCAGCGTTGGAAGTTATTCGCATACGAAACATACGAAGAGACAGGGCGGGCCGTGGACATTCAGGCCCGAGAAACTCGGGCGCTCGATGAGCACGTCAAGAATCTCCCCAAAGGACAGATGGAGATCCTCATGACGGATGACACGCGAGGCACGCTCCACGCGCACTTGCACGTACGGCCGCCAGCGGACGTCAGTGTGCCACGCTTCGAACCGGAGCTTTATCCTTGCCTGAAACATTCCCGTGCGACGTCGACGGGAGCCAATCTCCGCTTCAAGACTCCCGAGCTGGCGGCATCCCGATTCGCCCGCCGCGGGCATGGAGACTTGAGGGTATGAGACGAGCAGTCGTTTGCGGGGTTCTAATGATGATCTTGTTCTGGGCCGTGACAACTGCCAAAGGGCAGGGACCGCAAGAGCCTCATCGTGGGCAAGAGACTTGGTACGAATTCGTTGTCAGGCAGTTCAATCCAAACAATTTCGATTATGGTGCATGGATCGAAAAGCGGCGCCGAGCGTTTCTCGATGCGACAGCAAAGACGCCCTACTTCTGGTACAGCTTCGGGACAACTTCAGCTTTGCTGCTCCTGATTCTCGCCTATGCCAAGTTGTATATGGACCATCGCCGCAGCCTGTGGATCACCGCCGAGATGATGGCCGATGTCTACAACCATGATTCGTACTCGCGGAAGGCAGCGAGGGAAGCCATCGAGAAGTACAACAAACACATCGAGCAGTGCAACCGGGCGATTGAAGCCGCGGAGTCGGGAGATAGCCGGCCAGGCTGGGGCGAGACGCAGGTAGAAAGTCTGAGAGCGGAGCTCCAGCGGGTCGCAGCTCAACTCGAGGCGACCACACAGGACCGAAACAAGCTTCAGGAAGAGCTCCGGCAGAAATCACTTGTCGTTGCTGACCTTTCCATGCGACTCGACGCTTTGTCGAAGAAGGTGGACAGTGCGCGAAACCCCGGCGGCGTGCCGCGGGAAGCTGTATCGGCCGATGCAAATGGGGATGGCGCCAGGTTCGTCAGCCACATCAACCGGCTACAGGAAGAATTGTATGCCGAACGAGAGAGGAACAAGCGCTTGAAGGGTGCATAGCAGGAATGCTGGTCACGGTCACGGGCTTTGGCAGTGTTTGGCGGCAACGCTTTGGAAAGAACCAGAGTGATCCGAGGCGCTTTGCGCGCGCGGCGTACTTCAACACGACAGGCGTTCCCGTCAATGGGAAGATCCGGACGCGGCCCAGGATTGTCGGTCATGTGCGATTCAATGGCGTCGGAGGCTTCGATCCGAATCGTCCCCTGGGAATGATCAACAGCGTCTTTGAGTGCGCGGAGCCATGCATCTGGCAGGGACAGAACAAGGTTCTCTTCAAGCGAATGCTATCAGCGCCACAGCAGCCTGACTACTTTCTGGTCGTTGTAAGAGCCTGCGAGATCGGCCACCTGGACGTGGGGTCACCGTCATGGAGGTCAGAAGGTACGCTCTTGATTTCCTTCAGCGAATGTCGTGACCAACAGGAATTGATGCTGTTGATGCCACACGACGGCTGGTTACGTACTGATCTCGGCAGGTTCGTCCTCCGACCGTTCGTGTCCTGGCCCTGGAGTGCGCGCCTCCAGTTGGAGTCTGCCTAACGGTGCGGTGAGCAATGCGGTATCCGAAAGGCTCCATTCAACTCAACCAGTCCCGCGACCTCCCGCTCTTGCGTCAAATCCTCCGTTCGGAATTCGTAACCCATTCGCAGTTATTCCAGTTCATGCGACTGAGCCACTATGAACGGAGCCGGAAGTCTTTTGACTGGAGGCTCCGAAGAATGGTGGACCGCGAACTTGTACGACGGCAGACAGCGCCAGGTTGCACCGGTGAGTTTGTGTATGCCGTCGCGGGTAGCGCCGCGGTGTTGCTGCAGGGCATGGGCGAGTACTGCTTGATTGGCCATGACCGATCCAATGCGAGGGAGGTTGACCGGAGCGTTCTTCATGCCGTCGGACTCAATGAGATCCATCTCAGTTTGCTTCGCGCGGAGTTGCTCGTCCGCTGGATAGGTGCGATGGAGATTCGCTCGCAGAATGAACTGACCGGGTTTGGTTTTGCAAAAGACTACGATGCGGTCGTGACGGTTCGCACCGAGGTCGGAGAGCGGCGCTTCGCACTCGAATACGAACGTAGCCCCAAAACGATCAGGTACTACAGAGCGGTTGCAGCTTCCGTGAGTCAGGAAGCACACGTGAACCAGGTACTCTACCTGGTTTGCAATTACGACCTGCTACGGTTTGTGTCCGGCTTCTTCAGGAAAAGCCAGGGCCGGGTGTTCTTCGGTCTTGTGAGGGACTGGGAGGCGCAATTGCTGGACATGCCGGTTTCAGATAGTTCCGCCACGGGTTTCCTTCGACTTCGCGAGGCTCTCAATGGTGCCGTCACGCATGTCGATGCCGAAGCGATTTCAGGGTAAACGCCTCGCTTGCCCTTCCATTGCCCTTTCTTTGACTCGATATTGCGTTTACATGCCCCTTCCTCGACCCACCGCAACTGACTGAGCGGGCAGAGCTTATTTGTTTACTATTCTCGCTTGTGTGGATACTTTTGGCCCGGAAATGACGTTTTGGGTTTGGTTGTCTGCACGGAGCTGGTGAGTAAGGGTGCGGAGTTTGGTGAGTGTGGTGTGTGCCTGGGAGATGTCGTAGGCGAGAGGTTTTCTTCGGATGTAGGTGGTTTGGAGCCGCGAGGGTTGCGAAAGTCGCGAGTGGGGGAGAGTGAGTGGAGTTGCTTGAACGATCTTGGGACGTGGTCTCTGGAGTTCGCGTGGCTGCGAGAGAGGTTTAAACTGAGGCTCGCGGAGGGAATGATTTCGTGCCCATTGATCTCAAGAAACTAGCGGCAAGGACGATTCCCCGAAGGCCCTGTGATCCTCTTGAAATATGGAATCAGCTTGACCGCTCTGTGGGCAAGGAATACCTCAGGCCAATTCAAGAAGAAGTGTTGAAGCAATGGTTTGGACAAAGAGAGCAAGAGAACACGATCATCAAGATGAATACTGGAACCGGGAAGACTCTGGTTGGTCTCCTGATTCTACAGTCGTCGCTCAATGAAGGGTACGGGCCGGCCTTATACCTCTGCCCAGACAACTATCTGGTCGGGCAAGTCATTGACCAAGCCAAGCAATTCGGAGTGCGTTGTGCTTCGTTCGCTGCAGATCCCAGGGAGATTCCCCCAGAATTCATCAACGGTGAAGCCATCCTAGTTACCAACGTTAAGAAGGTTTTCAATGGCCTATCCATTTTCGGGGTCCAGGGTGGACCCAGGGCTCCTGTTTCAATAGGAACGGTCCTGCTTGACGATGCTCATGCTTGCGTGGAACAAGTCCGGTCGCAGTTCAGCATCGTGATGAAATCGGACCATCCTGCCTTCGGTAAGCTCCTCGGGTTATTCGCGCCCAGTCTCAGCCAACAGAAGCCCGGCACATTTGCTGAGATACAATCCGGCGACTATGCGAAATTCATGGCGGTACCTTATTGGACCTGGCTAGACTCGCAGGCAGAGATTGTTCGTATCCTGTCCGAACAACGCGACAGCGACGAGTTGAGATTTGTTTGGCCCTTACTGAAGGATGTCCTCTCGAACTGTGACTGCGTCATCTCTGGAACTCACCTCCAAATCAGTGCCCGAGTCACCCAGACACATCTGATTCCCTCTTTCGCTTGTGCGAAAAGGAAAATCTATCTGTCGGCAACGCTGTTAGATGACTCCCAGCTCGCTCGCGACCTGGGAGTACCAATCGACAATATTCGGAATCAGATCAAGCCCAACGAGTTCGATGACTTAGGCGAGCGCCTCATGTTGATGCCATCGGATGTCCAGCGTGATCTGGACACGTCTTTCGTTCTGGCCTTGATGAAGAACGGGACAAAGCTAAATCGAATTGCGCTTGTGCCCACGAAGCGAGACAGTGAGAGGTGGGAAAGCGAAGGAGCAACTCCCGTTCTCGCAAGCAATATAGAGGCCGCGCTGGAGCCACTGAAGTCCTCGAAAGGCAATTTTCTGGTTCTAATCTCCAAGTATGATGGCGTGGATCTCCCCGACGATATGTGCCGAATCTTAGTCCTGGACGGTCTGCCGAGGGCTGCGACGCTGTACGATTGGTATCTGCAGTCTGTACTCCTCGGTACGCCAACCATCAATGGGAAAATAGCCCAGAGGATTGAACAAGGGCTCGGTAGGGCCACCCGAGGAAAGAGCGACTACTGTGTAGTTCTCATCACCGGCAATGACCTGGTCGCATTCGTTAGAAACAAGCGTAACCGCAATCACCTGTCGGCGGGAACCAACGCGCAGCTGGAGCTCGGTCTTTCAATTACGGGTGAGATACGCGAATCAACCAATAGATCAGACTATTCGAAAGCCTTAATCCAGGAGATTAACCGTTGCCTGCGACGAGACGACGAGTGGAAAGGATTTTACCGGTCTGTCATCGAGGCCGCACGCGACGGAGCCGAGAAAGGGAGAGAGGACACCTCCTCCCTAGATGTCGCTGCGGCGGAACATGCGGCAGCGGACCTATTCCTCAAGAGGAATTATGACGCGGCTGTGGCCCAAATCAGATCACTATCTGAACGGACGGGGCTCACTGAGCGAGAACAAGGTTGGTTCCTGCAGCTCGCTGCATGTTACATGTATCCGAAGGACAAGTCACAGGCCATGAGTATGCAAAAGAAAGCCTTTGAGTTGAATGGCTTTCTCTTCGTTCCGCCTGAAGGAATCAGATATCACCGAATGGCAGAGCAGGCCGAGACGCAACGATCCATGGCCCTAAAAGTACTGCTGAGCTACGAAAACCACAATGAATTCGTCATCGAGGCCAACGCCGTGTGCGACCGGCTCGCATTTGGAATTGAGGCGGAATTTTCCGAACAGGCACTCAATGATGTTGCGAAGGTGATAGGCATTGCAAGCTCGCGACCCGAAAAGACAACCGGCAGAGGCCCCGACTGCCTGTGGCTAAGCGACAAAGGAAAATTTCTTGTAATCGAGGCGAAATCAGAGGCGGTGCTGGATCGCACCGAGATCTATAAATCCGAATGTGAGCAGCTCTTGCATAGCTACGAATGGTTTAGGCAAGAGTACGCCGGTAAGGAGGGGCAGCCCCTCTTGTTTCACCCAGGCAACAAGTGTGCGCGTGAAGCTGTCTTCCCCGCGGAAGGGAGGGTGGTTACCCCAGATGTCTTAGAGAAGTTTGTGGCCTCGGTGAGGAGTTATGTTGCGGCGGTAGCCAGCAAAGACCGGGCAGAACTTACCGAGAAGACGGTGTACGACCAACTTCAGGCCAATTACCTCCTCTTCGAACAGTGCTTCAGCGAGGCCCAGAAAGTTAGATCCAGATGATCTCGAAGGATAGGCCACTTGCTGGCTAGCGAACGCCAAACCATCCTGCAACTGCGGCTTTCCATTTCTAGGCATCGTAGACGTTTCTCAGTGTTGAAACTTCCAGGTGGCATGTGAAGTTGGGTCCAAGGATCGCCTAGGTCAAAGGCACACCCATCGGTCGGCGTTGTATGCCTTACTCGAAGCGCTGCTGCGGTGGGATGAAGTGTGGGTGCAGAACGGGTAGAGGTGCGATCGGTTTCGCACCGAAGCTCTAGTTTCTTATCTGGTCAGGGCCTAAGTGTAGCCAGATCCTTCCAGGTCATTCAACTTCTTGTTGACGGAGTCAGAACGGTCGGCCGCATCGCCCCCACACACTCTTTCTCGTATTCGCTGCCAGAAACGAAGGTAGCAACGTGCGGGCTTCTTGAAATGCCGATCCCATATTCTAATAAATGGAAGATCTAAGGAGGTGTCTGATGTTTGGAGAGATGAGCGTAACCCCAATTGTTGATCTCCGCGATGCAGCAGATGAGGTTGGCGGATCACTGGATCGAGCTGTGGCCAGGTTGCTCGATGTGACCGAGCACCCGGCAATCGCGAAATGGGTCCAGTTCCCGAAGGCCCTCCTCGTGTTCCTTGTCGTTCCCGGGGATAGTGAATCCGGCGCCTTCTACGTGTACGACCGCCGCGCGAGGATTTGGTTTTGGGTGGACTTCGAAGACGAGAAGTTCGGCGGCTACAACCTCAGTGATTTCGAGCGTTTGGTACGGGAGTGCCGGTTCTTCAACCTCGTCGAACGTCCGTCGCTGCTCCGCGGCCCGGGCAATTGGTTGGTCCAGCCCGGCAGTGCCCCCCAGCAGTTGCCCAGACCCTGAAGAGCGCTGGGAGTGCCCTGGCACCGGGAATCCTGGAAGCGGATGACGTGGTGGTCTCCCTCCCCGCTCTTGCAATCGTCTCAGTGCAAAGGAGTTAAGCGCCGCGTTCTAGCGGAGGCAGGTCGCCTTCGCAACCGCGCCACTTATTTGACAGCCGGAGAGTTTGGGGTTAGGTAGGGCGCAGCTCGCCCGGTGCGGGAAGCGCGGAAAGGAGCGGCTGTGGGTTCAACGGTTAAAGCCGGTCCCGAGATTGTGAGGGACTACATGCGCCTGTTCGTGAACCGGCGGGCGTACACCTTACAGTCCACGCGCCCACATCCCGAGAGTGGGCGGCACTACTACTTCCGGCCCAAGGCAAAGGGTAGCGGGAAAGACCTGAGCCTGACAGCCGATACCGTGCGGCGGCACCTAGAGGGCAAGGTCACGATCGGCCTTTACGCCATCAACCCCAGAACGCAGCGTTCGAAGTGGGTTGCGATCGACGCGGATTATGAGGGGGCGATGGAGGACCTCCTCAAGCTCCAGTATTTCCTAGCTGACGACCAGGTCGAAGCCGCTTTGGAGATGAGCAAGCGAGGTGCTCACCTTTGGATCTTCATGGAGGAGCCCGCAATCGCCCGGGACTGCCGAATCTACATCTACAACCTAGTCTTGAGGCTGGGGGTACGCATTAAAGGTACCGGGCTGGCGGAAGGAATCGAAGTCTTCCCCAAGCACGACGAGCTCCGCGAGGGTGAGTTCGGGAATGCAATCCGTGGGCCGCTAGGGATTCACCGGGGAGCGAATCGACGCTATTGGTTCTACGGTGCGGATTACGAACTGGAAAAGCAGGTGGCCTATCTGAAGCGTCTGCGGAAGGTTACCGAAGACCAGCTGCGGGCGTTCGTTGCGGGCAAGACAATGCCGCCTGAGTTTGAGAGGCGGCGCGCGGTGCCTGAGCAAGCTCCGTTTGTGCATTGTTCTGCTCGCGAATTCCGCATTCTCGAGCACGTGGACAAGGTGCGGAAGGTTGGCCGGAATTATGTGACGCGCTGTCCGTCTTGCGGCGAGGCAGGCCAGGACCGAAGCGGCGACAACCTGGCCATCTCCATTGATGACCCGCGGAAGTACATCTGTTGGGCGGGTTGCACGAAAGAGATGATCCGTCAAGCCCTGGGCTGTCCAATCCCGGTTCGACGGTTAGCTTGAGGAGGGAGTGTGGGATGGAAGGAAAGCGAGCGTTGCTGGCACGTCGTGGCCTCGTACTGGCGAGGCATGTGCTGAGGCGCTTGGATCGCGTGGGCATCTTCGTACAGCCCCAAGTCAGTCTCGAACATCAACACTTAGCCAAACGGTATGTGGTGCGCGGTGTGGAATCGGGAGGTGCCGTTTCAGGCCTCGGGCGCTACGTTACATTCGCAGGAGAGAATGGCGAACAGCTGAGTTACCTGCAGCCGATCGACAGCATAGGGCTCAACGGGGTTCACGCGATCGTAGTCAGTCCAGGGTTGGTCCGGATCGAAATGTTTCGTGCGGGTCGAACCTATCAACTCTTAATTACAAGGCACGAGCCAGGACAAGCTGAGAATGGCAGGCGACCTCCCTTGGAGAGCACGATCGTGTTTCGGGGCGCAAACGGTTTTCTTGACTTTGACCTGTGTAGTGGAGATCGCGGGTCAGCCGAGTCTGTGATGCCACAATTCTGGTCACGGGGTGGTGAAGTCGTGGAGATCCCAACAGCATTCGCGGCAGCGGTTCAGGCGGCGACGAAAGGCGTATGTTGCATTGGGTGTTCTCACGCGCACTATTTGAGACCGCCGGTAGCGGAAGGAGCAGCAAGCCTGCGTTTATGAGTGGGCGGACTTGCCTGGGGGAGGCGATTATGGGCGAAGAAAGTGCGACGAGGCTGACTTTGATGGACGAGATTCTGCGGCCAAGCAAGACGCCTGTGCAGACTGGTCTTACCTTTCGCCGCCTGTTTACGACACCCAGGCGTGATCCGTTGAATGAAGTCGAATGGGAGCACCGCACTGCACAGATCGACAACGAGAAGGGCCAGATCGTGTTCCGGCAGGAAAACGTCGAAGTGCCCAAGAGCTGGTCGCAGACCGCGACCAATATCGTCGCGAGTAAATATTTCCATGGGAAGCTGAACAGCCCGGAGCGCGAGACCTCGGTGCGGCAACTGATCAGCCGCGTCGCCGACACGATTGTGCGCTGGGGCGAGGAAGGCGGCTATTTCGCCTCCGCCGAATCCCGCGACGTCTTCCGAGATGAGCTCGCCCACCTGCTCGTCGGCCAAAAGATGGCCTTCAATTCTCCCGTCTGGTTCAACGTCGGCGTCCAGCCCAAACCGCAGTGCTCGGCCTGTTTCATCAACTCGGTGCAGGACAACATGGAATCCATCATGAACCTGGCCAAGACCGAGGGCATGCTGTTCAAGTGGGGCTCGGGAACGGGCACCAATTTTTCCACCCTCCGCGGCAGCCACGAGCTGCTCTCGAGCGGTGGCATCGCTTCCGGCCCGGTGAGTTTCATGAAGGGCTTTGACGCGTTCGCCGGAGTAATCAAGAGCGGCGGCAAGACGCGGCGCGCTGCCAAGATGGTGATCCTGAACGTGGACCACCCGGACATCGTCGAGTTCATCGACTGCAAGATGAAGGAGGAGCGCAAGGCCCAGGTGCTGATCCAGCAGGGCTACGACTCGGGCATCGACGGCGAGGCCTACGGCTCGATCTTCTACCAGAACGCCAATCACTCCGTCCGCGTCACCGACGAATTCATGCAGGCGGTTGAGGAGGACCGCGATTGGTGGACGCGCAACGTCACTAACGGCCAGCCGGCGAAGAAGTACAGTGCCCGCAACCTGCTGCGCCTGATCGCCGAATCGGCCTGGCACTGCGGCGACCCTGGCATGCAGTACGACACCACCATCAACCGCTGGCACACCTGCAAGAACACGGCGCGGGTCAACGCGTCGAACCCGTGCTCCGAGTACATGTTCCTGGACGACACTGCCTGCAACCTGGCATCGCTCAACCTGATGAAATTCCTGGGCCCCAACGGCCAGTTCGACATGGAAGCCTTCCGCCAGGCGGTGGACATCACGATCACGGCGCAAGAAATCCTGGTGGACAACGCCAGCTATCCAGCGGAAAAAATCGCGAAGAATTCGCACGATTTCCGGCCGCTGGGGCTGGGCTACGCCAACCTAGGCGCGCTGCTGATGTCGCTGGCGCTGCCCTACGATTCCGATGCCGGGCGAGCCATGGCCGGGGCGATCACCGCGCTAATGTGCGGCGAAGCCTACGCGCAGTCGGCGCGAATTGCCGAACGCCTAGGGCCGTTCCCGGGCTTTGCCGCGAATCGCGAGCCGATACTCGACGTCATTCGAATGCATCGGGACGCCCTGCGAGTGATCGAGCCCGAGAACGTCCACCGAACCTTGCTGCTGGCCGCGCAAGAGGCCTGGGACACCGCACTGGCGCTCGGCGAAAAGCACGGATACAAGAACTCCCAGGTGACCGTGCTTGCCCCGACGGGCACGATCGGGTTCATGATGGATTGCGATACGACAGGCATCGAGCCCGACTTGGCGCTGGTGAAGCATAAAAAGCTGGTCGGAGGGGGCCTGCTCAAGATGGTGAACAACACCATCCCGCAGGCGCTGGTGCGGCTGGGATACAGGCCGGAGGAGATGAGTGAGATTGTCTCCTATATCGATCAGCATGGGACGATCGAGGGCGCGCCGGGCTTGAAGCCAGGGCACCTGCCCGTCTTTGACTGCTCGCTCTCCCCTGCCGGTGGAGGCCGCTCGATCTCCTGGCGCGGGCACCTGCGCATGATGGCCGCAACACAGCCGTTCCTCTCTGGCGCGATCAGCAAGACGATCAACATGCCCGAGGAATCTACAGTCGAAGACATCATGCAGGCCTACCTCGAATCTTGGAAACTGGGCCTGAAAGCTGTGGCTATCTACCGCGACAACAGCAAACGCTCGCAGCCGCTTTCGGCCGCCGGCGGCAAGAAAGAAGAGACGAAGGCGGAGGCCGCTCCGGCCGTTCCCGAGCAGCGCGACCTGTTCGCCCGCGCTCAGCGGGAGAAGCTTCCGGCGGAGCGCCGCTCGATCACCCACAGGTTCGAAGTGGGCGGGCACGAGGGCTACATCACCGTGGGTATGTACGACGACGGCCGTCCTGGCGAAGTCTTCATCAAGATGGCCAAGGAAGGCTCGACGCTTTCAGGCGTAATGGACGGTCTGGCACTCTCCCTTTCCATCGGCTTGCAATACGGCGTGCCGCTCAAGGCCCTGGTGGACAAGCTGATCAACACACGGTTCGAGCCCTCCGGAATCACGCCGAATCCGGAGATTCGCTTCGCCAGCTCCGTGCTGGACTACATCGCGCGCTGGCTCGGAGGCAAGTTCATCTCTTCGGATTACTTGAAGCTCGGGACCGCATTGAGCGAAAAGGAAGCGGTCACACGGTTCGGTGAGCCACCGGCGGCTGGCGCTGCCAAGGCCCAATCCGCCCAGGCAAGCAACTCCTCGGCTACGACTGGGGACGCCCCTTCATGCCCCACTTGCGGCATGCTCATGGTGCCGAACGGGTCCTGCTACAAATGCCTCAACTGCGGGACCACGAGCGGCTGCTCGTAAGACCGAAACGCAGCGAGCGTGGACACACCGACATCACAGAGCATCGGCGGTTCCTGAGTCTGACACAGCACTAATTTGAGGTCGCCATTTGGCATCCGGCTCCATGAAGCGAGATCCGGCCGCCGGAGTGAAGGGCCAGCAATCAATAAACTCTTCGCGATTTTTCGTAGGTAATCGTATTCTCGTGCTGTTCGCTGGCCCAGTTTTCAGAGTGCGCGCTTGCACTGGCGTTTCTCGGAGTGGAAAAGTGGGTCGCCGGCGGATCGACGGACCAAGCGAAAGAGTCTCGGACCAGCGAGAAACAACCACGTCAAAAATCTCTTAGTTCGCGAGCTTACAAGTATGATCAGGATAGAGGCGAGGTTTCTTTATATCGGATAGGCGACTAGGTCGTAGAGATTCTCGTGGGGTCGGCCCGCCTTGTGGTCTGCGGCCAGGATTCGTTCCAGCTTCGCCACGCACTCCGTTTCGGTATTTGTGGGGTAGAGCCGGTGGCACCCGACTGCGAATTCCTCGCCACAGGAGTCGCATTTCACGGTTCCCCATGTTGTGTGTTGCGGAGCGTGAATTTCTGTCTGGTGAAGTTTCACGGCCACGGGATCTAAGCCATGAAATGCTGCTTTGTAGTCATCCGTGGGGGATATCGATACCACCGAGAAGTCTTCTGTGTTTTCACCCCTCTCAATCATGTGGAAGAACACTCTGATTCCCATTGTGGCTTGGACCCGCAATCGATTTTCGTCCTGGTCCTGCCGTTGGTGCAACGAGAGCCGCTGAGACCAAACTGCAAGATCCGGTCTCCTGATCAAGAACTGCATCGCTATTCGGTAACTCGCGGAGAACTGAAGAAGACGCCTTTCTGAGTCTATCATGCGAATCGGAGAAGACCGGATATCCGTCGGTGCACTGAGACCCAACACTTCCATATCTTCAACGTAAGCGTCCGCGCGGCTGAAGGCACTGAGAAAGTCCGGCAGCTCGACCGCCAGTATCGTCTCTATCCATTCTTTGCCGTCGATGAGTAGCTGCAGGTAGTCGGGAGGGCCAATAGTGACCTCCGCCGATGGGGACGAGACCGGAAGGGTGTCAATCGCGCACTGTTGGACAAAATCGCCGAGCGACGCGAAGAAGCGGACGCGTGACGTGCCGATTCCCTTGCTGGTGAGGTCGGCGAGTAAATCACTATGTAGCTCATCCTTGCCCTGGCAGAAGTCGTTTGTATTCTTGCTGATGAAGGCGATCTCTTGGTTACAGCTCTGTGCGAGCTCGAGTACAGAAAACCAAATCAATGCGTCTCGGTATCCCCGACCGCTAGACACAAAGGGCTTATTCGGGACTAGAGCTCTCCTCAGCAGTTCCTCATGGCCTACCCTCGGATAGGGCAGGACCCGCGCGTTCAAGTTCTTCAGCAACGCATCGAGGGACTTGCTGTAAGTTGCTAGCGCTGTTCTCACTTCCAGCTTTGAATACGCCTTATCGTTTCCTGTGAGGCGCCGCGCCGCGGCCAGTTTGACGTTCGCTTCCTCGATGCTCTTTCGGACCAGGTTGACTGCCTCCTCAACCACAATGGCCGGCACGCAAAGCTCGGCAGGGGTGCGTTCTAGGAAGCTTTTCAACAGGCGAACGTCCGCTGAGCGGGAATTGAAGCCATGACCCAAGACAGTTGTGTCGAGGACGACTTTCATCGCGTGATTCTGTTTGCCGCTGCGACGCCCAAACACCACGACGATTTTACCTCTTTCGGAGATGGTGCTCCGAAAAAGTGGCGTGTTCGGCGTAGTCGAAAGATAAGTCGGCCTCCCGGAAGGTGACCGAATAGATCGAAGTGACCTCCCGCAGTATTTAATTAGGGTAAAGATCGCATGTATGTCGTGGTGTCCCCGCCCCACAACTTATAAAGATCTAGGCTTTCCTCGCCATCTGGAAAGCACAGAGGGAGGTGTGTCCAATGGATTTCGTCGTTGAGAAGTCAGATCTCTTGAAGGAATTGAACTTCGTACGGAGCGCGGTTGAAAAGAGAACTACGATTCCAATCTTATCGCACTTCCTCCTCGAAGCCGATGGTTTCGAGCTGAAGATCACTGCGACAGACCTAGAGATCGGGGCCCGAACAGTCTGCCCGGCGAAGGTCAGAACCAAAGGAACTGCGGTCATTCCTGGAGTCCGCTTCCTGGATATCGTCCGGTCCGCGCCCGAGGGGGAGATTCGCTGTCGAGCGCTGGACAACAATTGGGTGCAGGTCACCTACCAACGGTCTTCTTTCAAGGTTGTTGGCTTGGCCAAAGACGATTTCCCCAAGTTGCCGAGTGTTCCGAAACCCATAACCAAGGTGGATGCCGAGCTTCTGGCAGCCTGCGTGGAAAGAACGTCCTTTGCCATGTCCACCGAAGAAGGGCGATTTGTCCTCAACGGAGCTCTTCTGAAGCTGCATCCCGATGCCGTCACGATGGTCGCCACGGATGGACATCGGCTTGCCCTCGCTGAGCGGAGGCATCAATCGCCCGGGCTGAAGGAGGAAGTCTCTCTGTTGGTTCCTCGCAAAGCGCTTTTGCTGCTTCGGCGTCTCCCCGACGATGGTGGTGAGGGAGCGTCGGTAGAGCTGTCGAAAGACAAATCACAGGTCTTCTTCACCCTTGGGTCGCGCCTCCTCGTTTCACGAGTTCTAACAGGGCAGTTTCCGAACTACGAGTCGGTGCTGCCGAAGGAGAATGGGAAAGTCGTCGAGTTGGATCGAGAGGCACTCGAGGCGGTCGTTCGGCGAGTGGCTCTGTTGGCAGACGACCGGCTGCATGGGATACGGTTGGCGCTCGGGAAGAACCAGCTGGAAGTCTCGGCAAGCTCGCCCGAATACGGGGAGGCGAAGGAAGTAGTGGAGGCTCATTACGAGCAGGAGAGCCTGGAGATCGGCTTCAACGCAGAGTATTTGCTGCAATTCCTCAGTGCGATCAGCGCTGTAAGCTCAATTCGCCTGCAGCTAAAGGACGCCGAGAGCGCCGCTGAATTTAGCCCGTCTGGTAATGATTCGGCACAGTACAGGTATGTTTTAATGCCCATTCGCCTGTAAGCATCGCTCCTTCCAGACACTCACTATCTCTCGGGCAAGCCGCAACAACATCCCGCCAGACCATTTCTCCCGGCCCACTAGGAGGAGGAGCTTAACGGCCCGTGTTTGGGAGTAGCCATTCCTTTTCCCTGGACGCGGGCTTTTCAGTCGTTTCAATACATCGAAAGGAGAAGCACATGGAACAATCTCAACTTCTGGCCCATTCTGGAAGTTGCAAGCTGACCCGCGAAGAATTGAAGGTGATCCCGACACCTGAAGGAAGCGCAACCCACCAACCCATTCCTCACCACGAGATTGTCGGGGCGCTGGTCGAAACCTTGAGCTTCCGGCAAATCTCGGTTGTGCGGGAAGAATACGCGGTTTCGGGCGACGGCATGAAGATGTTCGGTGTCCTCGACCTCGAAACCACCTTCGACGGATGCCGGTTCTCAGTCGGCGTCCGGAATGCCAACGACAAGTCTATGCGCTTGGCGCTTACCGTAGGCTATCGGGTGCTGGTGTGCGACAACATGGCGTTTCAGGGGGACTTCACCCCCGTGCTAGCCAAGCACACGAAGCACCTGAGCCTCGTGGACATCCTCTCGGTTGGGGTGGACCGCATGCAGCGGAACTTCGAGCCGATGAAGAAGCAGGTCGAAGCGTGGAAGGGGACGCGCCTTCAGGACGAAGCCGCGAAGCTGGTCATCTACCGGGCCTTTGTGGAGGGCAAGCTCGACGCGCCGAAGCACTTAGCCCGGAGAGTTCACGACCAGTATTTCAATCCTCAAGTCGAGGAATTCGCTCCGCGAACGATGTGGAGCTTGTCGAACGCGTTCACGAGCGCATTCAAAGAGCTCGACCCGATCCCGCAGTTCAAGGCGAGCACGAAGCTCGCATCGTTCCTTGAATTTGCGACAGCGGCCTCAAACTCACCACAGTGAGACTAACTGGCCAGT
>Ga0209515_10000925_pt1 | contig 50821 bp, 47 predicted proteins | sample Subgroupgradi54m_FD_187454 | JGI IMG/M metagenome (GOLD analysis project Ga0209515, IMG submission 187454) | Subsurface groundwater microbial communities from S. Glens Falls, New York, USA - GMW60B uncontaminated upgradient, 5.4 m (SPAdes)... ... | reverse complement strand
GGGGCGGGCGAGCCAATGACTTCATTTCCCAACTGGCGGAGGGTAGAAGAGTCGAACTTCTAAGGGCTTTCACCCGCTAGTTTTCAAGACTAGTGCCATACCATTAGGCGAACCCTCCTTGCTTTGGCTAACTAGATTAGTATATCCGTTTTAAGTTTTTTCTCAAATGTATTTTTCAACCAACTCTTTTCTAGAAAATGCTCTTCACAATGACAGTTCGGACAAATAAGCTCTAGGTTTTCTAAGTCGTTGTTATTTTTGTTTCTATCCTTATGGTGAACTTGAAGTATTTCATACTTATTATAACTGCATTTCTCGCACTTATGACCTCGAATATCCAACAATCTTAATTTTAATCCTCTTTGATATTTGACCTTATCTCTCGGGCTAGCTCCATTATATTTTATCCCAGCCCTATTTATATTTGCGCAACTTCTTCCGCAAGTCTTTTTATTCAGACCAGCCAAAATTAGTTTCCCGCAGACAATACAGGGTTTTTCTTTGCGGATGGCAATTCCTGAACAAGTCACACTACAATAAACTGAACCTTTCTCTATCTGGAAGGGTCTTCTGTAAATAGATTTTGAACAGTTAGCGCAATTGGTGTTTGGATTTCTTTTGTATGACTCAGGCACTCACCCAGTATACCACAAGTTGGGTGTCAATAGGTTTACTTCTCTACTGTCTCAACAGTATATTTTCTGGCCACAAAACGGATGTATATTATGTCTAGGATACCGATGGTGTTGACGAGCAGAAGTACGATGAACCATCTTTTGTGTGACAGTTGTGCTGCTTTCCACAGAGCCATACCTTTCCACGGTATTGACCATAGGGATATTAGTACTATGAGCCATATTGGAAAACCATTTAATATTGCTGTTTCCATGTGGTAAATAGTAGCAGAAATTTACAGAAATACAATATTCTCATCTCTTACGATATATCGTAAGAGATGAGAAGTTTCGTTAACTTTTAACTTTTAATTTTTTACTTTATACTTACCAGATGCGATATTTAGGTATTGATTATGGAGAAAAAAGAATAGGATTAGCTCTCTCTGATGAAGTGGGTGATTTTGCTTATCCGCTTGTGGTTTTGTCTCCCTTCGGGAGATCTCTCGTAGAGAGAGAAAATAATTTAATTTCTGAAATATGTAAAATATGTAAAGAAAATAATGTGAAAGAAATTGTAGTGGGGGAGTCAAAAGATTTTGATCAAAAGGAAAATTATATAATGCTAGAAATAAAACCATTTATAAAAAGTTTAGAGGAGGAAACTGGTTTGCCAGTCCGCCTACATCCAGAGTTTATGACATCCCAAGAGGCAGAGAGACTTCAGGGTCACAATGATATGCAGGATGCTTCTGCCGCGGCACTTATATTGAAACATTTTTTAGGTTATAATTAAGTTAATGAAGTTTGATAAAATATTCAGTGAAATATTCAAGTCCTTCCCTCCACCTAAATTTCTTGATATTCCATTTGCCGGTTTGGCTATATCTGACAGAGCGATTCATTGTATTCAGTTTGCTAAAAAAAATGATAGCTTATATATAGAGAAATACACCGAAAAAGATATTCCTGTTGGTGTTGTTACCTCTGGCCAAATCAACAACAAAGAAGCATTGACTACTCTACTTTCAGACTTAAAAAAAGAACTTAATCTAAAATATGTCAAAGTCTCTTTGCCTGAAGAGAAGGGCTATCTTTTCACGGCCAAAATTCCTATGGTAGAAAGTGCCGAGGTAGTCAGTGCTATAGAATCAAAAATAGAAGAAAATGTGCCCGTGCCGGGGGGCGAACTTTGCTTTGATTATAAACTTGTTGAGCATCAGGAGAAAGAGCATTTGGATGTGGTAGTTTCAGCTGTGCCAATAAGTGTGGTTGATTCATATGTGGAGGCGGTGACGCTCTCTGGCCTGTCACCTCTGTCTCTAGAAATAGAATCTCAATCAATCACAAGAGCCCTGTTGCCAAAGAAAAGCAAGGGCACAGTCCTGATTGTTAATTTCACAACAGGCAAAGTCGGTTTGTATGTTGCCACCAACAGAGTAGTCAGTTTTACCTCTACTGTTGCAATCGGTGGTGAAGTTTCTAAAAATCCAAACTTTCTGGCTCAAGAAATCAAAAAGCTTTACATATACTGGCATACTCTAAAAGATAATGCAGAAAAGCCGGAAAGAAAAATAAACCAGATTATTGTTTGTGGAGTCGGTTTTCCTAAAGATATCATTCAGTATTTATCCTCCACCGAGCAGAGCTCAATTGTTCTGGGTTCTGTCTGGACAAATATATTTGATTTTAATGTCCATGTTCCAGAAATTTCATTTGACAAATCTCTAGCCTACGCCACGGCCATCGGGCTTGCTCTGCCGTCTGAGATTTTGATTCGAGATCCTCTTAAAACATAAGAGTCATACTATACTATGTTCAATTTGCTTCCGGACAATTTAAAACGAAAAGTAAAATCTGAATACAGACTTCGCCTTTCGTCTGTGGTCTTAGTTTTTACACTTTTCGTCCAAGTATCGTTTTTGTTTTTTATTTTTCCAGCTTGGCTAGGTTCTTCATATAAAGAAAAAGAAGCCATAACCCAGAAAGATTTGCTAGATAAGTCGCTTTTGATCTTGGATACTAAGACTGTTTCTTCGGCCATCACCACCTTGAATATGAAATTAAATGTTATAAATTCTGTACTTCAGTATCCAAAAGTTCTGCCACTAGTAAATAGCCTTCTGGCAAAAATAACTGGGCAAATTTATATCAACGGATTGACTTTTGAATCAACTAGTGCAAAGACAGGCACGGTGGCAATAAGAGGAATATCCTCCAACAGGGAAGCTCTGGTCGTTTTTGTCAAAAAAATTCAGGATTCCGGTCTTTTCAAAAGCGTTGACCTGCCCATATCAAACTTTACCAAAGACAAAAATATTGATTTTTCTGTAAGCATGACCATTGCCCCTTAAACCTAAAAATATGCAGAATAATAAATTTCTCAAAATAATATTGTTTGTACTCGGTCTGGCGGTGTTGCTGGTGTTCGTCCTATATTATTTTGTCTATGAAGATATCAAATCCAAAAATCAGCACGTTTCCACTTTATCAAACGATTTGTCATCTCAAAGCGCTAAAAGAGATTATCTTATTTTAACCCAAAAAGTTATCCAAAATATTGGCATAGATATTAACCGCATAAACAATTCTATTATTGCTAAAGACGGCGATGTCAAGTTTATTGAAAATCTAGAATCAATCGCTCGGCAAAATGGCTTGACCATGACCATTGACTCGCTTGTTCTGGCCGATAATCCAGAATTTGCTTCCAGTTCTATAACCACTCTGCAGATTAGGGCCAAGACTAAGGGCAATTGGTCTGGTAATTATAAGTTTTTAGTGGAACTTGAATCTTTGCCTATTAAGATTAGAGTCAATAAGTTTGACCTTTCCAATACTGCTGTTGAAACCGGCTCTGATGTCAAAAAAGCTGGTGTTGGTATCTGGCAAAGCACTTTTGAAATAAGTGTTTTGAAATATAAATAGTGAAACATATGTCAAACTTATTACAAAAAATTAAATCTCTGTTTGGGAAGTTAAAAAATAAAAAAGTCTCTTATGATAGGGGAGGAATAAATCCAAACCGCCAGTGGAAAATTATTCTCTCTACTACTTTTATTATTCTGTGCTTTTTGGCTTTGATTGCCTTTTATTTCTACAGTCAGATCGATAAAGGCAATCTTTTTACGGTAACAAGCGATAGTGCCCAAAGTGAAATAAAAATAGACGGAAGTCTGTTAAAGAAAACAGTCGATGATATAAACGCTCGACAGGCCATGAATTATAATGTTAGAAACGACGGAGTATTCATACCAAACAATCCGTCACTTTAATTTTGTGCCCCCGCGAAGAATCGAACTTCGAATTATGGCTTAGAAGTCCATAGTTATATCCATTTAACTACAGGGGCAATGCTAAAAGACTAGCACAATTTGACAATTAAGAAAATTGTGGACCTACCGAGAGTCGCACTCGGGACTTGTCCATGCCATGGACACGTGTTACTGCTATACTATAGGCCCAAAGATTTTGTGCGCGCTGCAGGGCTCGGACCTGCGGCCTTCTGTGTGTAAAACAGATGCTCTAACCAACTGAGCTAAGCGCGCATAGCATTAAGATACATTATAGAACCTCTTTTATCAAGAGAGAAAATAGTGTATCATTGTCGGAATGCGTGAAGAAAATAAAGAGGGAAACAAAATACCAAATTGTGTTGGCATTATTATGGATGGCAATAGGCGGTGGGCAAAGGCTCAAGGAATGTTCGCTTTGAAAGGCCATCAGGCCGGTGGGGAGACTCTGAAAAAAGTAGTACAGTTCGCGCGGGATGCGGGAGTAAAGCACATAATATTTTTCACATTCTCGACAGAAAACTGGAATCGTTCAGAAGAAGAAGTGTCGTACCTGCTTGATTTAATAGGTAGTTTTTTGGAAAAAGAATTTGAATATTTTAATAAAGAGGGGGGGATTTTGCATTGTGTAGGCGACATGTCGCGATTTTCAGAAAGTCTTCAAAAACAGTTAAAAGATGCAGAAGAGAAAACAGCCAAAAATGCCGGTCCACATGTATATTTTGCTCTAAACTATGGCGGACGGGCAGAAATACTTTCTGCTGTTAAGAAGATTGTGGCAGAAAATCCAAAGCCAGAGGAAATTACAGAAGAGTATTTTGGAAAACATTTACAAACAGGTGATATGCCTGATCCTGACATAATTATCCGCACAAGCGGGGAAATGAGACTATCTGGCTTTTTGCCGTGGCAGGGAGTTTACAGTGAACTTTTCTTCACCAAAACTCTTTGGCCTGATTTTTCTAAGGAGGAGTTTATGTCTATCATTGTGGAATATGGAGAGAGAGATAGAAGACACGGAAAATAGAATGGAACCAACTATTTTATACGAAGACAAAGATGTGCTGGCTATAAATAAACCTACTGGTCTTGTGGTGCACGGTGATGGCCGTACAAAAGAGTTGACTTTGTCGGATTGGATTTTGAAAAAATATCCAAAAATAAAAAATGTTGGAGAGACCGGACGAGACTCAAAAGGGGAAGAAATAGAGCGCTCAGGCATTGTTCATCGCTTGGACAGAGAGACATCGGGTGTGATGCTTGTAGCAAAAACACAAAAAGCTTTTGAAAGTTTGAAAAAGCAGTTTCAAGAACACAAAATTAAAAAAATATATCATGCCTTTGTTTTTGGTGAGATTAAATCAGATAAGGGGACGATAGATAGGCCTATTGGCAGAAGCAGTAAAGACTTTCGCTTGCGTTCAGCCCAGAGGGGAGCCAAGGGAGAAACCAGATTCGCTGTGACGGATTACAAAGTTTTGAAACGGGGCGGAGGTTACAGTTTTGTCGAAGTATCACCCAAAACAGGCCGGACTCATCAGATTCGCGTTCATTTCAAAGCCATCAGCTATCCACTAGTTGCGGACTCTCTTTATGCTCCAAAAAGAGAAAATAGTTTGGGTTTTACGAGAGTAGCCCTACACTCATACCAGATTAGTTTTACCGATCTAAAAGGCAAGTCTCAGACAGTTGAAGCTCCATATCCAGAAGATTTTCAGGAAGCTTTGAAACATTCTGCTAACACTCCGTGTTAGCAGATGATTGTTGCAAGAAAATTAACACTATGCTAGGTTTGTAGCTACTTATGGCAGTTCAATCACCGGTAAAAATAGCAGACAGGAAAACACTTGATATAAAAAGTGGGGATAGTGTTCGTGTCTGGCAGAAAATTGTTGAGAAAGGCAAAACTCGACTTCAGGCTTTTGAAGGTTTAATTATCGCTGTCAAGCACGGGCGAGAGGCGGGAGCAACATTTACAGTTAGGCGAGTAGCTAGTGGTGTTGGTGTTGAAAAAATATTTCCACTATACTCTCCTATGATTGACTCTATTGAAACCCTGAAACGTTCAAAAGTCAGACGAGCAAAGCTTTATCACATCCGAGATAAAGCAGCTAAAGAAATCCGAAGACAAATGAGAAACATCCGCGCCCTGCCGGATAATACTCCAAGTGAGGAAGAAGTGGCAGAAACCACAGTAGCAGAGTAGAACTCGCTACATGGCAACGCTCCTACGGAATAAAAGTGTATAATAAATAAATGCTCGGGTGGTGTAACTGGTAACCACGTACGATTGAGGTTCGTATGCCGCAAGGCGTGGGAGTTCAAGTCTCCCCCCGAGCACAAAGATCTAAATTGTCAATTTATTTCTTTGAATTAGTGGTGGTCGTAGCTCAATTGGCAGAGCATCCGCCTGTGGCGCGGAAGGTTGTCGGATCGTGGCCGATCGACCACCCCAAGAAATTTAAAACATATGATAATCTTTGGTGTAACAGGTCAGCCGTCTTCGGGCAAGGACACAGTGGCAGAACACTTGGCTTCGCTTGGCTTTTTTTATGTTTCAACCAGCGACCTTGGCGGATAAAACTATTTTGAATAATGGCACCAGAGATGAACTTTTAGAGAAAGTAGAAAAATTAGCAAAAGATTCTATTTAATATTTGATTACATATTTGTAGGGTGTATAATACTTTCTTATGAAAGGAGATTTTTCTGTGTATCTTGAAAGCAAAAAATATCAGACAAAATATAGGACTGAGTTTGTCACTATTACGGCTGATGTAGAAAAGGCAATAAAAAAATCAGGTATAAAAAGAGGCAGTATTGTCATACAAACACACCATACGACTTGTGGTATTTGGGTGAATGAAAATGAAAAAAATCTGATAGGTCCTTCAGAAATCTTGGGTTATGAATCAGATTTGCGCAAAGTTTTAGATAATTTTGCTAATCCTATGCACAATTACGGACACAATGATATAAACCACAAAGAAAATCCAAACGGTAAACGCAATACGCACCTCTGTGAACCAGATGAGAATGGAGTGATAAATGAGTGTATAAACGGTCATGCCCATGCTCAGGCACTTATGCTTCAATCGTCGGTCTCACTTATAGTCGAGGATGGAAAACTTTTGAAAGGCAGATGGCAGGAAATCATGCTAGTTGAGCTTGATCACGACAGAGAAAGGCAAGTTTCTTTTTTGGTCTCTGGGTTGTTATAGTTAATTTATGCAAAATATTTTAATTACCGAAAAGTCAAAAGACTATGAACTTTTGGATAGTGGGCAAGGAGAAAAGCTGGAAAGATATGGCTCTGTGGTTTTGTCTCGACCAGACCCACAAGCCTTGTGGCCGAAGTCTTTGCCAGAAGCAGAATGGAAAAAAGCTGGGGCAGTTTTTACTCGCGTTGGTACGGCCGGAAAATGGAATCAGCCAAAAGACTCATTTCAGCCATGGCATATATCTTTGGAAGGACTGATTTTTAATTTAGAACTTTTACCATCGAAACACATTGGACTTTTTCCAGAACAATCAACACAGTGGAAATGGTTGTCTGAAAAAATCTCCCCTAGGGGTACCCTAGGGGAAGTCAAAGTTTTGAGTCTTTTTGGCTATACAGGCGGAGTAAGTCTTGCCTGTGCTAAAGCGGGTGCGAAAATTTGTCATGTTGACGCTTCCAAATTTGCTGTTGATTTAGCAAATAAAAACATGAAAGCTTCGGGACTTTCGGACAAATCAATTCGATTTATTGTTGATGATGCAAGAAAATTCGTAGAAAGAGAAATAAAAAGGGGTAATAAATATGATATAGTTATTATGGATCCCCCTATCTACGGCAAAGGTCCAAAAGGCGAAAGTTGGAAAATTGAAGAGGATCTGATGCCTTTGTTGTCTCGTATAAAAAACATAATTTCCAACCAGCCGATAGCTATTGTTTTAAACGGCTATGCTTCTGGCTATTCCAGTACAACTTACGCTCAAATATTGGAATCTGTAACGGCAGATTTCAAAGGTAAGATATCTCACGGCGAATTAGCTATAAGAGAATCATCAAGCGACAGACTTTTGTCTTGTGGTATTTTTGCCCGTTGGGAAATATAAAAAATTATGTGCTAAAATAATATGGATCCCGAACGAAATTTATGTTACTTGTCTTACGGGAAGTAAATTAGTAAAATATAATTAATAAAAAATAAAGGTGAAAAAATAACTTTTATTTCGTACGGGATGGAACCAACATCAATCAACCCAGAAAAAGCAAAAGTGTTTAAGGCCCTTTTTGTGGTTTTTGTTTTACTTGCTGTTTTTCTGGCTGTTCAGTCTATAAATGCTATAAAAGAATACTCACACATTGGTACCATACCGACTTCGTCAAACGCTATATCTGTTTCCGGTATAGGCGAAGTCTTTGCTGTTCCTGACACGGCAGTATTTTCTTTTTCCGTGGTTGAAAGTGGCAAGACAGTCAAAGAAGCGCAGGATAAAGCCAGTACAAAAATCAATGCTGTTTTAGATGCTGTCAAAAAAATGGGGGTAGCGGATAAAGACATAAAAACCATAGGTTATTATTCCAATCCAAAATATGAATATACTGAAAAAATATTTAGGCAAGTTCTTGTTGGTTATGAAGTAAGCCAAAGTATCTCTATCAAAATCAGAAAAACAGATGATGCTGGAGCAGCCCTAACAAAAGTTGGAGAGCTGGGTGCCTCAAATATAAGCGGACTTAATTTTGTCATCGATAATGTGGACGCTGTCCAAGCGCAGGCCAGAGACAAAGCCATCCAAGATGCCAAAGCTAAAGCAGAAGTTCTAGCAAAATCTCTGGGAGTGAAACTAAAAAAGATTATAAATTTCAGCGAAGGTGGCAATCAGCCAGTTTATTATGCTATGGAATCTAAAATGATGGGGGCGGGCGTGAATTCAGCCCCTGTGACGCCACAGATTCCGACAGGAGAGAATAAAGTTACCTCGAGTATTACTATTACATATGAGATTGACTAATTTTTCCATTTAAAGTAGTATATTAAACGACCCCCAGAGGGGTTTTTTAATAACAAAAACATCTATATGAGCCTCATAACTTACTTAAAAGATACCCAAGGAGAATTAAAACACGTTTCTTGGCCTACTAGGAATCAGGCAATAGTTTTCACTATCGTTGTTGTTTTGATTTCCATATTCGTTTCTTTTTTCTTAGGATTTTTTGATTATATTTTTGGTTTGATTTTAAATAAGTTTGTTTTATAAAATCTACCATGTCAAAACAACAACTGCACAATACTAGGAATTGGTATGTTATCCATACTTACGCTGGATATGAAAACGCAGTGATGAGAAATCTGAAACAACGCATAGAATCTTTGGGCATGGAAGATAAAATTTTCAACGTCATAGTCCCAACCGAAAAGAAAATAAAAATTAAAGCTGGAAAGAGGGTAGAGGAAGAGGAAAAAATATACCCCGGATATATTCTAGTAGATATGATAGTAACAGAAGATTCTTGGTTTGTTGTGCGCAATACTCCGCGTGTGACCGGTTTCGTCGGCTCTGGTATTTATCCTGTGCCAATAAATCCAAAAGAAGTGGAAGAACTTTTTTCACGCATGAATTCTAGTACAACCAAACACAAAATTGATTTGTCTATAAACGATGCTGTTATTATAATTGACGGTCCTTTAAAAGATCTCGATGGCAAAGTAAATGAGGTGGATGAAGAAAGGGGGAAGGTCAAAGTTCTTGTGGCAATGTTTGGTCGCGAAACACCAGTAGAGTTGGATTTCTTGCAAGTGAAGAAAATATAATGTAGTCTTTGAAACACAAACATGGCAAAAAAGGTTACAAAAAAGTTAAAGCTAGTTATACAAGGCGGAGCGGCAACTCCGGCTGGTAAAACAGGTCCAGCTCTTGGTCAGGCTGGGGTCAACATTGGCGAATTCGTCAAGCAGTTTAACGAGGCTACCAAAGACATGAAAACGGATGTGGTGCCTGTGGAGATTTCAGTTTATGAGGACAGAACATTTTCTTTTGTGGTCAAAACTCCTCCCGCTTCGTCTCTTATTCTCAAAGCTATCGGCAAGGAAAAAGGTTCAGGCAAAAATACTGTTTCAAAAGTCGGCACACTTTCCAAAGCTCAACTAAAAGAAATCGCCGAAAAAAAAATGAAAGATTTGAATGCCAACGATATAGAAGCCGCGATGAAAATAATTGCAGGTTCAGCTCGATCTATGGGGGTCGATGTGAAATAGGCAACATCGACCGGCCGGAGCGTGACGACGCGAGGCGGGCCCGCGCAAATTTTCAACAGAAAATTATGTGTGGGTAGAGGTAAAATAACTTAATCTGTTTTTATAAAAAGAAGACCCCGCCGTTCCTTTCGGAACGGCGGGGTGCCTTGTTAGGCTATCGGAAGAACGATCTGTTTACCCGCGATCTCCCGATCTTTGTACAGGCGGGGGAGCATCAATGACGGATTCCAACCGGCCTTGATCACTTCGAGATCACGACTGGCCTGGTACTTGCCACCATCGGCATAGTCGCGCTCGATGATCGGACCCGTTTCGAAAAAGATGATCTGGGCGATTCGTCTGCCCACGACGAGGGGAATGATGTAGTTTCTCGAGTTGTTGGTGATCTCCATGGTCCACCGGTTGATGAAACCAACATCACCCCAACCAGCACACTTGCAGACCTCGATGAAGTTTCTACCCATCGAACTTCGAGCCTTCATCATGGTGGTGATGTGGTCTCTGCCGCCGATGAACTCTTCGGTGTGGGCCAGAATCGTCTCGCCCGGTCGGAGCATGATCAGTCTGTCTTCACGAGCGATGCCATTGTCCCAGTCGAAGTTGTACTTCTGGAGCGCTTCTTCGGCTGGTACCGCTTCTTCGACTTTATCTGCACCCCAGACATGTTCCATGTGATCTTTGGCCCAGATGTTGTAGAGACTGTGATTGTACTTCGTCGGTTGTTCGCGGAAGAAGTATTGCCCCAGAGAAACATCGTAGCTCGATGTTGCCAGATGTTTTCTCTGGAACGGGTCAATGATGATGTCGCCTTACTCCATTTCTTCCAAGATTCTTCTATCACTCAGGGCCATATGGGCACCTTCCTTTCCGTGGCTCATTATTATTTATTTTACATTTAAAAGCAAATATATTTTAGCTTTACTTTTCATACTTTGGTTGGTAAGGTGTTGGCAGAAACAGTACCTAGTCATAAGGAGCACATATGTCAGGAAACCGAGTGAGCATCAATGTGCAGGTAGTTGCCGACAGCGTTCATGACGGTAGCCGTCTGACGACGTTCGAGTTGACATTCCCTAGGTTCATTCTGGCGGAGTTCAACACCCATCGAATGCTTAGTCGTAATTCGGCCAGCTCTCGAGCCATACCGGTCTGGAAGCGTCTGGCCGATATCATCCTCTACCCGTTCATCCCGCTTCAGTTCGGCAAGAACAAGGCCGGTATGCAATCTGCGGAAGACATCTCGCTCTCTGACACTGCCGCCGCGTGCACGAACTGGCTTGTCGGACGTGATGTGGCCGTTATCCAAGCCTTCATGCTTGCGGGAGGCGAGCAACAGATTCTGAAGGATGCCAAAGGTGACGAACGGGCGATGAGAGTGTGTGAGGAAGTAAGAGCCATCATCTCGCAGTATCCAGATGTCCAAGCGAGACTGGTCGGCCTCAGCATGGGAATTCACAAGCAACACGCCAATCGGGTACTTGAGCCGTATGCATGGCATACGGTTATTGTCACGGGCACTCATTGGCGCAACTTCTACGGTCTGCGCGCTTCGGTCATGGCCCAGCCGGAGATCGAGGATGTTGCTATTGAAATGGCGCGAGCGCATTCGGCAAGTGTTCCTCAAGTGCTTGAACACGGAGAGTGGCATCTACCGTACGTTTTTCCTGAGGACAGGCGAGAGATCGAAAACAAAAAGACTCTGGCTCGGATTTCATCAGCACGATGTGCGCGGGTGAGCTATCTCACTCACGATGGCAAGAGAAATATCGACGCCGATCTGAAAATGGTCGACGGGCTTCAGTCGAACGGGCATGTATCACCATTCGAGCATCCAGCTACCACACACGACACCACCGGTGCCTACTTCGGGAATGTCAACGGGAACTTCTCGCCCAAGTGGATGCAGTACCGCAAGATGTTGGAAGGTGAGTACGACTTCACTCGACTCACTCCGACGGAGTCACTCCTTCTTGGCATGAAGGGCGATCAGAGGTTGGTGGATTTTGTACTTTCTTTGCCGGATTGAACCGGCATAAGGAAGTCGTGTTCCAGTATCAGAATCGGTTCGGGTTCTAAAACGGTCGCCTCGCAAGAGGCGACCTCGTCATTTAAAAAGTTTTTGGTTGATGTTATCATGAGGTCTATGAAAGAAACTCTGGAAAAAGAAATTAAATCTATTTTGGAAAGTTTTGGGGTAAAAGACCCAAAGGTATCTTTTGACTATCCGGCAAGGATGGATTTTGGTGATTTGTCCACAAATGTAGCTATGGCTTATGCCAAAGAGCTTGGTAAAAATCCACATGATTTGGCCGAGGAAATAAAAGAGCACTTGGTGACGGCGTTACCAAGTATGAAGGTCGAGGTGGTAAGTGGGTTTATAAACTTCTTTTTTGATACAAATTATTTTTCACAGATAGTGTCTAAAGCACTATCTGATAAATATGGGAAAAATGAAAATCTAAAAGGTCAGAAAACGATTGTTGAATACACTGACCCAAATCCTTTCAAGGAATTTCATATTGGGCATTTGATGCCGAATGTTATTGGAGAATCAATATCAAGAATCATTGAAGCTAATGGTGCAGAAGTAAAAAGGGTTAATTACCAAGGAGATGTTGGTTTGCATGTGGCTAAAGCTGTGTGGGCGATACAAAAAGGTGTTGATTCAAAAAGCGCTTATGTAGAAGGCCACAAGGCATATGAAGAAGATAAAGAAGCTAAAAAAGAAATAATTGAAATAAATAAAAAAATTTATGACAAAAGTGATGAGAAGATAAATAAAATATATGAAAACAGCAGAAAGCAGTCTTTGGATTATTTTGAGAATATTTATAAACAACTGGGAACAAAGTTTGATTTTTATTTTTTTGAGAGCGAGGTTGGAGGATTTGGTAAGAAAGTTGTAGAGAGAAATATTCCTAATGTTTTTGAAAAAAGCGACCCCGAACCAGAGCAAGCTCGGTACGGGGCAGGTGGGGCTGTTATTTTCAGAGGTGGAAAATACGACCCGAAATTACATACTAGGGTTTTTATAAACAAAGAGGGGCTACCAACTTATGAAGCAAAAGAGCTTGGTTTGGCCAAGATGAAATACGACAAGTACCCATACGACAAATCTATTATTGTTACAGCCAATGAGATAAACGAGTATTTTAAGGTTTTATTGAAAGCGATGAGTTTTGTTTTTCCTGAATTAGCACAAAAAACTACTCATATTTCACACGGAATGCTAAAGCTTCCGGAAGGCAAAATGTCTTCACGCACGGGAAACATTATTTTGGCTGACACTTTAATAAACCAAGTCAAAACAAAGATTTTAGAAAAAATAAATGATGATGAAATTGCAGAGGTGATAGCTATAGGAGCGATAAAATATTTCATACTTCGGCAAGCAATCGGCGGTGATATTATTTTTGATTTTGACAAATCAGTTTCTTTTGAGGGGGATTCTGGTCCATATTTGCAGTATGCAACAGTTCGAGCCAACTCTCTCCTAAAAAAAGCCTCAATGTCAAGACGTCACCTTGACATTTGCCACTTGGCGGTGAAACCGCCAAGTGATTGGCAGACGACGGATTTGGAAAGGTTGCTGGAGAGGTTTCCGAGCGTTGTTGAGAGAGCGGGGAGTGAATATGCTCCGCATCATATTGTCACTTTCCTGATTGAGCTTGCTGGTGAGTTTAATTCATTTTACGCATCTCACAAAATAATTGATCAGACTGACCCTACATCTCCATATCGTTTGGCTTTAACACAGGCATTTGTTTTCGTTATGTCTGCTGGACTTGATTTACTAGGAATTAAAGTCCCAGAAAAGATGTAATTTTTGAAAAAAGCTTCATAAATGTTAATATGGCTGTATGGAAGAAGGAGAAAAATATCAAAAAAGCGATGTGGCTTTGAGGGAGGAGAAAATACTGCAGTTTTGGAATGAGAATAAAATTTTCCAAAAATCTCTGGAAAAAGAATCGCCCAAGGGTGAATTTATTTTCTACGACGGGCCGCCTTTTGCCACAGGTCTACCTCACTCTGGAAGTTTACTTGGTTCTATCGCTAAGGATTTGATTCCTCGTTATAAGACTATGAGAGGGTTTTCTGTTCGTCGTCGCTGGGGTTGGGATTGTCATGGTCTGCCCATTGAAAACCTTGTAGAGAAAAAACTAGGACTGAAACACAAAAAAGATATTGAGGAACTCGGTATAGAAAAGTTTAATGAAGAATGTCGAAGTCAAGTTTTGACATATGTTCATGATTGGAAAAAATATGTTGAAAGAGTGGGTAGATGGGTTGATTTTGATAACTCCTATAAGACTATGGACGCTAGCTATACGGAAAGTGTCTGGTGGGCTCTGTCTGAAATAAATAAAAAAGGAATGTTATATGAGGGGCGCAAAGTTCTTTTGTATTGTCCGAGATGTGAAACTCCTTTAGCCACGGCTGAAATTGCCATGGATAATTCATATAAGGATGTGACTGAGGAGGCTGTAACAGTAGAGTTTAAACTGAAAAATGACCCGAAGACATCATTTTTGGCTTGGACCACGACACCGTGGACACTCCCAGGAAATGTTGCTTTGGCTGTTCATCCCGATATTGATTACGTCACTATTGAGAAAAAAGATATGGGAAAGGGAGATCTGGTGCGATTTATTTTGGCAAAAGACAGGCTGGAAGCGGTTTTTGGGAAGGATGATTACAAAGTTGTTGAGGAGAGGAAAGGAAAAGATTTAGTCGGTCTGGAATATGAACCTTTGTATGAAATAGAAGCTGTAAAAAATTCAGGAAAGAAAGCTTGGTATGTGACGGAGGCGGACTTTGTTAATACGCAGGAAGGTACTGGTATTGTTCATACAGCTGTCATATATGGCGAGGACGACTACCAGCTCGGTTTGAAAGCGGATTTGCCTATGGTCCCACTTCTTTTGCCCAACGGCCATTACAACAACTTGGCGCCAGAGTTTATTCGCGGGGTTTATATAAAGAAAGCTGAGAAGTCTATAAAAGAGGATTTGGAAAAGAGGGGGCTGTTGTTCGAGAAGTCCATTAATACTCATTCCTATCCGCATTGTTACAGGTGCGATACACCTCTTATATATAATGCTCTGTCATCTTGGTTTATTGACGTTCAAAAAATAAAAAAGCAGTTAATCGATTCAAATGAAAATATAAACTGGATACCGGAGCACTTAAAGTATGGCAGGGTTTTGGATATTTTAGAAAATGCTCCTGACTGGGCTATAAGCCGTAACCGTTTCTGGGCCTCGCCTTTACCAATTTGGAAAGATGCTTCCGGTAAGCACATCGTCATATCTGGTTTGGAAGAATTGAAAAAGTATACAAAAAAATCAGGCAACAAATACTTTGTCATGCGTCACGGTGAAACGGAGCACAATGTTAAAAGTATATGGAGTGTAGACTCGGATGATAGAGATCCTTTGACAAAAGAAGGAGAGAGAGAAGTGCTGGAAAGCTCTAAAAAATTAAAAGAAAATAAAATAGACATAATAATTGCTTCGCCATATCCAAGAACGCAAGAAACTGCCCAGATTGTAGCCGAAAATATTGGATTGTCGAAAGAGGATATTGTCACTGACAAGAGACTGGGGGAGTGGAATGTGGGGGAGGAATTTGATGGCAAGCCGATAGACGGTTTCTTTGATATAAGAAACAAAAGTGAAGATAGGTATGCTTTCAAAACTTCAGATGGTGAGTCGTATGCTGAAGTTATGAAGCGAGCGGGAAATTTTTTCTACGATATAGAGAAAAAATATTCTGGTAAAAATATTCTCGTTGTCTCCCATGGGGGCGTGGCAAGAGCTCTTTGTCTTGTGGCGGATGGTTTTTCCTTCGACGGCTTATTTGAGCACACAAAAAATTTTCAAAATTTCAAAAACGCAGAGGTCAGGCTGGTTTCTTTTGTGCCGCTTCCTCATAATGCCAAATATGAGCTGGATTTTCATAGGCCGTACATAGATGACCTGTCTTTGCTAGATGAAAACGGCAGGGAATTAAAAAGAATTCCTGAAGTTATAGACTGCTGGGTTGAATCCGGCTCCATGCCATTTGCCGAGTATAACTATCCATACTCAAACAAGGTCGAATTTGAAAAAAGAACTCCGGGGGATTTCGTAGCGGAATATATTCCGCAGACTCGGACATGGTTTTATTATATGAATGTGGTAGCTCAAGCTCTCTTTGCTCATGAATCTTTCAAAAATGTAGTTACAACTGGCAATGTCTTGGCTTCTGATGGGGGCAAAATGAGTAAGTCAAAAAATAATTATACCGATCCGCTTATTTTGATAGATCAATACGGGGCGGATGCTTTGAGGTATTATCTCATGACTTCTGTTGTCATGCAAGGCGAAGATTTATTGTTCAAAGACGACGATGTCAAAGAAATTCACCAGAGGATGTTAAATATTTTGAGAAATGTTGTTTCATTTTATGAGACTTACAATACAAACTTAAATATTTCCAAGAAGTCAGAGAAAAATATTTTAGACAGATGGATTTATTCTCGCTTTTTGGAACTTCATACCGAAGTGACGGAGAGCTTGGACAAATACGACACAGTCCGGGCCGGCCGGCCTATAAGAGGCTTTGTGGACGATCTCTCAACATGGTATTTGCGGAGATCAAGAGACAGGTTCAAGGCCGAAGGGACTTCGTCTGCCGAGGCATTCCAGCATTTGACCTTTATTCTTCTGGAACTTTCTAAAATACTGGCCCCATTTACGCCATTTTTGGCTGAAGAAATCTATCAGAAAGTGGGAGGGAAAAGTCAGAGTAGTACAGCCAGTGTTCATTTGGAAAATTGGCCAGAGATGAAAGATCATCCAGACAAAGAATTACTGGAGAACATGAAGAAGATTCGAAAGCTGGTCACTTCTGCCCTTGAACTCCGCCAGAAAGCTGGTCACAAAGTCCGTCAGCCACTTGCCTCCTTGACTGTCCCAGAAAAATTCTCTCAAGAATTGCTAGATATAATCGCTGATGAGGTCAATGTCAAAGAAGTGAAGATTAAAGAGGGAAGTGAGATGGAGCTTGATACTAAAATTACTTCAGAGTTGAAAGAAGAGGGGATGGTGCGGGATGCTATCCGTTCTGTTCAAGAGTGGCGAAAAGAAAATAATTTTACACCAAAAGAAATTGTGAAGTACCCTGTGCCAGAGTCAGTTAGAAACTTTTTCAAAAAACACGCAGAGGAAATAAAGAAAGTGACCTCGGTAGAATTTTGATGTCCTATCACATCTATACAACAGAGGGAATTATTTTGAAACGTACGCCTTTCGGCGAGGCAAATGTTGTCTTGCATATTTTAACAGATGACCTCGGTCTTATCATCGCTTCTGCTCGGTCGGCTAGACTGTCTGTTTCAAAACTTCGTCCAGCTTTGCAGGAGTATACTCTGGTCTTGGTTTCTGCTGTCAAAGGCAAGAACGGCTGGAAGATTACGAATGTTGTAGAAAAAGGCAATTTCTTTTTTCAGTATCCGAAATATTGCCATAAAGTCTTGGCCCAGATTTCTTCTGTACTTTTACAAATGATTACGGGTGAGTCTCCACATCCTGAAATATTTCAAACGGTCAAAAGCGGTTTTCAAACACTCGGTGTTAAGGGAGCCCAAACACCGAGTGTTGGGAGAACACTGAATGTTGGGGAATGGAAAACACTCGGTGTGGGCGTATCTTCGCTCTCACCGAGTGTTAGAATGTCAGAATTGGAATTTGTATCAAACTTTGAAACCCTCATGGTTTTAAGAATCCTGCACGAACTCGGTTATGTTGTCAGTGATGAGAGCACAAAAGTTTTTTTGAAAGATATGAACGATTGGAACAATGAGCTTTTGCAAGTGGTTGAAAAAAATAAAAAAAATATTATCGGCTTAATAAACAAAGCCCTAAAAGAAAGTCACTTGACAAACTAGTATACTTTGGTATAAACTATAAATAGTCAAGTTCTTTTATACTAATCTTGTTTAAAATCAATTCCTGAATAGCGAAGTGAGTATAATTTTGTACTTAGTTCGCTCTTCGGGATTCTAAGTCAGTTTCGCGATTCCGGCGATATCCGGACAAGTCAGTCAAGGGAGGAAGATGGTAAACAAAAAGAAACTCACCCGGCGGGAAGAGGAAGATGAGAAGACAGACTTAATGGTACTCAGGGCTGACTCGCTCAATGATGAGCATTTCGAGACGCTCGTCTCTGGGCGCGACGAAGCCCGCAGGCTCCTCGAGATGGAGGGGGCTGTTGATGTCCCCGACGACACCGTGAACGACCTGGGTGAATGGGTTCGTGCCGGAAGTGAGGACGAAGCCGAGGAGGTCGCGGAGTATGAGGAAAGAATATGGATTTTCCATGACCGGTTTTTTTGTATAAGAAATCTATGCTATTGTACTGTGCGGTAGTAGGCTAGTATCAGTCTCCTAGAGTCTCCCTAGGGTACCCCTAGGGAGAAGGTTTAGTTACTTATTTTCAAATTTTAACCATTCAAAAATCTCTTCGTCAAAGATTTTTTGGTTTTCAAAGTAGTCAGGAAAATCTTTTTTTGAAACAATTTTGGTTTCTGGCCGTCTTTTGTTTTTGTAATCATGATAACTGCTCCATGGATATGTATTAAGAAACAATAAGGTTTTTTTATAATCTTTGATTCCTAACTCTTTCCATTTTGTATCTATAAGTTTTACAGGATTTAGATGAATGTACGAAAATATATATTTCAATTGAGCATCTTCTGATAAATGTACTGATTTAAAAGTTCCTTCAAAAAGTTTTCCAGTTCTTTTATATTTTTTGTTGAAGTACATAGAATATGATGTGCTGACTTTATTCATAAACAAACTTATATTATCCCCTAGGGTACCCCTAGGGGAAAGTAGAATATGGAAGTGATTTGGCATGAGAGTCCATGCACCGATAGAAACAATTTGTTTACCACGATCAAAATCAAAAGCATCAATTTTTTGATTCACAATATCATCTCTAAAATTTATGCTTTTAGACGAGTTACATAAGTACAGTAGTTTTATAAATCTCCTGCGATCTTCTTCGTCGAGAAATATTTTTTGCTTACTATTTCCGCGATTATAAAGATGATAATATTCTCCAATAGAGAACTCCTCCTTTCTTGTGGTCATTATATAAGTATAACACATCCATTCCCTAGGGTACCCCTAGGGGATCTGAAACGCTTCAGTCTTATCTTAGCATGTTGAAACATGGCAACGCTAAAAAGTTAGAAAATAAAATATTTAGTATGATATAATTGTAGGATGGAATCTGAAGAAAGTAGCATAGAGAGACTGAAAAGGACCTTATACTCCAGAAACGAAAATATTGTTCCGAAGGAGAAGCGTACTCCCGTTTCAGGTGGAGAAGTTGATGCGCCAAAGGATTGGGGCGCTCCGCCTTCTTTTGGCCTTTCACCAGACAATCTTAATAATTTGACAGTCACAAAAAATAATTCCTTTTTCAATAAGTTTTTGCTTTGGTCTTTTGTTTTCTTCGTCGTGGCTCTGGGTATTGCCACATTTATTTTCTTCGGCGGTTTGAATATGATTTCTTCCAACAATTTGGATATCAAAATCACCGCTCCGAGTTCTGTCTCATCTGGCGAGGAGCTTCTGATTGACCTGTCTGTGGTCAATAGCAATCGTACGGAACTGGAAGGGGCCACTCTTTATATAGATTATCCTCAAGGCTCTCAATCGGTCGGTTCGGGCAGTAAGCCCATATCTCATGACACTGTAAACCTCGGCACTATCGCCAGCGGTGGTACCTTTGACTATGCACTTAGGACTTTGTTATCCGGCCAGAAAGAGGCAATCAAAACATTTAATTTTAGAATTGAATATAAAGTCAAAGGTTCGGATGCTGTTTTTTCCAAGGAGAAAACTTATGATGTTTCAATAAGCTCGTCGCCGGTTCTTCTGAATGTTGCTTATCCGAAAGAAATAAACTCTGGCCAGAGTGTGACTTTATCTATTGATATTACTTCCAATTCAAGCGTGGTTATGAAAAATTCTTTAGTCAAAGTTGATTATCCCTACGGTTTTACATACAAGGACTCCAATATGAAACCGCTACGCAGTAACTCGGTTTGGAATATAGGCGACTTGAAAAATGGTGACAAAAAAACCATCACTGTTACGGGCACACTGGTTGGACAAGATCAAGAAGATAGAACTTTTAATATTTCCTTGGGTCAGCAAGGCGTTGGTAATACCGATTTTGATACAGCACTGGCCGCAATACAAGCCACTATAGGAATCCGCAAGTCGTTTTTTAATCTGTCGGTTGAAGCGGATAAGAGTGATATTTCTATCGGACGCCCTATACCAGTGAGCATTAAATGGCAGAACACTTTGCCTGATAAGATTGTAAATGCCCATATAGAGGCCACTCTCTCTGGCAATGTGTTTGACAGGTCGAGCGTGTCTGTCAGCGGCGCTGGATTTTATAGGTCTAGTGATGAGACTGTTTTGTGGGATAAGAATAATTTAAGTAGTTTAGCAAGCATATTACCGGGGGATTCTGAACAAGTATTTTTCTCTGCTTCCTCCCTAACAAACCCTGCCCAGACTAGGTCCATTAAAAATCCTTATATTGATATCCATGTTGTTATCACAGGCACTCGCTCGGGTCTTGATACATCCGAAATATCTTCAAACCAAGATTTGACTATTAAAATCCCAACCACACTTGGCTTTACATCAAAAGTCTTTCGCAACATCGGCCCGTTCAGCAATAGTGGGCCAATTCCTCCTCGTCCGGACCGTGAATCAACCTATACAATAACTTGGACTCTGACCAACACAGCCAGTGATTTGAAAGATACCATAGTCTCGGCCAAACTTCCCTTGGGTGTGGCTTGGAAAAACGAAGTAAGTCCATCGGGAGAAAAAATAAGTTTTGATCCTAATACGAGAGTTGTTTCTTGGAATGTCGGATCTGTTTCTGCCGGTGTTGGTTTCGGCTATTCACCGAGAGAGATTTCCTTTAAGGTAGGATTGACTCCTAGCACAAGCCAAATTGGCCAAGGGCCGAATCTGCTTTTGGAAGTAAGGGGAGTTTCCACAGATACATATGCAGAGAGTAGCCTTTCCTTTAGTATGGATTCTGTGACTACTCAATATTCTGATCCGGCTTATAGATCTGGCAATAATGTTGTTGTTAAATAATGAAAATTGCATTAGTATAATTTCATGACAGAAAAAAATGATTTGATGGAAAAGGTAGTCTCACTCTGCAAAAGGCGCGGTTTTGTATTTCAAGGCTCGGAGATTTATGGGGGACTGGCGGGAACTTGGGATTATGGTCCATATGGAGCAGAGTTAGCACACAATATAAAAGAGTTGTGGTGGAAACATTTTGTGACGGAACAGGAAAATATGTTTGGCATTTCAAGTAGCACACTTATGCCGGAAGCAGTATGGAAAGCAAGTGGCCACTTATCTGGATTTACTGACCCAATGATTGAATGCAAAAAATGTCATCATCGTTTTCGTGCGGATTATTTGGAGGACAAAAAGAAATGTCCTGATTGTAGCGGAGAACTTGGAGAAGAGAAGCAATTTAATCTTATGTTTCCAGTCAATATGGGCAGTAGCAGTGACAGTACAGCTTATCTACGGGGTGAAATTGCCCAAGGTATGTTTGTTAACTTTAAAAATATTTTGGATACCATGCGCCCCGATTTGCCTTTTGGCCTTGCTCAAATAGGCAAAGCATATAGAAACGAAATTGCTCCGAGAGATTTTCTTTTTCGTGTACGCGAGTTTGATCTAATGGAGTTTGAATATTTTGTGCGGGAGAAAGATTGGCAGAAATATTTTGATATGTGGAAAGACGAGATGTGGAAATGGATTGATCGTGTTGGAATAAATCGAGAAATGGTTCATGAATTGGAGTTGGCAAAGGAAAACAGAGCCCATTATTCTGAAAAGACTGTTGATTTCGAATTTGACTATCCATTTGGCAGAAAAGAGCTTTATGGTTTAGCATACAGAACTGATTATGATTTGAAAAAACACTCAGCTGAGTCTGGTGTTGATTTGTCTTATTTTGATGAAGAAAGTAAGGATAAATTTTTTCCTCATGTTATTGAGCCGACATTTGGCCACGGCAGAACAGTGCTTGCTGTTTTGCTTTCCGCATATCGAGAAGACGAAATGAATGGCGAACCTAGAACTTACCTTGCTTTCAAACCAGCCATCGCTCCAGTAAAAGTGGCTGTCTTTCCACTTTTGAAAAATAAACCAGAGTTGGTGGAAAAAGCTCGAGAGATTTATAAAATTTTGAAAAAAGAATTCGGCTCGGTTGTTTTTGATGACAACGGCAATATCGGCAAAAGATATCGCAGGCAGGACGAGATAGGCACGCCGTGGTGTGTCACTATTGATTTTGAAACGATTGAAAAAAATAATGGAGTGACTATTCGCGACCGCGATAGTGGAGAGCAAAAAAGAAAGTCAATTTCCGAGCTTGTAGATTACATAAAATCTCAGACATTTTAATTTTTTCCAAAGAGTGCTATTATGCCACTATGGAACACAGGGAAAACACTATTAGCATAAGCGCTGGTACTATTACCAAAGCCATATTTATCGTCCTGCTTTTTGCTCTTCTTTTTATTTTAAAAGGTTTGGTTCTTGTTTTGCTTTTGTCTGTGGTGGTGGCTTCGGCTGTAGAACCAGCTACTCAGTGGCTGGTTAACTGTCGCATACCCAGACTTTTTTCTGTTATTTTAGTCTATCTAGCCATGGCTATCTGTTTATTTGGCGTGATCTTTTTCCTGCTCTTGCCAGTGCTTTCTGAAACTAGCGATTTCCTGAAAAACTTTCCAACTTATTTCAATGCCAGTGTTGTTTCCAATACTATAGCCAACAATGACTTTCTTTCCTCTCAACCTTTTGTGGCCGGATTGACCAATTCTCTCAACTTAGAACATGTTGTTTCGGAAATAAATAATGTTATTGGCGGTATTTACTCAAACACATTTGCCACTATCACCACTGTCTTCGGCGGTATCCTATCTTTCTTTTTGATGGTTATTTTATCTTTCTACTTGGCTGTGGAGGAAGATGGTGTGGGCAAGTTTCTAAAAGCCATTACTCCTATCAAACATGAAAAATATGTTACTGCACTCTGGAATAGATCTCAAAGAAAAATAGGACTTTGGTTACAGGGCCAACTAATACTAGTGGTTATTATTGGCACCCTAGTTTATCTTGGACTTCTTATCATCAATGTGCCAAACGCTTTGCTACTAGCGGCGCTGGCTGGAGCTTTTGAAATTATTCCGCTTTTTGGGCCGATTTTGGCATCTATTCCGGCTATCGCCATTGCTTTCGTTACTGGTGGACTTCCTCTAGCTCTGATGGTGGCTGGTCTCTATATCATCGTTCATCAGTTTGAAAATCAGCTGATATATCCCCTTGTTGTCAAAAAAGTGGTTGGCGTTTCGCCGATAGTTTCTATTCTTGCTATTATTGCCGGATTTCAGCTGGCTGGACTTGTTGGTGTTATATTAGCTGTGCCTATTGCTGCCGCAGTCATCGAGTTTATAAACGATTTCGAAAAAGACAAAATCGAGAAGTATGAGAGAATGAGAACTGAAGGATGAAAAAAAATTTTTATATAACCACCACAATTCCATATGTAAATGCTGAACCGCACATTGGCTTTGCCCTTGAGCTTGTGCAGTCGGATGTTATTGCTCGTTATCAGAGATTAATAGGTAATGAAGTTTTTTTCAGCACAGGAACAGACGAATATGGCCAGAAAATATGGCAAGTAAGTCAAAAAGAAGGCAAGAATATCCAAGACTATGTTAATTACTACACCCAAAAATTTATAGAACTGAAAAATCTCTTAAATCTTTCAATTGATAATTTTATTAGAACAACAAGTGAAGGGAATATTTTAGCGGCCCAAGAGTTCTGGCGATTATGTCAAAAGAAAGGCGATATTTACAAAAAAGCTTATAAGGGGCTTTACTGTGTTGGTTGTGAAAAGTTTTTGACGGAACGCGATTTGGTAGATGGCAAGTGCATTATCCATCCCACATTAGAGCCGGAAATAGTTGAAGAGGAGAATTATTTTTTCAGATTGGCTAATTATAAAAAAGAACTTCTACAGTATTTGTCGGGAGGAAAAGTCATATTGCCGGAATGGCGCAGGAAGGAGGCAATTGATTTTGTGGAGAATGCCATGGAAGATTTTTCTATATCTCGCAGTAAGAAACGCATTTCATGGGGCATACCTATAGTTGAAGATGATAAGCAGATTATGTATGTCTGGTTTGGGGCATTCGTGAACTACCTCTCAACTCTTGGATGGCCAAATAATAAAGAAAAATTTGAAAAGTTTTGGTTGGAAGCCAAGAAAGTTCAAACAGCCGGCAAAGATATGGTTAAATTTCAATCTGTCATGTGGCAGGGAATGCTCATGTCGGCTGGCTTACCAACAACTGATACTATTGTCTATCACGGTTTTATTACTGCCGATGGCGGAATAAAGATGTCAAAGTCAATCGGCAATGTTATAAATCCAAATGAGATAGTAAAAGAATATGGTACAGATGCCTTAAGATATTTTCTTCTTCGAGAAATATCAAATTTTGAGGACAGTCCTTTTACTATGGACAGATTTAAGGAAGCATACAATGCAAATCTGGCCAATGGTTTAGGGAATCTTGCTAGCCGAGTTTTGACTTTATCAGAAAAATATCTGGATAAATGCCCAGACATTCCGGAACATTCAATACCAAAAGAATTTTTTAATTATCTTGAACAATTTGAAATTCAAAAAGCCACTAACTATATTTGGACTGAAATAGGCAGTTTAGATCAGTTCATTCAAAAGACTGAACCGTTTAAAGTTATAAAAACCGACCAGAAAGCTGGCAAAGAATTAATTTCTAACATAGTTCTCCGTTTGTACACAATCGCCAGAATGTTAAACCCAATTATGCCCGAGACAAATACCACTCTGAAAAAGTTAATTAGAGATAACAAAAAACCAGAAACACCTTTATTTCTTCGCAAGGACTAGTTTATTAATTGTAAATTGAAAATTCATTAAAAATTGTAAATTAAAAATTGAAAATTATGACTTTTGAATTCTTCGACATCCATTCCCACATATATTTTCCTGATTATGATAAGGATAGGGAAGAGGAAATCCAAAAAATAAAGGAAGCTAAAATCGGAACCATAACAATAGGTACTGATTTTGACTCGTCTCAAAAAGCTATTGAGCTGGCCGAAAAGCATGACAATTTATTTGCATGTGTAGGCCAACACCCAGAGGATTTAAATATCAATTCTGTTTTTGATGAGAGGTTGAAAGCTCTTGCTGATAATAAAAAAGTTGTAGCCATAGGGGAATCGGGACTCGACTACTTTAGGTTATCTAAAGACCCCGCCTCCGCGGAGCTACTGCGGGCAAAGCAAAAAAGCATATTTGAGTATCATATAGATTTAGCTCTGTCTTCTGGAAAACCAATCATGTTGCATATTCGTCCGAGCAAAGGTACATATGATGCCTATCTCGATGCGCTTGATATATTAGAACATCACAGCAAATTATCCGGTGGAAAACTTAGGGGCAATACTCATTTCTTTGCCGGTGATATGGATATTTTGAAAAGATTTCTAGCTATCGGATTTACAGTTTCTTTTACCGGAGTGATTACTTTTACACACGACTATGATGAGCTTATTAAATACACTCCTCTGGATATGCTTATGTCTGAAACAGACGCGCCTTTCGTTGCTCCAGTACCATATAGAGGCCAAAGAAACTCCCCACTCTATGTACCAGAGATTGTAAGAAAGATAGCCGAAATACGCGGTGAACTCCTAGAAACAGTCAAAAAAGCTGTGATAGACAATGTTTTAAGACACTTTTCATCTGTTGCACAGGAGGCTGTAGTATGATAATCTGACAGTCATGGAAACAGCAGAAAAAGGCACTGTATATGAAGTATCATATCTGCTTTTGCCGTCTATATCACAGGAACAAATAGAGTCCAAAGCCACTGCTCTAAAAGAAACTATCAAGAAAAATGGTGGCGAGATTATTTCTGACGATAATCCTATACTTATTGACCTTGCTTATCCTATGACAAAAGTAGTTTCGACCGTAAGTCATAAATGCCATGCCGGATATTTTGGCTGGATCAAATTTGAGCTTAGAGCAAGGGGATTATCAGATTTGAAAAAATCTCTAGATAATAACAATGATATCTTGCGCTATCTTATTATAAAAACTGTTCGCGAGAATACACTTTTGAATGGCAAGATGAAGCTAAAGTCTGAAGACAAAACAAGAAAATACGAAGATGAAAAAGAATCTACACCAGAAGAAATTGATAAAAGTATTGATAACCTCGTGGTTGTTTAGAAATTAAAAATTTAAAATCATGTACTTAAACAAAGCAATTATTATAGGAAACCTTACCCGAGATCCAGAGATACGGGCTATTCCTAGTGGTGTAAAAGTTGCCAGTTTTGCCGTTGCTACAAACAGAGTTTGGAAAGATAAAAACGGAGTGAAACAGGAAAATGTTGACTACCACAACGTAGTGGTTTTTGGCAGGCAAGCAGAAATTTGCGGACAATATTTGAAAAAAGGCAGTTCCGTCTTGGTAGAAGGCCGGATGCAGACTAGAAGTTGGGATGATGCGGCGGGGGTGAAGAAATATCGCACAGAGATTGTAGGGGACAGAGTGCAATTTGGCCCAAGACGAGATGCTCCAGCAGGAGCATATAGCGCACCCGCTCCGGTTGAAGAAGAGAAGAAAGCTCTGGATACAATTGAATACCCAGAAGAAGAAATTAATCCTGAGGACATTCCGTTTTAATATAAAAATAAATGAAATCTTGTTACTTCACTGAAAATCACATAAAACACATAGACCACAAAGATGTAGAACTTTTGAAAAAGTTTCTAAATCCTCATGCCCGCATCATTTCTCGTAAGAGAACAGGCATTACTGCTCACCATCAACGAAATCTTGCAACCGCGATTAAGAGAGCTAGATTTATGGGACTTCTTCCCTTTGTCTCTCGATAGTTTTTGGGATTTCTTTCTCTTCGATCTTTCCCAGAGACCGTTCGCTTTTTCCTGCGAAAAGCTCACTTAGTTCTCGGCGCTTCGTTGTCAAGAGCCTTCGGATTACCTCAGGTCGTTGACAACACCAAGCTACGCGCCTGCGAGGTCTCTGTCCAAGATACGACTCGACGAAATCTTAAAAACTACTCCCAGAATATAAATACCAAGGAAACAATTCCGAGAAGCATTCCTACCAGTTGTATTTTTGTGACTACTTCTTTGTAGAAAAATATGCCGATGATTATAGCGATGATAGCCGAGGAGACGGAGAAAATAATCGCACCCTTACCCAAACCAGAACCATGTTTCAGGGCAAATAGCCAAAATGTGTTTGCTATGACATATGATGCAATAACAGCTATCCATAATAAGGGCACTTGTTTAAGAGACCATTCTTTTGCAAACACATCAGCGATAAGTTCAAATACAATTAGGAGTGAAAGGGGAATAATCCAGTTCATCTAATAAGTATAGCAAATTAGAAACTATTTCCTCCAACTCTCTCAGCGTATTCACCGGTTTCGCTGTTTATGCGGATTGTTTCTCCTTCTTTTATAAACATAGGCACTTGGATTTCAGCGCCGGTTTCAACTTTGACTAGTTTGGTTCCTCCTTGGGCTGTGTTGCCTTTGACTGCCGGATGGGCTTCTATGACTTTTAATTCTACTTTAATAGGCATTTTTACTCCTATCATTCTTTCGCCAAAAGAAAGTAATTCTACAACAGAATCTTTTTTTAGAAACTTGTTTTGTGTACCAATAAGATCTTCTTCTATTTTGAAACGCTTACTCGGATCACTCGGCTCGCAGAACCAGAACTCTCCCTTGTTGTTGTATAAATATTTTACTTCACGCGAATCTATTTCCGCCTGTTCCACTTTTTCTGATACGTGAAAAGACTGCTCGGTTACTTTGCCTGTAATAAGATTGCGCAGTTTGGTAGCATTAACCGGTTTTCTCTGTTGTTTTCTGAAAACATGAGAAGTAAGCACCTCCCACGGCTCGCCGTTAAAAACAATGTATTTTCTTTCCTTTATTTCATCGTAAGATAATTGAGACATAACAGGGAATAATATACAGTATTTAAGCCATTTTATCTACTTGACAAATATTAGTTATTTATTTATTATTATAAATGGAGGGATTATGCCGATATTAGGTGTAGTTGTGGCAATCTTTGGGGCTATCACATTCGTTGCTTCTCTTTTTGACAGGCAACGACGATGGATTGATGAAGACTGGTTCTACGGTTTTATAGGTGGACCAGTGTTGGTTTTCGTGGGATTGCTCTTGTTCATGTATAAGAAGTGACACCGGCCAGCGGAGAATCGTCTCGCGCTGAGCCGGTTTTCTGCTGTAAAAATTTAAGATAGACATAGGAACATGCGAAGGATTAACTTGCTAACACTCCGTGTTAGCAAGTTAATCCGTTTACTTGGCGGTTTCACCGCCAAGTAAACAAAATAGTACTAAGCCCAATTTCGTCGAACCAAACTTTTTGGAAGACTCCGCAGGCAGAAAGCATGGCTCTGTCAAGGCACCCCGTTCTTGACAGATTTCTGCCGAGGACTAAGTGAGTCTTTGGCTGGAAAAGCGAGCGGTCTGGAAAAAAGTTTGGCGAGAAAGAGATTGGGCGGATATTTTATTCTTCACTTCCAGTAGATTCACCTCCACTCGCCACAACAGACCCGCCGTTTTTGGCTAGGCCGGTGCGGATTTCTTTTAGTATAGTATCGGCAATTTTTTTATTGGCCTTATCTTTCAGAAATTGTCTTGTAGCATCATAGCCTCGGCCGAGTTTTACTTCCTCGCCCACCTTAGCTTCTCGCCTCGCCGAAGCCTCCGGCGTAGCGCGGGTAGCGTCGGCGGGGCCGTTATACAAATAGCTCGTGCCGCTCTTTTTAATTATTCCCATTTTCTCGCCAAGGGCGATGAGTTCTCCCTCGCGCGAAATGCCTTCGTTGTACATCAAGTCAAACTCGGTTTGTTTGAAAGGTGCGGCAACTTTATTTTTGACAACTTTGACTCTGATCCTTCCCCCCATCACTTCTTCACCTTTTTTTATTTGAGCTATTTTGCGAATATCCAGTCGTACAGAAGTATAGAACTTCAAAGCTTTTCCTCCCGGTGTTGTTTCCGGATTGCCGAACATCACCCCTATCATCATTCTGATCTGGTTTATGAATATAATAAGAGTTTTCGACTTGGCCACGATGGCAGTCAGTTTTCGCAAAGCCTGTGACATAAGGCGGGCTTGCTTGCCGACGTGGTGTGCCCCCATGTCGCCTTCAATCTCATCTCGCGGAGTGAGGGCGGCCACGGAGTCTATGACGATAACATCTATCTTGCCCGAGCGGACAAGAGACTCAACGATTTCCAGAGCTTGCTCGCCGTTGTCCGGTTGAGAAATAAGTAGCTGGTCTATTTTCACACCAAGGCGTTTTGAGTATTCTGGATCCATAGCGTGCTCAGCGTCTATGAAAGCGCAAATGCCACCTTTCTTCTGGGCTTCGGCTATGACATGCAAAGAAAGCGTGGTTTTCCCGCTCGATTCTGGTCCGAAAATTTCCACAATCCTTCCTCTGGGCAATCCTCCAACACCAAGAGCGCTGTCCAATCCTATGGAGCCAGTGGAGATGGCGTTTATATCAACATGAGGCTTTTCACCCAGCATCATGATGGCGTCATCGCCAAATTTGATTTTGATTTCCCGAAGTGTGTTCTCAATATTCACTTTGCCAATTTCTCCCTTTGGTTCTTTGGCTTCTTTTTTCTTTTGCATGATTGATTCTTGAATTAATAAATCTCGTCGAGACAAAACCTTTTTGGAACATCACGCAGGAGCGAAGGCGACGAGCGCGAAGAAAATTTTCAGCAGAAAATTATTCTGTTTCTAAAAAGGTTTTGACAAGAAAGAGATTTATCTTTAATTATTAATATTCCTTCAAAACAAGCTCAAGCCGTTTCTCCGTGTACTTCTTAAACTTATCCCTAGCATCAAGCTTGATTATATTATACCCTTGTGACAGTAGCAATTTCTCCCGAAAATAGCCATCTTTGTCCGTAAATATAGGCCTATCGTTCAAGTTGAGATAGGCAATATTGCGAGCTCGGCCGTAAATTTCGATAAGAGTCTGGTTATAAGTCGCCCCATTCTGGGGCGTGTAAACTTCTATAATAGGTCCAGTCAAAAGTTTCTGGGCTTGGAAGAGGGAGTAGCCGAGAATGACAAGACCGAAGAGTGTGATAAGACTTATTCTAAGTATTGAGACGGCATTACGATTCATAGTTTTTAATAATTTTCAATTTTTAATTTTGCAATTTACAATCAATTTTCAAATTACAATGTTTCAATTTTGAAAATTAATTCATTGCAAATTCAATGAAAATTGAGAACTGAAAATTGAAAATTTTACTGCGACTCTTGTGTATCTGCATCTGTCGCAGAGCTTCCCATGACCTCTCTTGCTTTTGCCCCAAAACCCGGACCTATCACTCCGCGCTCCTCTAGTATGTCTATGAGGCGTGCCGCTCGGGCATAGCCGATACCAAGTTTTCTCTGAAGGTACGAAGTCGAAGCCTTGCCGGCTTCTAGGACAGTCTGCTTGGCTTCTTCATATAAATCATCGTCCTCTTCTATTTTTGTATCTTCAATAGTGGCTTCAAATATATTATTCTTTTGAACATCACCGGTGATATTTATTTCACTCGGTACCTCGTCTGCATAACTATCCACCAAATATTTGACAACAGACTTTGTCTCACTCTCCGATATATATGCGGACTGGATTCTCTGCGGTTGGGACATTTCTCCAGAGAGATAAAGCATATCCCCCGCCCCTAACAATTTTTCTGCACCGCCCATATCGAGAATGGTGCGCGAATCTATTTGAGAGGCCACCTGCAAGGCAATACGCGAAGGAATGTTAGCTTTTATAAGTCCGGTTATGACATTAACACTTGGACGCTGTGTTGAGAGGATAAGATGTATTCCGACAGCTCGAGACATTTGGGCAAGTCGCACGATAGCTGATTCTAGTTCTCTTGGATAGGCCGACATAATATCAGCCAGTTCGTCTATGACGATGACTATGTATGGCATTGTCTCTGTCATAGCTGACACTATTGTAGCTCCGCCTCGGCTACTTCTATTTTTTTTAATTGCTGGCTCGACTACATTTTTATGATATGAAGCGATATTTTGTAAAGATTCTGCTTGGAGGACATCATATCTCCTATCCATTTCTTTGGCTGCCCATTTTAGAGCTAAGATGGTTTTTTTGGCGTCTGTTATGACCGGAGTGAGAAGGTGTGGAATTTTATTGTAAAGTGTCAGTTCCACTCTTTTTGGGTCAACCATGATGAATTTGAGATTGTCTGGCGAGTTGCGGTAGAGGAGTGAAGTTATAATAGTGTGAATACTGACTGACTTGCCAGAACCGGTTGCTCCAGCTATAAGCAAGTGTGGGGCCTTGGCTAAATTGCCAAAATAAGACATTCCGGAGATACCTTTACCGAGAGAGACCAAAAGTGGTTTGTCCGAGTTTTGGAATTCGTTTGAGGAAAGCAAAGTGCCGAGACCGACTGTAGTTTTGGTGCTATTTGGTATTTCTATACCAACAAGGGACTTTCCTGGAATTGGGGCTTCTATACGGATAGGATGGGCAGCCAAAGCCAGAGCCAAATCGTTTTGCAGTCCAACGATTCGAGAGAGCTTAACGCCTTCGGCTGGTTTCAAGGCGTATCTAGTGATGGACGGTCCTATAGATATTTCATCCATCTCCACATTTATACCAAAATTCTGCAAAGTTCTTTTTATAATATTTGAATTAGCTTTGATATCTCCGACTCCGGGTTTACCATGGTCTTGTTCCAAAAGAGAAAGCGGTGGAGGGACAAATTCTCTGCCATTTAAAAGAAGCGGACTTATGCCAAACTCATCAACACTATTTGGACTAGTTTTTTGGGCTTGAGTTTTTTCTCTCCAAGTGGATTCTTTTATGCCCTTATCGTCTATATTCAGTTGTTCCGGATTGGAAATAATTATTTCTGGATCTGTGTCCTCCAATTCCCCAAAAGTTTCTTTCTTTTTGAATAGTGACTTAATAAATGTAAATCGCAAAGGGGCATCAAATATAGTCAGTAGGGAGATGATTATTAAAGCAAGGAGAATAAGGATGCTGACATATGTATCAAATGTATTCAAAAGTGGTTTAGAAATGAAACCTCCGACTACCCCGCCGTTTCCTTGAGAGATAATATTAGTCAGAGCTAAAGAAGAAATAAAAAATAAAATTCCACCAACACTATGAGTTGCAGCAAGTCTTTTCTGCAGAGACCTAAAAAATGAAACACAAAGAATAAAAAAGACTATGGGAAGTAGATAGTAGCCGATACCAAAAAGATAATGAAACATCTCATATGCTTTGATACCTGCTGGGCCGCCTTTACTAATAGGACCTGCTGATAATACTAAAAATATTGCAAGGACAAAAAATGCCACAGCAACGATGGTATGCAGAGTCTCTTCTTTCAGATGTGAAGTGTTATCTGAATTTTTTGTTTTTCCTGCCTCTTCGGCGGGTCGTCGACGAGGCACCCTCTTTTCTTTTTTGTTTTTGCTCCACCACATAATTTTGTGTAGGTTTATTTTAACAGAATTATCATTAATTCCCAAACATACTGTTATAAAAAGTTGTAAAAATGGAGTTTTTAGGTTGTACTTTCAAAAACCCTTGCGCTTTTGTCCTTTACTGGTCTATAATAGACATGCTTGACTTCGTTAAGGACAGATGTTATTATATAGGACAATATAAGGACATGTGCATAAAATATAGGACATCTTATGGACATAATACTAAATAAAACATGGAACCAATAAAGGCAATTTCTACTAATATATCTGATAAAAACCTAGACCTTATATCATTTTTTGATAAAGATGAGGGTTTTGTTTTGGCCTACAAAAAGACAGAAAAACTAGCTTCGGCTCTTTATATGATCACTAATTTGTTCTCTGACAATGAACCTATAAAGTGGATATTGCGAAAAAAATCAGCCGATTTATTGTCCTTTATTTTGACTTATAAAGACACGGTAGAATTAAGTCAGAACGATTTTGTCTATAGTATTAAAACCAAAGTGCTTGAATTGATTTCTCTACTTGAGATTTCTCTGCGTGGTGGACTTCTTTCCCAAATGAATTTCTCTGTTCTAAAACATGAATTCTCCAATCTGGTGAACATATTAAGTAATCCAGAAACTATGACAAAGAATCCATTTCACCAAAACATATCCAAAGCATTTTTTGGTAGTGATGACAAAATTCATAGCACGACAGACCCAGAAAACCTTATTCACAGAATGTCCTTTAGTAATATAAAGGACAAAAGCTCTGTAACAGATAAGGATAATCTGAAAAGGTCAAATCGTCAGAACACAATACTAGGCCTTTTAAAGAAGAAGAAAGACTTGAATATTAAGGATATAGCCGAAGTAATAAAGGATTGCAGCGAGAAAACCATCCAAAGGGAACTCAATTCCTTCATATCTATAGGCGTTTTAAGGAGAGCTGGTGTTAGACGATGGAGTAGATACTCACTGGTTTAATTTAGTGTGTTGACTTTCAGGACGGTTTTGTATAGAGTTATCCACACAGCTTAGTTTGAAAGTCTAATAGACTAAGTGTATAATTCAGTGCGGATGTAACTTATGAGATTATATCCAAAAATTATCAGTTTAGTTATTAGTTAATGGTTTTTTTTATTAAAAACATATATATGAATTTAACAAAATCAAATGCTGCAAAGTTGGCTGCTGGTTTTGTAGGATTTGCAATGACAGTTTCTGTATTTATGCCTGCATTGGCATCTGCAGATACTGCATCAGATCTACAAGCTCAGATCAACAGTTTGATGGCGACAATCGCTTCGCTTCAAAAACAGCTTTCAGCAACAACGGGTGGTAGCTCAGGCTATACATTCAGTGCCAACTTAATGGTTGGCAGTAAAGGCGCAGATGTCATGAGTCTTCAAAAGACTCTTAACATGAGCGCTGATACACAAGTGGCAGCTTCAGGTGCCGGTTCAAAAGGCCAAGAGACATCTACATTTGGCGCCCTGACAAAAGCGGCTGTTGTCAAATTCCAAACAAAAAACGGAATTTCACCTGCAGCTGGTTATGTAGGTCCAGTCACTCGAGCCAAACTTAACTCGATGGGTGGTACAGTAACAACACCTACAACACCTACCACTCCAGTAACAACTGTTCCAGGTCTTCCAACAGGCGGATCTGTAGCAGTTTCTTCTGGAACACAGCCTGCTAATTCGCTTGCACCTACAAGCGCATCAAGAGTTCCTTTCACAACCATTACTCTGACAGCAGGCACAGCTGATGTGACTGTCAACTCAGTTACGGTTGAGAGAGTCGGTCTTGCACAGGACGCAGTCTTCGCCGGAGTTGTTCTTTTGAAGAGCGACGGTATGCAGATTGGTATCGCAAAGACACTTAACTCAAACCACCAAGCATCTATCGGTGAGCCTTGGGTCATCAAAGCCGGCACATCACAAACAGTGACTGTGGCTGGAAATATGGCTTCAAGTCTAGGCAGTTATGCCGGACAGGTTGTTGGCCTAAATGTTGTTGCGGTTAATTCTTCAGCAACGGTTTCTGGTTCACTTCCTATCTCTGGCGCGCAACACACAGTAAACTCAACACTTTCTTTGGGTACGGCTACTTTGGCTCTATCTTCATATGACCCAAACTCGGCTCAGTCAAAGGAAATAGGCGTAACCGGTTACAAGTTCTCTGGCGTCAGAGTTACAGCTGGTTCAGTTGAACAAGTTAAACTCTGGTCAGTACGATGGAATCAGGCCGGTTCAGCATCATCAAACGACCTTGCAAATGTAAAGGTTTTTGTAGATGGTAAAGCCTATGACACAGTCCTATCATCCGACGGCAAGTACTACTCTGCCGTATTCGATGGTGGACTTCTTATAGACAAGGGTCTAGCCAAAGATGTCTGGATTCAGGGTGATTTGATAGGCACTGGTTCATCTGGTCGAACAGTTCAGTTCGACTTGTACAAGAACACAGACCTATATATGTCAGGCGTGACATATGGTTACGGAATAATCGGAACATCATCTGCAAACTGTAACGCCACAGCTTCAACAGCCACAACGGCTTCTGAGTTCATAAACTCAAGCACATCTTGTGCTTCAAGCGGTACCATTGGTACTCCTTTCTTGGATGCTTCCAGAGTTACAATTTCAGCAGGTACAGTTACAAGCATCGGAAAGGCCACTTCGGTTTCTGCTCAAAACGTGGCTGTAAATGTTCCTGGTCAAGTGCTTGGCGGATTCACAACAGATATCAAGGGTGAGCCAATCACGGTTCAGTCTATGGTATTTGCTGTTGCAACCACAGGTACATGGACTTCAAACGGAGTTCTGACAAGTGTTACTATCGTTGACAGTAACGGGGCTATAGTAGCTGGTCCAGTTGACCAGCCTTCAAACGCTGCCGCAACTCTTACTTTCTCGGATTCAGTAACATTCCCAATTGGGGCAAAAACTTACACAATAAAGGGTAAGGTTCCAACCGGCGCAGCCAATGGCGCCACAATTGTTCTCTCATCCACACCATCATCACAGTGGACTAATGTAACTGGTCAGACAACTGGTAACACAATCAGTCTTTCAAGTAATGGTGCGTTTACTATGAACACAATGACTGTAAAAGCAGCTGCTCTTACTGTTACTGTTTCTACTAATCCAGCGGCCCAAAACATTGTGGCTGGTGGAAGAGTGACATTTAGTAACTTCCAGCTTGACGCTTCAAATTCAGGTGAGGATGTTCGATTCGGTGCATTCCCATTGGATTATGACAATGCCAACAACGCCTTTGCCGCCGCTCCAAGTAAAATGACTACATGTCAGCTTTACGATGGTGCAACAGCATTGAACACGGGTTCAAATGTTCTTAATCCTAGCGCAACTAGTGATGCTACAACAACATCACCTCTTGTAACATCAGTTACATTGGATCAGCAATACATAGTTGCAAAAGGTACAGTAAAATCACTTTCATTTGCATGTAATGTTGCAAGTTCCGCTCAAGTAAACTCAACAATGCAGTGGGGCGCTGTTAGTGGAGATTCGATGACGGTTACAGGAGTAACTTCAGGAGCTGATGTTTCAGAGTCAATCACTACGGCTAGTGGTTCTCTTATGACATTAACAACTGGTTCATACACCTCTGCTATTGACTCATCAACTTCGAACTACGCAACTGTTGCCGCTGGTGCTACAGGTGTCAATATCGGCACATTCAAGTTCCGAGCTTCAAATGAAAATGTCAATCTGACTAAGATTGGTCTGACACTTTCAACAAGTACAGCTTCTGACTTGGGTACGGTCTACCTATACAATGGGGCTAACCAGATTGGTATGGTTTCATTTACAGGTACTGGCACGATAGCCACTTCAACTTTGACTATACTCGGAGTTCCAACTCCTCTACTTCTTGAAAAGGACAAAGATGTCCTAGTTACTATCAAGGCAGACTTGGGTAACATAGGCACAAATCAAACTGGTACAGAAGGCAGATTGGTTCAGATTGATGTTACCAACGCCGAGGGCTCAGGTGTGCAATCTGGTTCAACACTGACAGTTTCAGCTGTTACAGCTGGAGTTAACGGTGTCAGAATGTTCAAATCATATCCAACATTAGAGAGTGTTGGAATTGGAACAGGTTCTGGACAGCTTGCTGGAACAGGTATATCAGACGGTAAACTTATGAGATTCAAGATCACAGCAAACGCTGCTGGTCCAGTTGGAATCTTCCAACTTCAGACTACTCTAGCTACTTCTTCATTCGTAGCCGGTGGCGGTGTCTCATCTGTTAAGATAATGGTTTACTCTGATTCAGCTTACTCATTGCCAGTATCTGGTTCATTCGGTACATCGACTGGACAATTTGGCGCTACAAACGGTACAAGTGGTGGAACGACCCTAGGGTCTGATAGTCCAACAATTGACTTCCGCGCATATACGCCATTACAGATACCAGCAGGTACTACTTATTACTTCCAAGTGGAAGCTACAGTAGCAAGTACACAGGTAGGTACATCAGTTACCACAACACTTCAAGGTGATGCGGCATACTTCCTATCATGGACTACGGTCAATTACTTTGTCTCAACGACATCAGGTGCAATCGCTGCAACAGACAACGACTTCATCTGGTCGGGTAACGCAACCACAACGGCAGTTATGGCAGCCAATGACTGGGCAAACGGTTATGGCATTCTAGGACTTCCAAGTGGCGGCTTCAGCCAGACAAGAAGTAACTAATCCTAACTTGACGAGGTTAATCCTCGGTTAAGTTAAGATAAAGTAACAAAAAACACCCCTCATAAACTCGGGGTGTTTTTTGTCGTTCAAAAAAATTAGGTCATACCCTGTGGACAACTTTGTTTATATCCTAAAAATATTGTATAATTAAAATCAGTTTATTTTTAAAACTTAGAAAAAATTATGGAAAATAACATAAATAAAGATATGAAGATGAAAATAGTATGTGTTGTGGTGGCCGTGGCAGTTCTTGTTTTTGGTTACTGGTATTCCAATAAACAATATAAACAAGGATATAAAGCAGCTGTGGCTGATATCAAGGCTCAGCAAGTAGATGCTAGTAATAAAGCAACTAAAGCGGCAGTCGATCAAGCCAATCCTTTCAAGGTGGGAAATCCGCTAGAGGGAGTTCAGGCTAATCCGTTTGAAAAAGCCAAGAAGACTCTAAATCCATTTGATTAAGCAATTTTATTATTAGAAAATATAATCTTATGAACTTAATTAAAAAAGAGTATTTGTTTGGGTTAGCCATGGGGCTTATGTTTCCACTTTTGGCTTTTGCTGCTGAGATTCCATCAGAGCTTGTTCAGTTAGCTAAAGAGTTAGATTGTCAAACTACTACTGAGTGTGCCGAGAAATTTGATGCCAATATAGAGCAAGGTATTGCTCTGGCTCAAAAATACGATATCTATAACGCCGAAGAGAAAAAAGTAGCCGAGACTTATAAGACAGAAGTTTTGGAGAGATTGCGCGGAGTAAGTCAAGATAATTTTGAGAAAGAAATCTTGGTTTTAGCTAATAAAATTTTAAAAGAAAAACCAGCTTTGGCTAGGACAATAGGTGTCACTCGACAAGCGGTGGATACGGCCGAAACGATTATAAATACCGTTAAATCGGCCGGTGTGGATGTCAGGACTTGCCAAAAATCGCCGGAGGATTTATCGCGCCAGCAGTTGATTGCTTGCGTCAAAGCTGGTGGAGATTTGTCTAACAAAGAAAAATCAGTCGGAGATTATATACCAAAGGGAAATGCAAAAGCTGGAGAAGTGAAACGGATGCTTGAGCTTGAAGACTCACTGCTTGCCGGACAGTATTCGGGACTGGGCAAAATCACTGCTGAACAAGCCGGAGAAATTTGTCTAAAATCTGGTTCAGAATCGATTCCAGATTGCGACCGAATTGCCAAAAAATTCTTTGGCGATGAGGGAGTGGAGCATTTGAAAGAAGCCAGAAAACAAACAACTCGCATAAAAGAATACTATTCGGAAGGAATTGATAAGATGGAACTGGTAACGCCAGATGGCCAAAAATTGATCGGCAGGGGTGTCATTAAAAACGCTTGTAACATGGCTTTTGAAAAAAATAATCTCGGTTTAGCCCGTGCTTGTGGCAATTTTGCCGTCAAGAACGGTTACTCTACCCAAGGAGAAATTGAAGATGGATTAAAGCTTCTAGAAAACTTTTCCCAAAAAGCCGGAGAAGTCAGTTTTGAAGATTGTCGTTTCAATCCAGAATCTTGCCGAGAATTCTTGCCTGCCGAATCTCGCTCAAACTTTGATTCTCAATTTGAAATTTTCAAAATAATGTCCGAGTCCATCGGTTTTGACCCTTCGCGCTGTGAAAACACTTATGACTCTGATATTGGTAAGAGATGTTTGGAAGGAGCTAAAGCATCTTTGAGTCGTATTGAGGAAGTGGCTAAAAACTCTCCTGAAGCGCGCAGAATTGTTAATGAAATCAAGTCTCATATTACCGAAGGAGAGAAAATGACGGAGAGAAGGGACAAATTCAATCAAGATTCAAGTAGAGGAGGAATATCTGGTCCTGGAGGGTGTAAGGGACCAGAAGAATGTTTCAATTATTGTAGTCAGTCGACAAATTCAGCGGAGTGTATTTCTTTTGGTGCTAAAAGTCAGATTTTTGACCAAAATACAGCTGTTCAGAAATTTAATATGGTTAATGAAAGATTTAACACTTCTCCAGGACAATATCCAGGATTTACAGATTCAAATAAAGGACCAGACTATATATCTTTTCCAAATAAACCAGAACAAACAGACCCAGGATTTAATCGATACCCTTATTCACCACGAGAACCATCTGGTCCAAATCCGGAATGTCTAGCGGCAATAAGCAGTGGCGATTTTGTCAAAGCAAAAACTGCCTGTTCTTCTTCCACGGATAATTACCCTAGACCGATAGCCGAGCCGTTTCCTGTTTGTCCGGCATATTCTACACCTTCGCCATGTCCGGATGGCCAAATGCGACAAGCGGCTTCTGATGCTAAGGGCTGTATGGCTTACGGTGCTTGTATTGCCATAGAAAATTACAAACCGATTGAAACTCCTAAGCCATGTCCATCTGGAACATATTGGGATGGAAAGAGTTGTGTTACTTCTCCAGAACAAAATCCAAAAAGCACTTGTCCTATGATGCCAACTGTAAGTTCCTGTCCAGTCGGTCAAGAAAAATATGAAACTTATAATTCTCCAGAATGTGGAGCATACTATGCCTGTCGTGACACAGTAAATAAGACGCCTTGTACTTCCGGACAATATTGGAATGGCACGGCTTGTGTCACAAACTCTAGCGTTTCTGGCACTTCTACCTCTTCCACCACTTATTCAAATAATCCAGCTACTGGTTGTGCCCAAGCTGGTGGAACATGGAATACTTCAACAAGTTACTGTCAAATGCCTGTTCCTAGCGGTGGCAGTAGCGCTTCATGCTCATCTGGACAATATTGGAATGGCACGGCTTGTGTCACAAACTCTAGCGTTTCTGGCGGTAGTAGCTCTAGTATGGCAACTATGTGCGCTCAAGGAGGTGGCAGTTGGACTGGTACCACCTGCCAAATGCCGACAACCGCTTCTGGATCCTACCCTACACCAACCGTCTCTTACCCCACTCCTTCAACAACTTATCCAACCCCTTCCACCACTTACCCAACACCATCATCTTCCTATCCAACCCCTTCCACCACTTACCTCACCCCCTCAACATCTTACCCCACGCCTTCCTACCCAACCCCATCTTATCCCACACCAGCCGTTTCTTACCCTACCCCTTCATACCCCACACCTGCTTACTCCTATCCTACTCCATCTTACCCTACCCCTTCTTCACCATCAGCTATGGTTTTATGCGGTCAGTCGGGTGGAACATGGACTGGCGCGGCATGTAATCTAGCCCAAAACATTAGTTCCCAAAAAGCTTACTATAATTACTTCCAAAAACAATCTGATCCATTGTTAGCTCAAATCTTTGGAGCCTTTGCTGATTTATTCAAGTAAACTGACATCTAAATTCTACTATCGGTTATCCACAGTTTTCCCTGCAATTTACACATTAATAATTTATATGTGTTGTATAATTAACTTTAATTGGAATTTCTCATTCCAAGTTTGTTTGATTTATTAGTGTTTATTCATTAATTATAAATATGTTAAAAAATTTATCTTTTAAGAGAGAATATGTTTCTTATGTGCTAGTTCTTTTATTCGGATTGTTTATGATTGGCATGGCAGTCAATGCCGCATCTACCATCAGCACCAACATAAGTACTGGTGGAACGCTTACTGTTACTGGGGCATTTAACGCATCCAGTACTCTTGCTATAAGTGACAATATGACTGTTGTGGCCGGCTATGGTCTAGATACTGCCGGGAGCGGTATTCTTAACCTCGGTACAACTACTGCCACAACTATTAACATCGGTCGGTCAGGTCAAACAGTGGCTTTACTTGGCAATGCTACACTTGTAGGCACATTTAACGCATCCAGCACTTTGGCTACAAGTCGTGGCATGACAGTTGTGGCTGGCTATGGGTTGGATACAGCTGGCGGTGGCCAATTAAATATTGGTACGACCACAGCCACTTCAGTTATTATCGGTTCAGCAGCTGCCAAAGTCGGCGTGGGTGCTACAACCACTCCTCTTGCCGCCCTTTCAGTCAATACAGAAGCCGGTTCTCCGGGATTTGTTGTCGGTTCTACCACAGCCACGCATCTTATTATTGATAAAAATGGTTTCGTTGGCGTTGCCTCATCATCGCCTTATGTTGCTTTGGGTGTAGTGGGTACAACCACAGCATCGGGTGGTATGATTATTGGCGGTTCTGGAAATGGTATAAGTCATTTTCTCTTTGGCACATGTACTCCTACAATAGGCAGTCTTGCCGCCAGCACTTCGGTCTCTGCTATATGTACTGGTAGTGCAGCTGTAACAGGTACGGGTTATAGAGTTTTTGTCACACCAAACATTAATGGCGCCTCTAACGAGGACAGAAACATACAATTTGTTTCTGCATCATCAACTGCCAGCGGTATTCAGGTAACGGTGCGCAATGAAAACTTCACCGGAGTTGGTGCAATAGATCCTACTGATAATGCATGGGCATGGATGGCTGTTCGCTAAAACATAATCCTAAAATATTATGAAAAAACAGATTAAAAGATTAGCAATTTACCTTGGCGCGTCCATGTTGCCTGTTGTGGCAATGGCCGCATTCAATGATGTTTCGCTCGGTACTTCGGCTATAATTTCCATCAACGATTCTCTTGGCACTGCGGTTTCCTTAACTGTTTCTGGCACAGCTGATGTTGTGGAGACAATTGCGGTCGGGGCTACCAGTTTTACAGTAACCTTACAATCAGGTTCAACTCTGACAGTATCATCAGCCGGCAGGAACGCATTTACCACAGGGGCCCCGACCAGCAACTACAGCACCACCTGTGAAACTAGCAAATCAACCATAACTCTGACTGCTACTGCGGCATTGACTACTTCTGTCAGTGTCAGTCCAAATGCTTGTGGAGGTGTCGCTGCATCATCCTCATCTAGTGGAGGTAATGGTCCAATCGCTCAAAGTGGAGGTGGAGGTGGGGGGGGTGGCACTAGTTCTAATTCAGTAACTCCATCGACCCCATCAGCACAATCTCAAGTTGACAGCTTAAAAGCCACACTTGCTGGACTGCAAGCACAAGTTGGGTCTGGTAAAGGCTACACATTCACTAAGAGTCTTTCTGTGGGAAATAAAAGCTCTGATGTTATGAACCTTCAAAAAGTCCTTAATTCAGACTCTGATACTCAGGTGTCAGCTACGGGAGCTGGTTCAAAAGGAAAGGAAACGACATTGTTTGGTCCTGCTACAAAGAAAGCTCTTCAGAAATTCCAAGTTAAGTATGGTATAGCAAAACCGGGTCAGAGTGGCTATGGAGTTTTTGGCCCAAAGACTAAAGCCAAAATGATAGAGGTTTCCAAATTAAAAGGTCTATAACTTCCTTGCCTGCGATAGGTAAGTAAATTCACTTAATCCAATCATTCCAAAACTTGCTAACACTCCGTGTTAGCAAGTTTTGCTTATTTTTTCTTTGTGCTAAAATATGTCATATGCAAATTACAAAAATACACAAGATAATACTGAGTATGTTAGCCGTTCTTATTTTATTAGCTATTTATATAGTTTTTGATAAAAATTCACAAAATAATCAGTCATTAAATACTGCTACAAACCAAAACTCTAGTACAACCACAGCAGAACTGACACCACTCTCAGCACCAATAACCACAGCTGGAAGTATAACAACGACAAAAGGCGGAAAATATACAATAGAACAAGTTCCCATAAAAGAACAAGTTTCTCTAAATGAAACAAAAGTTCCACAACCGATTCCGGATTTAAATAGGCCCGTTGTTGGAGTGGGGTCAGTCGCAGTTTCTAGTGATGCTATAGTCAGAGCCACAGAAAAAATTCTAGAAATGCAATCTAGATTAAAGAAAAATCCATCTGATTTGGCCGCTTGGGTTGATTTGGGTATTTACCAGAAAATGGCGGGGGATTATCAGGGAGTAGTAATATCTTGGACTTATGCTACAAAACTTAACCCCTCTCATTTTATAGCTTTTGCTAATCTGGGTGACTTTTACGCTTACTTTTTGAAAGATAATGTTAAATCAGAAATGTATTACAAGCAGGCTATTTCCAAAGCCCCAACCCAAAGCTATCTCTATACTCAATTAGCCGATGTTTATCGTTATTTCTTCAAAGATTTAGACAAAGCTCGAGCAATAGTGGAACAAGGTTTGTTAAAAATTCCGAATGACCCAAACTTGCTGCAAATGAAAGCAAGTCTAAACCAATAAATATGTCCCAATACTTTGACAAAGATTTTTTCAAATTTCTCTTTGGTTTTTTGACCATTATTTGTATCAGTCTGATTGTCATTTTGGTCACTAAAATCTATGCGGCATAGTAGATGGATTCTGATATCTATATTATTTCTATTTTCCCTGCCAATTTTTTCTTTTGCCGATAATTCATTCATTTTTTCTACTGATCCTCAGAGTGTCGCTGTTGGGGTTATGTCGGGCAAAATAAATGTTCAGGCGTCAAGTCCCGTAACAGAAACCACATATCTGGTTTTCATCTCCACCTCGCCCTCGGGCCAATTTCTCAATAGTTCTGGCAATCCGCAGACAAGCAGCGTTTATATAAGCACAGGGGATTCAAATCGGAGCCTCTACTACAAAGACTCTACGGCCGGAGATTTTATTATCACAGCAGTAGTTCAAAATAAAGCCAAGACGAGCACACTTGCAACTATCAGCCAACATATTTATATTGGCCAAAATGGTTCAACCAATAACGCTAGCTCTACGGTATCTAACAGTAGTACAGCCACAAGCACGACGACCACAGATAATGTTTCCACACTTAGTGTGGAAACATTATCAAATACTATGTCGGCTCATTCCAGCCCGGCTCTTCTCAGTCAGACGGAAGAAAAACTGGACTTTGAAATATCTGCTGGGCGGGATAGGCTGACCGAAGTTGGGAGTAATGTATTATTTCGGGCTGTGCCGACGAAGTTTGATAAAATACCGGAACAAGGCATTGTCTACCAATGGTCATTTGGTGATGGCACAACAGGTCAGAGTAACAATATAAATCACACATACAAATTTGCCGGAGAATATTCTGTAGTGGTCAACGCGGGCTATTCTGATAAACAAGCGGTTAGTCGTATGACGGTCAAAGTGGTCTGGCCGGATATTTCTTTGGCTAAAATATCCGGCGGGCTACAAATAAGCAATAATTCAAAAACGGAAATAAATTTGGAAGGCTGGAGTTTGTCGGGAGTAGCAAAGGCTTTTATTTTTCCCAAAGATACCCTAATCCCTTCCGGCAAAAAAGTCATTTTTGCCGACGAAATCACGGGAATATCGGACGCTAGCATAAAAATACTAAATCCGATGGCAAAAGAGTTTGCAAGCATAATTGTCGAAAAATCTTCCACAACAAAACCAGAAATAAAAATAGAGACACTAGCCACTTCCACGATGGTAAACCTTGATGACATCCAAGCAAAAATAAATGATGTCAAAAATAAATTGGCCAAAATTTCTTCCACAAGCCAATCACAAGAATTAAATAAAATATTACAAAATAATGTTGCCACTTCCTCCCCTAGGGTACCCCTAGGGGAGAGAAAAGTTCCTACAACAAACATGGGACTAAATACAGCCACAGTTTTTCAAGCTCTAGCCCAAAAAAGTTTCGTCAGTAGTATTTTTTCTTGGCCAATTAGGGGATTTAATTTCATTAAACATCTATTTATAGAGGACTAAAATTGATTTGAGAGAATTTGGGAGCTCGGCTCCCAAACAAGGATTATGATATAATGTTTACATGCGAAAGACTATATTTAGTACTGGAGAATTTTATCATATTTACAATAGAGGAGTTGATAAGCGTGATATTTTTATGGATCCAAATGATGTTGCAAGGTTTCTTGTTTGCATGTCGGTCTTTAATACCACAAGTCCAATCGGCAGTATTTATGAATATTCACGTGAAGAATCAAAGTTTGGGAGCCGAGCTCCCAAAAACAAGAAATTAGTCAATTTTATTGCTTTTTGTTTAAATCAAAATCATTACCATTTTATTTTAGAACCACTGGTTGATGATGGTATACAGAAATTTATGCACAAACTTTCGACTGGTTATACCAATTATTTTAATGAAAAATATAAGCGTAGCGGATCTTTATTTCAAGGAAAATATAAAGCAGTACATATTGATTCAAATGAATATCTTTTACATTTGTGTGTTTATGTGAATTTGAATTATAAAGTTCACAAAGGTCTGAATAAAAAATGGATGGAAAATTTATCTATATCTAGTTTTAATGAATATATTGGAAAAACATTAAAATCATTTTGTACTAAGGACATCGTTTTAGAACAATTTAACAATCCAAAAGAGTATAAGTCTTTTTGTGAAGAAACCTTACCTGATATTTTAAGAAAGAAAGAGTTAGAAAAAGAATTAAAATATCTCTTGGTCGATTAAACTTTTGGGAGCTCGGCTCCCAAAAGTTGCGTTGCTTTGTTGACAGCCATAATTTTTATATGATAGGGTGTTATAAGGCTTAGGGGCACTAGGGTTGCGGTTTGTACTGGGTGCCAAAACGGAAGTGGCCTCGTGGCCATGTAGTACTAAGTGCGGAACTCAATCTTCCCTGACGTTCCGGCGGTGAGATGTCTCCATGTGCCTTAACCGGGGCCTTGAGCTCTCCCAACTGGTGGTGTTCTGTCTGCAACGACGGGACTCCACCTTTTATATTATGCGTTGACAAAAACCAGTTTTAATATAAGCTTGTATTATAAGGTCAAAGACAGTAGGTGTCCTGAGTATATCCTAGGACTCAATTTCCTACCCAGACAACTACTTCGGCCTTAGGTCGTTTTTTATTAGTTCAAATAATTTATATGGCAATAAGCAAAGAAAAGAAAAGAGAAATTCTTTCTAAATTGAAAAAAATTGTAAAAGATTCGGTTTCTTTAGTTTTTGTGAACTTTCATACCCTACCTGTTTTAGAATCGTCCGCTATGCGAAAAGATCTTCGGGAAAAGGGTATCGGTTACACGGTAGCTAAAAAATCTCTGACCAAGAAAGCTTTGTCAGAGGCAGGTTTGTCTGGCCAGATGCCAGATATGCCCGGAGAGTTAGGAATAGTATACTTGCTCGCCGTAGCCTTGGCGAAGGAGGGTGGAACGGATCCTATCGACGGGGCCCGCGAGGTGTATTTTTTCCAGAAGAAACTTGATAAAAAAATACAGATTGTCGGTGGGGTTTTTGAAGGTAAGTTTATGAATCAGGCCGAGATGCTTGTCATCGCCCAAATTCCTGCCCTTAAAACACTTCAAGCTCAATTTGTAAATCTTATCAATTCACCTATACAAAGATTTGTCATGGCATTGTCAGAAATAGCAAAGAGTAAAGCGTAATTGGCACTCATCGGGTGTGGGGGTAATCCCACTCACCTGATGTGGGCAAGACCGATTAACCTTGAATTTTCCCTCACTGGGTGAGCGCGAGTACGCCCACACCCAGTGAGAAGAAATACACATTATACATTATACATTACACATTAATCTCATTATTATGGAAGAAACAAAAATCGAAACACCAGCAAAATTTAAGTCAATCGTAGAGACTATCGAGAACTTATCCGTTCTTGATTTGCACGAACTGGTAAAGCATTTGGAGGAAAAGTTCGGAGTTTCGGCACAGGCCGTGGCAACGCCCGCCTCCGCACAAGGCTCTGACGAGGTAAAAGAAGAAAGTTCAACAAAGAGCGTTGAACTGACAGATGGCGGGCTAACCAAGATTGCAGTTATAAAAGTAGTTAAAGAAGTTCTAGGTCTAGGTCTCAAAGAAGCAAAGGACCTAGTTGACGCAGCTCCAAGTATGCTGAAGGAGGGAATGAAAAAGGAGGATGCGGATGCATTCAAGAAGAAACTTGAAGAAGCTGGCGCAAAAGTAACTTTGAAGTAATCTTCAAAGTCATCTCATTCGAGTCTGAAGACTCTCAGAGTTTGAACGACCTGAGTCTTCAGACGAAGGATAAATTCAAGAAGAAAAAACAGACACTCAGTGTCTGTTTTTTCTTAATACATAATTCTCTTCCTATAGTACATAAATTATGTATTGGTTTTTTATATAAAGTTTTACCGCGCACCTTGTGGATGCGCGGTTGGGTTGACAGTTCGTTGTGGTAGGAAGGGGCTATTTCTTGGAGAGACTGTTTGCGGCGATGCTTCCAAGGAAGAGAAGTCCCTCTAGTGCTATACCGTGCCATGAAATTTGGCCGTCCGCCATTTTACTCAGCGTTGCTCCAAGGAGAAGTACTCCAAAAAAAAACAGGATGATGCTCAGTGCTTTAGCTATTCCTCTAACAGCGTCCATAAGTCACCTCTTTCTTATTAAATAGTATTATGAATCTGATACTTCGTCAATCTGTCGCATTTTCAGGCGAGAGGAGTATAATCCGGACATGGATCCCGTTAGAAATCATTCAGTTTGTTTATGAGAATAATAGATTTTAACGAGAAACTTAATTACTAACACATATTTATTAAATAACTACGGAAAGGCTTTTAGTAAAAAGGCTTTCCTATTTCTAACGGGATGGAAACATTATCAAAACTGTTCGGTTCGGAGACCAAGGTCAAAATCATGCGACTCTTTCTTTTTAACCCAGAAAGAGCATTTGATATTAAAGACATATCCGAAAGAGTAAAAGCTGAACCGACAAAAATTCGTAGGGAAATGTCAAATATAGAAAAGATGTGTTTAGTTAGACGCAGGCTGACAAATAAGAGAAAAAATGGTTTCGCCCTAGATTCTCAATTTGCCTATTTATTACCATTGCAAAATTTTTTAATCAACACTGAGCCCTTACACCAAAAAGAATTGATAAAGAAAATCAGCAAGCTTGGTTCCATTAAATTGATTATAACAGCCGGAGTTTTTATTCAAGAGCCAGAAAGCAGAGCCGACCTACTGATTGTTGGCGATGGAGTGAAAAAGGCCACTCTTGAACATACAATAAAGACTCTCGAATCGGAGATAGGAAAAGAGCTAAAATACGCTTATTTTACAACAGAAGACTTCAAATACCGCTTAAGCATGTGTGATAAACTGACTCGGGACATTCTCGACTATCCACACAAGAAGGTTTTAAACAGGCTTGGCATTATATAGGGCTGTTGTATAATAGGGGTATTATTCACTTAACATTGTTATTATGATATTAGACACATGGGGTAACGTTTTAAACACTTCTTTCCATAGTCTTTGGTCTGGAGTGATTATGTTTATCCCGAACTTGGTTGTTGCATTTGTTATTTTATGCATTGGTTGGGCAATAGGTGCTGTTGTGGCTCAAGCAATCGGTCACTTTATGAAGATGATAAAGTTTGACGAGGCTCTAAACAAAGCGGGCGTTGGAGAATTTGTTAGAAAATCTGGACTTAACCTGAACTCAGGAGCTTTTCTTGGGGGACTAGTAAAGTACTTTGTCATCATCGTGTTTTTGATTGCCAGCTTCGATGTTTTGGGTCTTAATCAAGTAACAGCATTTCTACAGCAAGTAGTTGTCGGTTATCTGCCACAACTTATCATTGCTGTTCTTATTCTTTTGGTTGGTGGCGTTGTTGGTGATGTTCTATCGCGAATCGTCACAGCATCGGCCCGCACAGCCAGCCTCGGTTCAGCAAATATTCTAGGAACTGTTTCCAAGTGGGCAGTTTGGCTTTTTGCCATTCTAGTTGCTCTATCACAGATGGGTATTGCTGGCACATTTATCCAGACTTTGTTCACTGGCTTTGTCGTAGCGGTGTCTTTGGCCCTCGGCCTTTCTTTTGGCCTTGGTGGTCAGGATGCAGCAGCCAAGACTATAGCTCGCGTTTCCGACCGAATTTCCTCTCATCATTAGTTTTTTGCGGTCTTTTTGCCCAATCTCATCGTCTAAAATCCAAAACATAATCCTCACCGTACCACTAAGTACGCCTCGGATTAGTTTCATATTTTATACGCGACCTTGGCCAAAAATCCTCACAAAAAACTCTCACGTCGGATTTCATCCAAATTGTGAAAGTTTTTAAAAAACTCCTTTGGGAGTTTTTTGGTTTGTTAAATAATTAACTATGTGGTAGCATAGTTTTTGGAGGAGAGAATGAAACTACTTCTGACCGTGGTCGTTGGGGGCTATTCTGCAACCGGTCAATTGACTGGCACTAAGGTTTTTAGTGAGCCAGTCTTCCTGCCAGAGGGAGTTTTGCTGGAGAGGTTTGTTGAGAATCATGCTCATGGCGTGAGACGTCAGAGTGAGTTTCTTTCAGACGCCCCCGTCAAGATGATCCTCTCAGTTGCCCACTGTGTTATCCCATAGCCGTCCTGCGACTACCGTTCGCAAGGACGGTTTTCGCTTGATGGGTAATAATTGTGATGATACAATGTAATTATGGTTGATTGGTTTGATTTAAGTACATTGTCAGATATCTCGCGCGATATTGCTCAAGTTCTTTTTGCATCAATGTTTATTGATCAGATTATTACAGGTAATATCAGTAGCTCAATCAGTGTGTATGGATTTTTGTTTTCACTTGGTTTCTGGTCTTTCAGTTTGTTATTAAAATATAAGGTTAATCAATAATTTTATAAACACTATGGCAAATACATATGTTCTATCTGGTTTGTTACTTATTGCTTTTATTCTCTTGGCTATTTTTGCTAAACAGAAGAAATAGATAAAATTGTCCACATTTTATCCCCAGTTTTGGCTCTAAAATACGATTTGACAGTATATAGTGACTCATATATACTCTTAGGCATTACAGATATGTTAAAAATTCACTTAATTTTTGAGCGGTATTGAAAACGCGTTAATACGCGTTTGATAAAAAACCGCTTTCAGGCGGTTTTTTAAATAAAAAAGCCGTGCCCGCCCGAAAGGGCGGTTAAGTGACTTCAGACCGGATTGTAGTTTGACATTTTAATCCCACCGCGCCGTTTTCTGAGGCTAAACCCATTGGGGTCGCCCGAACATTTGCTTTTGCAAATGTTTTGAGGGTCTTGAAGCGTAGGTGGAACTAAAGGTAAAAGTATCCCGAACGAAATAGCGGAAATTTAAATTTCCTATTTCGTACGGGATGAAATGTTGCGTAATTAATTTTATGTAACAGGATAAAGTAAAGATTAGAAAAGACGAGTGGTCGTTTTTTCTAATCTAATTGGTTTTTAGGTTTTCTAATAGAAAATTTAAGAGCGTATGGTGGATGCCTTGACTCAAAATGGCGATGAAAGACGTAGCATGGCTGCGATAAGTTTCGGGGAGGTGCCT
>Ga0209515_10000924_pt1 | contig 50840 bp, 47 predicted proteins | sample Subgroupgradi54m_FD_187454 | JGI IMG/M metagenome (GOLD analysis project Ga0209515, IMG submission 187454) | Subsurface groundwater microbial communities from S. Glens Falls, New York, USA - GMW60B uncontaminated upgradient, 5.4 m (SPAdes)... ... | reverse complement strand
AGATGGTATTCACTGTATGGACCATATCATTCTAAAAAAAATTGTCCTGTAGCTCTTCTCATGAATGATGAAGAAAAACTTTCATCATTTTATATATCTAAAGAAGATAGAAAGGGGTTTCTCTATAATGATTTCAACTCAAGCGAGGGTTTTTCTTTAACTAAAAGGGATAAATTATTTACATTAGATAATTTCTATGCCTTCAGGTTACAAAATAGAGATATTGTTAATATAACAGATGAAACATTAAGTAGACTTAAACACTAATATCCTATCTTTTTTTAGCTACTATAAGACTCTGACCTGCAAAAGGACGAAAAAACGTTGGTAGTAAAAGGTATAATTTTAAAAGAAGAGTAGAATGGATAGATATATTATCCTTAGTTGTGTAAGGCAAAAATCTTTTTATTTTATACTGAATTTCAAAGCCTCCAATCTCTAGAGCTTCAGTCAAACTTTGTAAATTTAGAGGAATGTTATGGTCAATAAAATCCCAATATCTTTCTTTAACTAAATCTATATTTGGTTGCATTAAAATAATTATCCCTTCTTTTCTTAAAAGCTTAAAAGATCTTTTTATTATTAAAATAACCTCATTTTTTGAATTTAAATGTTCCAAAAAATTACTCATAAATATTACGTCAATTTTTCCATCCAAATTTTTAGGTATTGAAAAAGCACTAACGTTTAGAACTTCTACATTTTCTTTAGCTTTTACTTTAGTATCCGGGTTTAAATCTACGGCAATCTTTCTTTTGCAGTTTATATAATTAATAAATTCGCAGTACCCTGCTCCTATGTCTATTAATGTGTCTTTTTCATAAATCATTTTTTGGAAAACTCTTTCACATAATATTTTCCAAACTCTATCTCTAAATTCGTACTCATTATTTTTAAAACGATTGCGGTAAAATATCTGTATAAGTTTCATTTAGTTAACTGAGTCCTCTTAAGACTACTTGCCAACGCCCAAAGATAAATTTTTAGATATTTCGGACTTCTTTCCAAAAGTTTAAATTTTGACTTCCCTATTGTTCTTCCTCTCCAAACAGTGGGTATGTCCACAATCCTAAAACCTTTAAAATAGGCTCTTAAGATAAACTCTAAAGAGGCTTCAACTCCCCAATCAGATTTATATTCTATTTCTCCAGCTATACTTTTTTTAAACATCTTAAAAGCATTGCTTACATCATTAGTGGGTATATTTGTTATGTAATGCAATGATTTACAAACTAATGCTGAGAAGAAATTTTGTATTCTTGGTCCGCCTATTTTTTTACCTCCTTCAATATATCTGGATCCGCATACAACATCCCATCCCTCTATAATCTTTTTATACATTTTATTAATTGTTTTAGGATCATCACATAAATCAGCCATCACTATTACAATTATATCTGTTGAAGTCTTATGTATACCTTTTCTTACGGCATTAGAAAAACCATTCTTATTATAATTAGTTTTTACTATCAAGACATTACTGTTCTTTTTAGAATAGCCATTTGCAATCTCCCCAGTTCTATCGGTCGAGCAATCATCTACTAAAACTATCTCATGTGGTATTTTAACTTTTTTTTAACCTTTATTAGGGTTTGTAATATACTTTTTTCCTCATTCCTTGCCGGAATAACTATACTTAATTTATATTTCATAATTACATATTAACCTTGATAAAATTTATAAATTATTGTTATATTGACAAGGTAAAGTTCGATTTTACACTAAATATATGAAAGAAAACATCCTACTGTTCTCAAAAGCTAAATTATTTTTCAATAGAGAGAGGGTAGTTTTATTCATATTTGCCGGATTAATAATTATTTCTCAGAGTATAATTTTAAAACCGCATTTAGAATTTGGTTTTTCCCCGGATGATATTTGGTTATTTTCTGACTTCTCAGCGCTACAACCAAATCCTTTCTTAAAATTTCTCCAGATATGGGATGCTGTTGGGCCTCATACAGCTAATCCACTTTATTATAATGGAACTCTTTTTTCTCTTTTTGGTTTTGATTATTTATCATACCAAGTTGCTGCTTTAATATTTAAAATTTTATCTATTATATCTTTTTATTTACTAATTCAATTGGTATTTAAAAATTACCTATTATCTTTTGTATCAGGCCTTGTATACTCAATGCATTATGGTTCAGTTGGTTCAATGGAGATGGTTACCAGAACTCAAGATTATTTAGTAATTACAGGAATAAATGCTTTTCTAATATTGTTTTATCTAATTAACTTTAAAAAACTAACTAGCATTTTATGGTTAATTCTATCTTCAATAACATTATTTTGTGCTTTCTTTATTAATCCAATACGAGCTTACCCAATCTTTCCTTTTATCTTACTTTTAACTATCTTACAAATTTCAAGAAATAAATCAATATCAAATTTAAATAATACAGCTAAGAATTTAATAATTATCTTCCTGCCTTATGTTTTACTTTTTAGTCTTTTTGGAACTGGAGGAGTATTTTATGCAAATACTTTGTCTATTATACATAAAGTTTTTGCTGGAAATCTCCAAATGCTGCTAAGTCCATTTACAACACTTGGAAGTCTTTTTTTAACGGGCGGCTCCTTAAGATTTATTAGCTCAGCTACTTGGAATTTAAATAGTTTCTTAAGTTACTTTCTATTGGGACCCTTAATAATCTTTGGGATCACCACTATTATTTTGTCAAGAATCATATCCCGTAGACCTTTAGGATTTATCTGCTATGTTTTAATAACTAATTTTATATTAGAATTTTTGATCTTTTTAGCAATAGATGCAGGCAGAAGATTACCTTCAGGTTTACAGATGTCCTATGATGCTTCTACCTATGCTCCTTCTGCTGTTTTAGGTATCTACATTCTTACTTTAACAATCCTTATCTTTAAAGAATGGCTAGATGATAAACAAAACATTTATTTAGGTTTATACCTTTTAGGAATGAGCTTTGCCATAATCTTTGTCTGGTGTATCTGGATTTTACAAGATTATGGTTATATAGCACTTGGTATAAATGGTTACTCAACCATACCTAGTATGGGAGTTTCTACAGCAATTGCTAGTATTTTTGTATTAGCTTATCTAGAGCTTAAAAAACAACAAAACCTTAGATCACAAGCCCTTTTTATTTTTTTGCTCATTATTCCATACTTCTTTTTTAGTAATGACAAGATACAAACATATCTACAAAAAAGCCTTGATAATGGAATGAAAGCTTCAGATCAAGTTTCTTTAAAAAATAAATTTTGGCAGCTTGTTAAAAATCAAAACCCTTGTGATAATTTTTTCTTTTTGGATACAAAAGGTGATTATCCGAACGGATATTTTTATAGTTTTATTATGATAGATAGATTTGATAGATGGTATTCACTGTATGGACCATATCATTCTAAAAAAAATTGTCCTGTAGCTCTTCTCATGAATGATGAAGAAAAACTTTCATCATTTTATATATCTAAAGAAGATAGAAAGGGGTTTATGTCTAGAGATTTTGAGGGTAAACTTAAATTTTTTCCTTTAGAAAAATTTTATGCTTTTAAATTGAAAGACAGAAATATATTTGACATTAAGGAAGAAGTTTTGAAGAAAATCAAATAGTAAAACCTACTTCTGCTGATTTAATTGATTAATAACCTTGTCCTTAATCTCTACGAACTCTTTATTTTCAATTCTATAAGCATAAAAATTACTTAGGGGATAAAAGACTATTTGCCCTTTTGTAGATATTCCAGGATCTATACATTCACTATCAAACAGAAATCCTTTCTCTTCGTTTTGAATTGCATATGCCTTTTTAACTACTTCAATATCAGTAGTTACTACTTTGCAATTATCTCGAATCATTTGACCTTTTTCATCATAATAGATTCTTCGTAGAATTGGGTTCGCAAATGAACCCTGATTAAATAACATACTCTTAGTTTTAGATTCTATATATTTACCATTATCAATATATAAAAATGCTGGCTTGTTTAAATTATTCTTTCCAAATTTCTCTAGAAATCTTTGATACATGCTATCTTGCCAATATGAACTACCTCCTTCCCCTTCATTCCAATTATAATAAAATCTATTTAAATACATGTAATCTTTGTAAGAAATCATTAATAGTACTAATACCAATAGAGGAATGGACAACAGCCTAAACTGTTTCATTTTAGAGAGGGCTTTAAAACTTAAGGTAAATATTCCAGCCGAAAATATCACAGCTCCCAAGGAACAAACTAAGATATATTTATCATTAGACTCAGTAACCATATTCCACCAAGAATTTGTTAGGTATAAAAAAACTTCCGAAGATATGACCCAAAGCCAAGAAAAAACCGTAATCATTAGGATCTTATTATCTCTTTGATATTTCCACCACTCTAAGGCTAAGATCAAACCTAGTATAAAAAAATATCCTCCTATTGATGCTTGGAGAAATGTAAGATTAAAAGGTGCCAACCAATATGCAAATCCCTGAGGATCTTTAAAGGGTACACAATTTGTACAATCTGTGGCGGTGATATGCGGACTAAAAAACCCGAGAAGATAAAAAATTACTTCAAGCACTAGTGTTAAAATCATCAACTTAGCCGAAAAAAACCATTTTTTTGTTTTTTTAAAAACAAATCCAAAAAAAAATGATAGCGTGAATAAAACAAGATTAATAATTAATATTTTAGTTAGATTCGGGTTGATTGATGGTAGAAGTATATCTCCTAAAGCATCCTTTAGAATATGCTGGTCTACAAATAACGTACTTACCATTTGGAAGGGTAATGTAATAGTATACAAATTACCGGATGTAAGCTGTTTTATTCGGAAGAGTATATATCCTGTCGGATTAAACCAGCCTGGACCACTTTGTAAAAACACTAAGGATAAGTAAAAAATTAACATCCTTTGTAAGAATAAAAACGGATTAAGTGTTTTTCTTAAACGAACTAACTCAACGATAAAGGGTACTGGTAAAATAAGGTATGCTCGAGGTGGGCAGGCAACGAGAGCTAAAAAGAAAAAAGGTGATGCCAGAAAGATTTTTTTTCTTTGTTTTACAGACTGGATGTAAAAAAAAACAAAAAAGCACATAAACCCAACTGTTAGGAAACCTCCACTAAGAACAATATGTGAAAGCACACCAGCAGTGGACGGAAAGATAATAAAAAAAAGTATAACCAAGAAAGCGAATAATTTATCTCTAGTTAATTTAAATACTAAGAAGCCTGCTGATAAAGAAGCTAATGATTTAAACAACATCTCTATCAGTTTAAAAACAGTCTGATTCAAGCCAAAAATATCTCTCAGGGGACCGATATAGTATATTTCTGTCCAAAGATAAGGTGTACCAGTGTTTTTTACATTGTTAAATAGATTACTTAGCTCATTTCCTTTGTGAGCATCGTAGTAGAAAAGCATGTCCCAATCATCTCCCCCATTCATTCCCCATTTGGCTGCTTCTGAAAGAAATAAAACTTGAACTAACCAAACTAAGAGGATTACAGTAACAATCTTTATACTCAACAATGTGTATTTACCTATTATTGTCTGCAAAAAATTATTTCGGGACACTATTGATAAACATCTTATCATAAGCTAGGATTATTCAAAATATGAACAGCAAAAAGGATAGAATTTTAGTAGCCATCCCTGCATATAATTCAGAGAAAAGTATAGAGGCAGTCTATAAACAAATACCTAAAAAGTACGTTGATAAAGTTATTATTGCTGATGATGGTTCCAGAGATCATACGATTGAAGTAATCAGAAAACTTGGCTTAAAACCAATTATGCACAAGAAGAATTTAGGATATGGAGCAAATCAAAAAACTCTATATATAAAGGCTTTAAGTTTAGGTGCAAAGTATATTATTATGTTACATCCTGATGGACAATATAATCCTAAAGACTTACCAAAGTTTATAGACGCTCTTTTGCAAGCAAAAGGAGATTTAATTTTGGGATCACGGTTTTTAGATCAGCAGTTAAATGAAACGCCTTTATATAAATCAATTTCTATTCGCCTCATCACTCTTTTTTTCAATACTATTTTAGGTACAGATCTTTCGGAAGTAAATACCGGATACCGGGGTTATACTGCAAAACTATTAAAAACTATACCTTTTTTAAAAAACGGTAATGGCTATATTTTTGACCCACAACTTATCATTCAATCTGTTTATTTTGGATTCAAAATTGGCGAAGTATCAGTTTCTAAAAGATATAATGAAGAAGCAATATCCCCAAATTTTTCTAAATCACTTCATCATGGATTGGAAAATATTAAACTGCTTGTGGAATATGTTATGCACTATCTGAAAATTAAGAAGGCCGATTTTTTAACTGCTCCCTAATTTGTTTTTTTAACCTATTTAAGGCTTCATCTGTGCTAGGACAGGTTAAACCAATTGTTCCTATTTTTGTTGTGTTAAGCCAAGTATGTTGAGGTCTTGTCGCTATCCTTGTGTTTGAGAATTCAGCAAAAGATATTGGTTTAATCAAGGTTTGATCCAGCTTGAAAATTTCAGCTATTTTGAGAGCAAAATTAAAGGGTGTTATGTATCCTTTAGGAGAAAAATTACCTGCTATATGAAATATACCTGTGGTTCCCCTCTTTAGAAGCAAATTTAAGCCACTGGCAATATCATCAACACTAGTTGGTTTTATTTTTTGATCAGTTATCCCTAGGTAAGACTCTTTCAAACCAAGCCTTTTTATAACAGACCTGGCAATATCTAGTTTTCTTTCATAAACCCCACTGTACGGATAAGAAATTCTGACAATTGTACCCTCTTCTTTTTTCTTAAAAGTATTTAGAACCTCTAACTCACCCTTATACTTGGTTATACTATACCAAGAATTTACCGGGTGGGGAGTGTCTTCTTCTGTATATGGTCGGTCCTGTTTTTTTCCATCAAAGACATAATCCGTTGATATATGATAAAGCTTTTTCCCTGAATTTTGACAACTTCTAGCCAGCCAAAATGGTAATAAAGTATTTAATGCGTATACTTCTCCCTTTGTATCCCCTTTTTCTTCCTCTGCCTGGTCTACATTGGTATATGCTGCGAAATTTATCAAAGCATCCGCATCGGATGATAGGATGGCTTTTGATACTTCTGCTTCGGAAATTAAATTTATACAAACATCGGTGTTTCTTCTTCCTAGTGTAACAATTGAGAAATCTTTTTTATTAAGATCAACAAATCTTGATCCAACTAAACCAGTTGAACCAGTGACTAAAAGCTTATGTATAGTTGTTGAAGACATATTAATTTAGTTTAGAGCTTTTCTTATGGTGTTGCCTACAAACTCCATCACCTCTACTGAGTGTGTAGGATGTACTGACACCCAAAAACTTCTGTTTAATAATTGATCTGCGTTATTTAATTGATCCCTGACTATCACGTGATCTGCAAATGCCGGTTGACGAGCAATATTCCCAGCCAATATTGGTCTCCATTCAATATTTGCCCTATCTAGAGCTTCCAGAATTTTTTTTCTTTGAGTGCTTTTTAAAGTTATCGGGTAAGTATACCAGCATATATCTGCCTGAGAATTGGCAATGGGCAAGATAATTTTATCTTCATGGTTTGAAAGTATCTTACTTAAAACTTCTGCGTTTCTTTTTCTTGCCTTTTTAAATTCCTGTAATCTTCTAAGCTGAACTCTACCCATTGCTGCTTGAAGCTCTAATGGTTTAAGATTTGATCCTAATTCACCATAGATATATCTTCTATACTCTGCAGGAAAATCCCCCAGCGCTTTTTTTCTATTTTCAAAATCTAAAATTCTACCCCAATCTCTAATTGATACAACTCTGTCAGCAAACTCAGAGTCATTGGTAAAAACTGCTCCTCCTTCACCGGTTGATATTATGTGTGCAGCGTGTGTTGAGATAGCTGAAAAGTCACCGAAACTGCCTAACATTTTACCTTGCCATGTTCCACCAAATCCATCACAATTATCTTCAATAACCTTCAAATTATTTTTTTTTGCAAAGTTCAAGGCCAAATCTAAATCACCTACCAAACCAGCAATATAGACAATTAAGATTGCAGTGGTCTTTTTACTTATTGATTTGTTTAAGGATTTTAGATCATAGAAATAGCTGCCGATTTCTATATCAACTACTACTGGCTTAAGGCCATAATTTATCAAAGAGGCTATTGGTGTTGGAAATGTACAAGCTGGTACAATTACCTCACTCCCTTTAGGTAGTTGCAGAGCTCTTATACCCAGATCCAGAGCAGAGGTTCCTGAATTGGCTAGTATTGCTCTTTTTACGCCTACTGCTTTTGCTAACTCATTTTCGAACAATTTTCCCTGCTCTGCTAATCCCCACCAATTTTTATCTAGAACCGTATCAATTGCTTTTCGCTCCTGCGGCCCAAAAGAAACTCCACCGTACAGTATCCTACTCTTTCCGGGAATAAATTTTTTTCTTATCATTTTCTTAACTCTAGTTCTTTCAATACTGCTGATTTTATAGAAACAAGGTTGCGATTTGTCATTTTGAAGGCATAAAAATTCTCCAAAGGATAAGCCAAATCCTTTTTGCAGGTGTCTTGAATTATCATTTTTTTATCATTAACTATTTTAATCTTAAGTTTATCAAAATCTTTATAGAATACTACTGTTTTACAAAACCCGTTTGGATCAAAAGGCTCACCTCGTCTAACAGTTAACATAGCCGGAATATCCCAAACAATGGCACCTGAGTAGAAATAACCATTGTTATAATCCTCTGATCCATCCAAATAAATTAAAGTGGCAAGGTTATTAGCAGGCCTTTCCAGACCTACTTCTTTCCAAAAGCTTTCGTGAATTTTTTGTTGTTCTGTGGCCTTAAAACCATTTTTTAACCAATAAGCATAAAAATTATCAATCTGCTGAAAACTACCTATGAAGAAAAATACGAAGTAAAAAATTATCAATGCAGCAGCTAATCTTTCAAAAAATTTGAATCTCTTAGAGATAATTTTTTGAAACGCTAAATATAAAAGTGCTGATAGATATATGCTTGATCCAATTGCTGCAACGTTCAAATATGCATGTACTCCCATAAAAATAGCGTTTTCTCCTACCAATATCCATGTTAAAAAGGTATATAGCAGAGAAAAAATAGGGGCTAAGCTTAATATGAGTAAATAGTAATTACTTTTTTGTTTAAACCATTCCAGAAGGAAAGAAATTGAAGCTGAAAAGACGAATAGACCTATTAGTCCTGGAATGAGATAGGTCCCTGGATCAACTCCATATTGAATTTTAGGGTCAAGATGCATCCAGTGATTTGCTGACATAAAAGTAAGAAGAGAGAGGCCGAGGTTTAAGAGCAAACTTCTTATAATAAATCTTCCGGGTTTGTGTGCCAAAGAACCAAAAATAGCCAATAGTGGAAAAACAATGATTAAATACCTGAACAAAAGGAAATAAAGAAAAGTTCCAAAATGTTCGTATAATATACTTTGTCCTACTCTCCCCCAAACGTTTAAATGCTCTATTAAACCAAGCGGAATAAAAGTACTGCCGAAAGAGGCAAAAAGAGCAGTAAAGAGTTGATAGTTACCTGTTCTAAAAATACTTGTAAGTTTATTTAGAGAGAATTCGTTCAGAGCTGTGAAAGGTGAGTAAGCAATCAGAGCTATGAAAGGTGAGTAAAGAAAAAGCAATCTTAAAAAAATTGACTTTAAATTAGTTGATGATTTATTAGTAAAGAAATTGACAGCTTCAAGTAGTGGCAGAGACATTATAAAAGGATAAGCTCTAGTTACATCAAATACTGCGGATCCAAGAAGTAAAATTAGCAATAAAAAAAGTACTTTTAGATTACTAAGGAGATGTTTTTGTGAAGCCCAAACATAAATTGCTAGGAATAAATTTATACTCACTACAACTAATGAATCTTCTCCTCCTAAAACATTGTTAAGCGCTCCGAAAGGTGTAAAATGGGATGCAAATAAAATAGTTGTCAGAACAGCCAGAAATCTATTTTTAAATAAAAGAAAGACTAAAGGAAAAATGCTTAAACCGGCTAAACCCTTAAGCATTGCATTAAAAATGTGATAAAGGGGGAAATTAAACTTAAAAATTTCAAATAAAGGACCAATATAGTAAGCATGTGCAAAATTATGCGGACCAATATCTTTCCAAGCTTTTGTTACATCTCTAATCGGATCATTAACTATCTGTTTATACCAAGCTAGCACATACCAATCATCATTATTAAAGCCATACTCAAGATGTTTTCTAGCTAATATAAATTGAAGAGCAAAAATTATTATTACTAGGAAAAAGAATAGGAGTAAATTTTTCTTCGACTTCATAGAACTTTTGTTTTAATATTTAATCATTCTTAAACTTTTTGCGCAACCACCACAATTGATAATCCTACCGGAAAATAAATATAACTTTGTAATATATTTTCTACTTTCTCATATGCAAAAATTATCTCGTTAAAGATACTACTAGTGGAAGCAGTAGCAATATCCATATTTAGTTGAGGTATCCCATTTTTTTTAGAAGCAAGCAAGCATATCAAAGAAAACAAAAAGTAAAGGGCAAAATCAACATTTCGAGAGGTTTGTAATTTAAATCCTACTTTTTTACATTTTTTCTCTAATTCTCCTACTTGGTATCTTCTAAAATGTTGCAAACGAACGTCTCTGGCTGACCAAAGGCTTTGATGAGCAGGTACAAGCAAAATTGCCAAACCTTTCTTTTTCAGAACTCTCTTAATTTCTTTAAGTGCTCCTAAATCGTTATCTATATGTTCAAGCACATCTATTGCTGTCACTAAATCAAATGATTCTGATTTAAATGGAATCTTTTCTCCATCAAATAGTTTCACTCCTATTAATCCTCTTTTTTTACAATAATTAATGGCTTTTTTTGAAATATCTATCCCAAATCCTTTTGCGTTAAACCTTTTTTCAAATTCTTCCTGAAGAACTCCTGTGCCACAGCCAAAATCTAAAATATTGACAGGCTTATCATTTTTTTTGATGTAACACCTTTTCCAAAGTTGGAAAACTAAATCTCTTTTAGCCCTAGCCCTCCATTCCTTTTTATCAACCTGGTATCTTAAATCGTAAAAGTAATTACGCATGAATTTTTAAAGTTTTAATTTAAACTTTATATTATAAATTTCTGTGAGGCATCTTACAGTACCACTTATCGGGTTAAACTTCGTATCCGGATCATTGCTCCATTCAACCGGAAAAACACCTATTTTATAACGGTATTTTTTTGCCCTTAAGATATGCTCTAAATCAAACATCATAGTTTTTGTTGAAAGATGGTTAAATAGTTTTTTAGCAACTTCTCGACGGTAAATTTTAAATCCACATTGAGTATCTTTGATATAGGAGGGAACACCTAATATGTACTTAACTATTAAACTAAAAATTCTTGAACCAGCCTTTCTATAAAGCGGTTGCCTATTCCTTATAACTGCTAGCTCATCTGCTCTACTAGCTAATGCTAAATCGCAGTCCTGCAAGAGTTTAATTCCGTCATCTATAAATTTAAAAGGTACGCATAAACCAGCATCGGCAAACATAATATATTTACCCTTAGCTTTCAGAACACCTCTTTTGATGGCCGCTCCTTTACCAATTTTTTCTTTTTTGTCAAGAAGAATTAGATTTGGGATTTTTTTTTTAAGATTTAGGACTATTTTATTTGTATTATCCGTTACCCCATCTGTTGAAACTATAACTTCTCCCAATATTTTCTTTTTCCTAAAGTAATTAAAAGCTTCCTGTATATCTCTCTCTATTTTTTTCTCTTCATTAAAAGCTGGAATAATTATCGAAAGGTAATAATTTTTCATACTTGATCTAAAAATTTGTAAGCATATAATAACCACAGGCGAAAGTATTTGTAAATAATGATCATTACTCAAACACCAATGAGAATTACTCTGGCTGGTGGCGGAACAGATGTGTATTGGTACAGCAGACTTAGAGGTGGCAGCTGGATCAGCGCAGCAATTGATAAATATGTTTATATCAATGTAACCCAGACCGATGATCCAAAAGTATTAAAAATATTTGATGGGTTTAAATATTTGATAATAGACAATATCAAACAGCTAGACAATCAAATAATTAAGGAGTGTTTGTTAAAGGTGGGGTTTAAAAACGGCATTCATATTACAACCGTTTCTGAAGTTTCTCCTCAATCGGGATTAGGAGGATCCGGTGCCTTTGAGGTAGGCTTATTAAACGCTTTATATAGATTTAAAAACAAAAAAATATCCCCTATAAAATTAGCGGAAGAAACAGTTTATATTGAAGCTCAAAAAATGAAAAAACCAATTGGTCCTCAAGATCAATATATCGCAGCATTAGGCGGAATAAAATATTTTGAGATTAATAAAAAAGGTCAAGTCTCTGTAGAAAATCTCAGCCTAACAAAAGAAACAATAGATAAGTTACAAAATAATTTACTTTTTTTTAGTACAGGGATAAGAAGGAATGCTGAAACTATTTTAGGTGATCAGAAAAAAAAATTGCAAAAAACCGTCAATACTTCTTTAGAGGTTATCAAGGCTTTAGATGAAATAAAAGAACTTGGAACTAAGGTAAAAGAATTTTTACTAACGGGGCAGGTGGATAAGTTCGGTGAATCATTACATACCCATTGGTTGATTAAAAAAAGTCTATCAGAAAAAGTTTCTAATTCAAAAATAGATTATTGGTATAATTTGGCTCTTGAAACCGGAGCCCTTGGTGGTAAAATTATGGGCGCAGGCGGGGGTGGTTGGTTTGTTTTTTATGTAAATAGAAATCAAAAAAATTTTATAAATAGAATGTCAAAACTGGGCTTAATACCACAGCAAGTAAATTTTGACTGGCAAGGAACTAAACTGCTCACTTAAGTAAAATGGCAATAAAAAAAGTGAGTAAGAACATATTAAATAAAGAAACTCCAGATGTAGATACTTATATCAACAAGTATCTAGGTGAAGTACTGTCGGTAATTTTTCAACTTTCCAAAAAAGACATTGCTGATTGTATTAACTTACTGCTTAATTTGAAAAAAAGAAATGGCAGGCTATTTTTACTCGGAGTTGGAGGAGGAGCAGCCAATTGTTCTCATGCGGTTAATGATTTCAGGAAAATTGCTAATATTGAAGCATATACTCCAACCGATAATGTATCAGAATTAACAGCTAGGACTAATGATGATGGTTGGGAAACAATTTTTGTTAATTGGCTAAAAGTGAGCAATTTGGGAAACAACGATGCAATTATGATTTTATCTGTAGGAGGTGGGAATTTAGAAAAAAATATTAGTCGAAATATAGTGGAAGCGCTCAAATATGCAAAAGCAGCTAAAACCTCAATCATTGGAATAGTCAGTAGGGATGGCGGCTATACTAAAAAAGTAGCTGATGTTTGCATTATGGTACCTGTTATAAAAGATGAATTTATTACACCATTTGCAGAATCCTTGCAAGCTTTAATTTGGCACCTACTAGTCTTCTCACCAAAGCTTCGCGAGATTAAACCTTATTAAATTTTTTTTTGGCCAATCCAAGTTTCTTAATATCGCCGATATCCAGAAAATAATTGTTACTGGGATAAGCAAAAAGTCTCTTACCTTTAGATAAACTTAAAGGAAAAACGTCCCTACCAAAATCCGACTGTTGCTTTTTTGGGATATATTCAAATATTTCCGGTTCCAAAATATAAAATGATCCGTTAACCCAAACGTAATTATCTTTTAAATTACTATCTGTCGGTCTCTCGATAAACTGAGTGATACGTTTTTTATCCTCTATTAATATTTTGCTTTTTGCACCCTTGCTTTCCCTCTTGTAAACGTTTAATGTCGCAAATGATTTATTCTTATTATGAAAACTCACCATATCTACTACATCTAAATCCCTCAAAATATCTCCATAAGTCACAATAAATGTCTCATCAATAAAATTTTCTGAAGCTAATATGGCTCCTGCAGTACCCATTGGGTTATTTGGATCTTCAAACGTATATTTGATATTTACTCTATATTTTGCTCCGTCTCCAAAAAAATCAATTATTGCGTTAGGTAGATAACAAAGAGCCAGAATATATTCTGAAATTCCATTTTTTTTTAACAGTTCAATAATATGTAAAAGTATGGGTTTCCCCCCAACTATTATCATCGGCTTGGGAACTTTATTAGTAAGAGGTCTTAATCTTTTTCCTTTTCCGCCTGCCAAAATTACTGCTTTCATGACGTAAGTATACATTATCTTGATAATCTTAAGTTAATCGTATAATATTGGGGCAATCTTATGCCAAAAAATTATCCTTTCAATAGATCCTTATTTATTGACTCTTCAAATTTGGAAGAAATAAAAAAATGGAACTCAACCAGAGTGATCGATGGTGTTACTACAAATCAGGTAATAATGCTGGAAGATGGATTGCGTTTTTCCGAAGTAGAAAAGGTTATCAAAAAAATTTGCCTGGAAATGAAAGATAAACCTGTTTCTGTAGAATTGACAGATAGTACTGCTTCAGTTTCGGAAATGATTAAAGAAGCAAAAAGATTGGATCGGTTTAATAAAAATGTTGTGATCAAGGTACCCTTAATTCCTAATACTACCAAATCACTTCAGGTAATCAAGGAGCTATCTAATCTAGGAATGGCTATTAATGTTACTGCTATTATGACTTTTGAACAAATGGTCTTAGCAGCCCTTGCCACCAGAAATTGTAAAAGACCTTCGTTTATCTCTCTTTTTTGGGGCAGATCTATGGAAGATCAAGTCAAATACCGTGGTAGGTTTGATTTCATGGCAGATTTTAAGAGAGTAGGACTGGATTCAAGAGTTAACGATGATCCGACAAATATTGTTACTGCAGTTTCATCCTTTTTGCAGCAAGGAAATTATAATAATCCAAAGATAATAGTTGGAAGCATTAGAACTGCAACAATGGTTGGTGAAGCTTTTGCAGCTGGAGCTAATATTGTCACTACCACGCCAGAAATCTTATATTCTATGCTTTTTAGCCAAAGAACAATCGAAACAATTGAACAATTTGATGAAGCCTGGAAAAAACTTCAAAAAAAGTAATATAATCTCCATATGTTATTTAATAAAACAGCCTTGATTACTGGTGGAGCCAGAGGGATTGGTTTAACTATCGCCAAAGAATTAACTACTCAAAGAGTAAAAGTAGTTATTTGTTCCAGAACTAAAACTGATCTAAATAACGCACTTAAAATTCTAAACCAAAAAAAAAGAGTTGCTCACGGGATAATTTGTGATGTCTCAAAATTAAGCAGTTGTCAAAGATTAATTAAATTTACCAGGAGTAAATTAAAAAGAATTGATATTTTAGTTAATAACGCAGGTGTTTATGGCCCCATTGGTTCACTTGAAGATATTAATACAAGAGAGTTTCTAAGAACGATTGAGATAAACTTAATGGGCATGGTTTATTGTTCAAACTTAGTTATTCCCCTAATGAAAAAACAAGGGGGTGGAAAAATTATTAACATGTGCGGCGCTGGAGTTGGAGGCAGTAAAACCATGCCCAGATTTGCGGCCTATTTTACTTCCAAATTTGCCATTGCCGGCTTTAGTGAAGTTTTAGCTGCAGAGCTTCAAGAAAAAAATATTCAGGTAAATTCCATTTCTCCTGGAGCTGTTAATACTTACTTAAACGAATATTTAATTAAACAAGGGCCCAAAATAACTGGCAACGAAATATATGAAGCTGCTATTAGACGGCAAACTGAAGGGGGTACTGCACCTGAACTGACAGCTAAACTAATTGCTTATCTTTGTTCCTCTAAATCTAATCATATTAGTGGAAGACTTTTAAGCTCTAAATGGAATCCTCCTGAACAATTGAAGAAGATAAAAAGATTTGGAAATAACTTGTTTAAACTACGAAGAATAGATCAGGATCTGTATTATGAAAACAAATAAGCAACTATCCATTGCAGTTTGCGGCCTCTGGCATTTAGGTTTAGTCACAAGTGTCTGTCTTGCCAAATCCGGTTACAAAGTTTTTGGTTTTGATTTAGATAAAAAAAATGTTGAAGAATTAAACTTAAGTAAGCTTCCCATATATGAACCAGGCTTAAGTCGTTATTTTAAAAAATGTTTGCATAAATCTTTATACTTTGACAGTAATCCCAAGCAAATCCTACAAAATAAAGATTATGTTTTTATAACTTTGGATACACCTGTTGATAAGTTTGATGAAGTTAATTTAAGTTCAATTAATAAACTATTTAATTTGGTTACAAAATATTCTTTGCCAACAACGACTATTATCATTTCTAGCCAAGTTCCGGTAGGTACTACTCGGTCATTAATAAAAAAAATAGGAATTAATTCTAAAGTTATCTATTTTCCAGAAAATCTAAGATTAGGCTCAGCTATAAATGATTTTCTCAAACCTACCAGAATTGTTTTAGGATCTGATAGTGAGGATACCATAAAACAGTTCTTAAAAGATTTTCCTATTTTTAAGTGCGAAGTTTTGAATATGTCTGTTGAAAGTGCCGAAATGTTAAAACATGCCCTTAACTCCTTCTTAGCTCTAAATATTAGCTTCTCAAGCGAGCTATCTGATCTATGCGAACTCTTTGCTGCAAACGCCTTGGATGTGGTTGCAGGATTAAAAAGTGATCCTAGAATAAGTCCTAAAGCTCCTTTAAATCCCGGACTGGGATTTTCAGGTGGTACTTTGGGACGAGATGTTAAAACTTTGATAAATCTTTCTAAAAAAATTAACTATCCAACCAAATTGCTTTCCGCTGTTTATGAGGTTAATCAAGACAGAATAAGTTATTTACTTACAAAGATTAAGAAAGTTTTTGGCTCCTTTAACGGGAAAAAAATAGGTATACTAGGATTAACTTACAAACCAAACACGGATACTTTAAGAGGATCCCAATCTTTAGAACTGGCTGCTATCTTGGCTAATAAAAAGGCCGAAATTAGAGGATTTGACCCTGCAATCAAAAACCAAAAAATTAATTCTATTATCCTTAAGAATTCTCTTGAAGATTTTTTAAAAAATCTAGATTTGTTAATTCTTATGACCCAATGGCCTCAGTTTCGAGCTATTAGCCCCAAGCTAGCTTCAAGTTTAATGACCAAAAGAATCATTATTGATACTAAAAACTTTTTAGATCAACAAAAATTTTTAAACTATGGTTTTATCTATTTCGGAATAGGACAAGGAAAATGAATGTAGCAATAATTGGAGCAGGTTTAATAGGAAGAAAAAGAGCCAAGGCTTTACCCAAAAAAATAAATTTATCTCTAATTTGTGATATTGATACAAAGAAAGTATCCAAATTCGCTAAGGAATTCAATTGTGAAATTGATACTGATTGGAGAAAGGTTATTGAAAATCCAAAAATTCAAGCAATTATAATCTCTACTACTAACAATTTTTTAACTCCTATTGCAGAAGCTGCTATTTTGCGAGGAAAACATGTTTTAATAGAAAAACCTGGAGCAAGAAATTTAAAAGAGTTACAAAGAATTGCAAAGGCTTACCATAAAAGAAAGGTGGTTGTGAGGTTTGGATTTAACCATCGCTATCATCCGGCCATAATAAAGGCAAAAAATCTTGTTGATTCTGGTAAATTTGGCAAAATACTTTTTATTAGAACAAGGTATGGCCATGGAGGGAGACGGGGTTATGAAAAAGAGTGGAGGTTTAATAAAAAAATAGCTGGCGGCGGGGAGCTTTTAGACCAGGGCACGCATTTAATTGATTTAATTAATTTCTTCTGTGGGACTATGGAGAATGTTTCAGGGAAAACCAGCCGTTTTTTTTGGAAATCTAAACTTGAAGACAGCGCTTTTTTTATTTTGAGTAATAAAAAAGGGCAAATCGCCCAAGTTTCAGTAACTTGCGTAGAATGGAAGAATATTTTTTCTTTAGAAATAATGGTTCAAAAAGCTAAAATTCAAATTGATGGATTAGGGGGAAGTTATGGCAGAGAAAAACTCACTTTGTATACAATGAAGCCTGAAATGGGACCACCGGATACAGAAGAGTTTTTGTTTCCTGAGGTAGATATTTCTTGGGAAAACGAGAATAAAATATTCTTTGAGAATATCAAAAACAAAGTGTACGATTATAAAAGCATTTCAGATGCATTATATGTACTAGAAGTAGTTGAAAAATTGTATAAGGAGAATTAACCATGAAGTATTTAGTAACCGGAGGAGCAGGATTTATCGGGTCGCATATCGTTGATGAGCTACTTAATAAAAAACATAAAGTTATTGTTTATGATAATTTCTCCACTGGAAAGCAAATTTTTATTGAACATAATTATAAAAATAAAAATTTTAAATTAATTGAAGCTGATCTTTTGGATACTAAAACTTTAGTCAAAGCAGTGAGAGACGTTAATTTTGTTTTTCATATGGCCGCACATGCTGACGTCAAGGGAGGTTTTAATGATCATTCTGTTGATCATATTCAGAATCTAGAAGTTACACACAATGTTTTGGAAGCAATGTATAAAAATAAAGTGACTAAAATTGCTTTCGCCTCAACTTCTTCTGTTTATGGGGATGCTAAAATTCACCCTACTCCAGAAACTTATCCTTTTGAACCTACCTCGCTTTATGGGGCAACCAAAGCAGCTTGTGAAAACTATATTCAAGCTTATGCCAGTTATTATAATTGGCAGGTCTATATTTTCCGTTTTGTTTCATTTATTGGTGAAAGGTATACTCACGGAATAATTTTTGATGTTTTAAAAAAAATTAAAGAAAGTCCCAAGGTTTTAAAGCTTTTGTCAGACGGCACTCCTAAAAAATCATCTGTTTATGTAAAAGATGGTGTTAAAGCAATATTTCAAATTATTAACTCCTCCTCAAGACAGTTTAACATTTACAACATCGGACATGATGAGGTACTAACTGTTAATGAAATAGTAAATACTATTTTAGATACCGCAAATATTCAAATAAAGAAAAAATATCTTGGTGGAGATAAGGGCTGGATGGGTGATAATAATTTCGTATATCTTGGCAATAAAAAACTAAAAAAAACAGGATGGAGACCTAAGTTTAGTTTTAAAGAAGGAATTAAAAAAACTGTGAAATTTCTCCAAAATAATCAGGAACTTTTAATTTAATGAGAGAGCGTTTTTAAGCTGATTTACTCTTTGATCCCAACTCCAACTTCCTTGTATCATCTTTTGTGCCTCTTCTCCAACCTTCTCCCTTTCCGATTTGTTATCTAATAGATATAGTATCATGCTGGCAAAACTGTTTAAATCTCCTATCTTAATTTTAATCATCCCTTTTGGATAATATGATTTATAAGAAATGAGGTCAAAGCCAATGCAGGGTATGCCAAACGCCATAGCTTCTGCCGATGCCATACCTCCGGAGTCGTAAAAAGCAGGATGAAAAACTAATTTACTTTGAGAAAAAATTCTATATTTTTCATCACCATCAAATACATAACCAAATAAGTCAACATTTTTTTGTAAACCTAGCTCTTTAATCTTATCTTTTACCTCACCCATCAATGGACCATCCCCTATCATTGCTAGTTTAGCATCCGGTAATTTTTCTGTAACTATTTTCCAAATGGTAATCAATTCCACAACACCTTTTTGTGGATGGAACCTACCTTGAAATACACCATCATATTTTTTGGGCAAATTTATATTTTCACTCCTATCTTTCCAGGTTCTTATTTCATTTACATTTATAGCACCCAAAATAATCAATGCTTTATTTTTTTTATCAAGTAAGGGAAATTGTTTCTTTTCTTCTTTATTGTTAACTAAAACAAAATTTGCCCATCTTCCAATAAAATCTTTTATTGGAAGCTGCATAAACCAATGATAAAAAGCTGACAATCTATAATATTTTTCCCTTTTCCCTTCCGAGAATCCCTTTAACGGGTTCGGTGCTGTTTGAAACCAAGCAGCCACCCATATAACTTTGGGGTAACGTATTTTTAAAATGAGGGCAGGAAGTGAATCCATCCAGAACTCCGAAGCAGAATAAACAATTGTGGAATTTTTATTTTCTAAGGAAATAAAAATAGCTTGGATAACTGAAGCTAAAATTCTGGCCAAATAACATATAATAAATCCCAATTTGCACCAAAATTCTACCGGTAATATATCAAATTTTAGATTTTTCCCCTCTATTAATCCTTGCTTTTTGCATATCATATATCCTTCTTTCCAAACATGAATAATTATTTGATTATCTTTACTCAATCTTTTAGCAAATTCTATAAATATTCTGTCCCCTCCAGATAAACCTTCTCCTAATGCAGCATTACCAAATATATGAAAGGTTTTAGACATAAGGTTTTAGTTTTGAGGCTTTCTTTTAAATTTCTCTTTTTAGTTCATCTTGAAAGGAATTTGTTATATCACTAAACTCCCCTTTTCTTAATCTAAATGCATAAATATTATTTATTATTTCGTCTTTTTGATTACCTCTATTTAATTGTTGATTAAGCTTTTGTATTAAAATGACTTTATTGCTAAATGGCTTTGGTAAAAAATTTATATTCCTTGTTCCAGACAAAAAGGCTATTCTATAACCTATACCAAACTCAATTGACTGTTGCACGGCGGCGTCATCGAAATCCAGAAAAATAATCTTTGGTTCAGTTATAGGAGATGGGAAATGACTCATGATTTTTTCTTGTAATGGAATTATAAAATTAGATCCTCTTCCAATAGAAATCAAGCGGGTATACATCCTTTCTACCGAATATACATGTGCAAAAATTAAAACGAGTAAAGTAAATACCATAATTTTTTTTGCCTTTCCAATCGACACAAAAATTAATCCAATTAAAAAACAAAGACTTAAAAAAGGAAAGACTAAATGACGACTGTCTGCATCCACTATCTTAAGAAGTGTGGAAGAAAGCCACATCAAGAAAAGAGGTATAAAATATATCAGTGAACCGATTATCAACCATTTATTAGGTGATTTAAAAAATGACAAAATTAATATTATTACAAAAACAGCTCCTGCAAGAGCTGTTTTAGAAATTCCAGAAGAAGGATAGATAGGAAGTATCGTTGCCCCAACCCAATGCATAAATATTCCAAAAGATAGTATGGGATCTATTAAGAAGGTATTAAAAAAAGGCCTAATAAGACCTGAGTTATTTATCTGTCCCGGGTTACCAAAAATTCCAATTTGAAGGAATAAAAAAACCAGTACAGCAAATATTATATTCTTAAAAATAAAAATCCTTAGAAAATTATAGCTTTTTTTAAAGACTAAAATTAAATCTATTAAAGGCAAAATTATAACCATTGGGGTAAGTCTTGTTGGAGCAACAATAATTGAAAAAACCACTAGAAAAAAGCTTAATAATAAATCTGATTTTTTTTCATTTATATAATATTTAATCTGGAAAAATAATCCAAGAACAAAGATAAAAAGAGCAATAAATACATTCATATTCATTGACCAATCAATAGCCTGGATTCCGGTAAAGCCTACTAGAAATAAAAGTGCCGAAAGAAAATTTAAAAATCTATTTTTTTGTTTTAAGATAACCGAAATATTTTCCAGGGATAAAAAAAGGACAAAAGATATAAGTATCTTAAATATTAAAGGTATTAGATAATAAACAAAATATGCCTTCCCAAAAAATTGATACACAGTCCCAATTGTCAGTATCGCAGGACCGTAGGGGGCTAGATATGAAAAAATTCCGGGGAAATTACTAAAGTTTAAATCTTTTTCTTCATGTGAATAGTGAAGATAGATAAATTTCCAATCATCTCCATAAGGTACCAATTGAAAACTTCTAAAATGTACTAGAAGCCCAATAACAAAAAGGGCTAACAGAATTAATAAATTATTTTTCATATTCTTTTTGGTACCATTTAATTATCTCAGGTAAACTATCTTTCAAATTTTTCTTTGTTACCCATCCAATCATTTTATGAATTTTAGAACTATCTGTGGAGCTGTCCATTAAATCTTCCCCTTTTAAGTCAATTTCGCTTATTTGAAATGGTTCTTTTTTCCTAAGTAATTTCCAAATAATTTTAGCAACCTCAACTATTTTATATCTCTCCTTAGATGCTACATTAAAAATCTCTCCAGTATTAAGCTGCTTTTCCATTATTAATATTAATGCATTTGCGACATCACTAACATGTACAAATGATCTTATCTGCCTCCCTCCTCCTATCAATTCCAGTATATTACTTTTAAGAACTTTCCTAATTAAATCAGGTATAACATGCAATCTTTCCTGTAGAATTTTATTGGGATTTATTCCATAAACATTAGAAAGCCTGGCAATAGTGAATGTAAGATTTTTATCCTTGCTAAATGCTTGACACAATCTTTCTCCTATTAATTTAGAAAACGCATAATTGCTTTTTGGGGGAGGTATATTTACTTGATCTTCTTTAAAGGGAGGATTTAGATTATCATAGACCATGACAGTTGATACATAAACTATCTTAGTATCCGTTTGACTTGCTGCATAAATTGTATTTGAATCAATTAAAATATTATCTCTTAGAATTTTTGATTGATAGGAGTTCATATATTTTACTCCTCCCACGCTTGCTGCCAGATGAATACAGCTGTCCACCTTATTAAATATTTCTAATATACCTTCTGACTTAGTTAAATCAATTTTAATAACTCTAAGTGAGGAGGATTCTTCTAAAGGAACTGAATTACTAAAATTGTCTACTATAATAACTGAGTACCCTTTTTCTAATAATTGCTTAACCACCTCTCTGCCTATAAAACCACATCCACCAGTTACTAAAATTCTCCCTTTTTTCATAAGTAGTTTTCTTTATACCAATTTATGGTCCTTTCTAAACCCATATATAGCTTTGTTTTAGCTTTAAAGCCGATTAATCTTTTAGCCTTTTTATTGTTGCTGTTTCTGCGAGGACTACCATCAGGCTTGGTGGTATCAAAAATAACCTGTCTTTTCTTATTACTTAATTTTAATATCATATGTATTAGATCCTTAATTGAGATTTCTTCATCTGTCCCTAAATTAATAGGGTCAGCCATGCAATATTTCTCAGTTGCTAATAAAATTCCTTCTGCCAGATCTTGAGTATACAAAAAAGCCCTTGTTTGATTACCGCTTCCCCAAATGACCAAAGGGTTCTCACCATCAAAAACTCTTTTTATTAGCGCTGGAATAACATGTGAGACTTTTGGATCAAAATGATCACGGGGTCCATAGCAATTATATGGTCTAACTATTCCAATCTTCATTTTATACTGCTGATTATAATATTGACTAAGTAACTCCCCCATCCTTTTACCCCAACCATATCCTCCGTTTGTTGGTTCAGGTTCTCCTCTGAATCCCTCTATCTCAGGTGTTGGAATTATTGCATCTTTTGGATATACACATGCAGAGGAAACCTCCATAAATCTTTCAACTTTAGCCAGTCTACCAGCTTCCAACATGTTACAGGCGATTAATAAATTTTCTCTTAAGATACTACCTTGATGTGTCTGGTTGTAGTGTATTCCACCTACCCTAGCAGCCATATTGATAACAATATCTTTATTCTGGCAAGCCTCAATTCCTGTTTGTAAATTATCTATATCTCCATCTATCAACTCAACTCGATTTATTATGTTTTGAATATTTTGTTTTTTTACATGATCTAAAACAGTAACTTCAGCTCCTTTTTTTACCAACAATTCCGAAACGTGCGATCCGATAAAACCAGATCCACCTGTAACTAGAACTTTTTTTTTTAACCAAAAATTATTCATTATGAAAATATACCTATTATTTGTTTTATCTCCTGATCTGTTAAATCAGGACTATTACCAAAATATAATCCTTGCCGATGTATCAGTGCAGCATTAGAGTCATTCAATAATTTTGCAGATTTTGGAGCATATTTTATAAAAAAGGGCTGTTCTGTCATGTCACCTCCAACCACAGGCCTTATTTCTATTTTATTCTTACATTTTTCAATAAGTCTATCCCTTATTTTTTCACTCTTACAAATTAACGGAATCGCAAAGTTTGATAAGAAATCTATATGGCTATAACGTATTGGAAGATATTTGTCAGTTTTTGCATATAGAATCGGTGCTATTTTTAAAAAATTTCTACGACGAATTTTTATGATTTCATCTATAAACTTAAGTTGAACATTTCCAATAAAAGCATTTATTTCCATAGGACGCAAATTAAAAGCTAGTTCATAAAAAGTGTATTTTGCATAAAAAGAAGAATTTACTTTAAATTTCTTACGTAGTACATTTTGGTCTTTGCTAGAGAGATTTCTGTCCCAACCATGAGCTCTAACTAACTTAAGCATAATATAAACTTCCTCATCATCAGTACAAACTGCTCCTCCCTCAATTGTAGACAAATGATGGCCAACAAAAAAAGAAAAAGTGCTGGCCAAACCATAGTTACCTAGTTTTTCTCCCTTATAGACCGTACCTAAACTTTCGCAATTATCTTCTATTAATATTATTTTATTTTTTTTGCAAATTTCACGTATTTTTTCTATATCATCACAAAATCCCAATAAATTGGTTATAAAAAATATTTTAACAGGGAATTTTTTTAAGCATTCACTTAGCTTTTTACTGGATACATTCAGTGTTTCCAATTCTACATCAATTGGTATAGTTTTGAGTCCAAGCTGAATAAGTGGAGTGACGTTTGTTGGCCATGATATAGCAGAAAAAGCTGCACAATCTTCTTCTTTTATTCTGTCAAGATTATAAAGTGACTGCAGTAAAGCAAGATTAGCAGAACTACCACTGTTAAAATAAACACAATATTTACGCTTTTGATACTTTGCAAAAGCTTTCTCAAATTTTGCACATTCGGGACCAAGACTCAAATAATCAGTCTCATTTATGAACTCACAAAGCTTATCTTTTGTTTCCTGTTCTTTGTAAAACGTAGACTTAACTAATTTAATCATTCCTGGAGAATTATACATAAAACCTTGCTACTTTCACAACGTTTTATGTTAAGATAATTGATACTTTAAATAATGAAGTCAAGAAAACCTTCGATCAGTATTATTATTCCTACTTATCATGAGGCAGGTAATATCGGGGAGATGGTAAAGAGGACCAAAAAATTATCCCAACTTTATTCTTTGGAAATTATTGTAGTTGATGGAGGATCAAAGGATGGAACACCCGACATAGCGGAAAAAGCGGGAGCTACAAAAGTAATACGATTCCCATCTAAGAGGGGTAAGGGTCTGGACCTTTGGGAAGCGTTCCAAGTTGCAAAAGGGGACTACATAATAGAAATTGATGCTGATCTACAGTTTGATCCCGAACAAGTACCGCTTTTTATGAGAGCGTTTCAAGAAGGCGCCGATGTGGTTATTGCTCGAAGAGAAAACTATAAAGAATCCCCTCTTTGGAGAACTATAGGAAATAAATCACTATCGCTTCTAACCTCCCTAGTTTTAATGTATCCAATCCAGGATGTCCTGGCTGGATTTAAGGCTGCAAAAAAAAATGTCATGCTCTCTTTACAACTGCAGGAAAAAGGCTTTATGTATGAATCTGAAATAGTTGTAAAGGCTGTCAGAATGAATTATAAATTGGTTCAAATACCTGTGAGATACAAAAGACGTATGAGGGAAAATTCCCAAGTAAGTCTTATAAAAGATGGCTTGAGATTTGCCAGATCGATTATCTATTTTGGTTTAATAGTACCTCCACCTTCCAAATAAGATAATACGAAACCCACTAAGAAAAAAATAAAGCTAATCCTCATAAAAAATTCAGAAATGTCATTTAAGGTAAGGATCTTTAAACCAGCACCTGTAATAAATATATAAAAAGCTAGCCTAAGATAAAAAGTATTTTCTCTTTTTTTAACTAACTGAAAAGTAATTATTGAAAGAAGTATAAGCCAGTAAATTAGGTTAATCATTTCTTGTAATCTTTTTGAGTATTATTGGTAAAAATACTAAAGCAATAATTAGATATGAAATAATCGATATGGTCTGCGATATTTCCAATAATCTTTGCGGAAGATACTCTACCAATATATCAAAATTACCCGTTTTATCAATTAACCATCCATTAGCATAAAAATTTGCACGAAAATGCTGATAGACTGTGTTTTGGTAACTTGCCTGCCAAGCACTATTAAACAGTTCAGAAAAAACTAAAATAAAGGGTGCTGTAGTGTTTACATGAACAATATATCTGGCAGGATTAACCTTCTCATAGGAAATATTAACCTGAATATTAGATTCTAAACTCGGAATAGTCTTATCATCCATTAATACTTCCCCTTTGTTTACATCTATGGATAACAAGCTTGAGATTTGTTGATCATTTAAATTGTTAACATTTTTTTTAGCCGGATAAAAGGTAGTATCTTGCCATTTTAAATTCTCCCAAAATGTCAGCTGTCCAAAAGTTGCTACTTTTTTAATTTCACCATTTTTTTCTCTATCAGATAAATTCTTATCTAAAGTATCTGGGTTTTTCATTTTTCTTAGCTTAAAATTAATGTCATGGCGAACAAAGAAAAACTTGGCATTTAAGGCATTTGCTAATTTTAGGAAATCTTTTTGAGAAAGCAAAGTTTCTTGTATTTGGGGTACTAACTCCCTAAAATAAGGAACTGCAGTCGTGTGTAATATACCGGGAGCAGAAAATAATGCAGATGATAATTCAACGCCCGAATAGCCCTTTTCCCAATTATAAGTTACTCCCTCATCCCCTAAAGGGAACCCAATAAAACGAAAGTTTTTTCCCTGACTATTTAACCACTGGTTAGCTTGTTCGTAATATGTCGGAACCTTAACTTTGTAACCTACATCATAATTATTGGTAGGTGGATCTGGGGAAGTAAATACCCATCCAGTATAGAATGGCAAGCCGTAAACAAATATAATAAAACCAAGTACGCTAAAACTAAGTAAATTTCCAAATTTCTTAGGTAGTTGTCTACTCAAATTAAACACACTAAAACCAATTAACAGGGAAGTTGATAAAGTTAAAATGAATTCTGCTTTTTCAAAGGGATTGCGAAAAACTTGTAGAAAAGAAGCGTGGGTAAAAATAAACTGATATACGTCTCCGAAAGGCGGGTTAATCCCTTTTGCTAAATATATACTTACAAAAAATAATCCGCTCAAAATAAAAACTGATGTTTTTTTTATCTCCTTAATAATTGAGTAAAGTACTATAGAAATTATTAAGTACCCTACTACCATAAAAGGGGTTGAGTAAAAAAGCTTTACCCAAGGAAGAGAATTTTCATTTAAAAAAGATGCATTTATAAGTCTAAAGATATCTGATAGGTTACCTAATTTTTTGCTTAGAGCATCCAACGTTCCTAAATTACCTGATATATCAAAATTTACAACTGAGGAATTTATGTTTTTAAAAAAATGAAAACTGAGCAGCTGAGTGATCCACCAAATATTAGTAATCATGAATAATAAAAGGGAGAAGAAAAAAAACTTAATGTAAAATAATCTTGCTCTTAACTCAGTATTAGTTAAACAAAAAAGAAAAGTAAGAACAAAAAAGTATATCCATAAAAGTATATCGAATGCTATATATGTAAAAGCGAAGCTGTAGAAAGGCAACACTAAGACAAAAACAAAACTCCAAAGATAACTCCTATTTTTTAACCCTTTGATAAAGAAAAATGATACGAGTGGCAGTAAACCAAAAGAAAAAATGTAGTCTGATAAAAACCTATTCCAGACATTCACAAGTGAAAGGGGATTAAACCAATAAAACAAAACAGAGATAAAAATATACCTATCTTGAAGCTGCGGAAAAAACTCTTTAACAGTAAAGTAAATACCCAATCCTGCGCTAACTAAAATAATCCAAAGCGTTAATGCTTGAATTAGAAAATTAGGTAATCCTAGATGTTGCAAAAAGGTAAGTGCTTCATAGGTTGGCCTGGCGGCAGTTAAATTTATGGTTACTCTTCCTAGACCTGGATGTTCCATCCAAGCAAACTGAGACTCTGGTAAAAAGCGGGAGATATTGTAAAATATTAAACTGTCTTCGGCCGTTCCATAAACATAACCATCCTTAAACCAAAACGTAATCAAAATAGCGGCTAGAAAACATATCAAAAAGATTATCTTTTTCATCAACAAGAAACTTATATTGTACTATAACATAACAAATTACTAGCTTCATACAAACCTTTACGCTATAATCGTAAAACCAAAAATCTATGGGAAAAAAAGCAACTAAAGGTAACATTTACTGTCCCCTTTGCTTGGAAAAGAAAAATATAGAGTTACTTGATACAAATAGTTTTAGTCTGTATTTTTGTAAAAATTGTGAAAACGGGTTTGTTTTTCCAATTCCAAAAAACTTATCCGCATATTACCCTGAAACCTACTGGCAAAACTTAGGTAGGTTTTCCGCCTTGCGAGAAGGACTACATAATTCTTTTCAAAAATTAAGAAGACACTGGTTTAAAAATTACTTATCAAAAGGAAATGTATTAGATGTAGGGTCCGGAGAAGGAAAATTTGGTGAAATGTTAGGGCAAAACTTTAATATTACAAATCTGGAGTATCCAGAAGCTAAAGTAAAAAACTCAAATGTATTTAAGGTAAGTTTTTTAAACTGGAAAACCACTAAAAGATTCAATGCTATTGTTTTTTTGGAAAGTTTGGAACATGTTACTAATCCTCTAAAGTATCTTCAAAAAGCTAATTCATTACTTAAAAAAAATGGGCTTATTTTTATAGAATATCCACGATTTGGTTCGCTGGAGTCAAAAATTTTGGGAAAATATTGGCTACAGCGTGATATCCCGAGGCATTTATTTCATTTTACCGAAAAAGGTTTAAGGAAAATTGCTGATAACGCTAATTTAAAAATTATATCTCAGAAGGGAATTATGTCTTTTCAGTATTCTCCTTATTGTTTACTGGCATCTACAGGACAGCTATTAAATATTCCTGTACTTAATTTAAGACTTGGTATTATCAAAAATCTTCCTACTCTATTGTTTTTATTTATTGGTGCCCCTTTAGCATTTATTCTGGAAATTATCTTATACTTATTAGGAGAATCTCCTTTAGGTTTAATTGTTTTAGAAAAGAAAGAAACTTAAAACTCATTAATCCCAAGGCCAAACTTTTAAACTAATGTCCATCGCATAGTCACCATTTTTTTCAATTAACCATCCGTTAGCAAAACCATTAACAACAAAGTGTTTATCAATAACTTGGTTATTTATTTTTGCTTGCCAAGATTTATCAAAAGTATTATTAAAAACTAAAATAAACGAGTTAGTTGCTTGTTTAACTTCTAATTTATAATGATCATTTGAAATTTTATTAAAAATAATTTTTGGAATACTTTGTAGGCCGGTAAGAATAATCGGGTTGTCACCTGTGATAAAAATAGTACTTTTTATATCCAGTTCGCCTGAAATAACTTTTGTTAAACCTTCCTCTATTGAATGTACTGAAGCTATAGATGCAACTGGATAGATGGTTGGGTTAATAATATCCTTACTTAAAGAATAAACCACTAACTCCCCAATCTCTTTTTTACCTTGAATACCCTTCCAGCTTTCTATATACTTTGTTGTATCCGCAAGATTTATTGCAGGATAAATACTGTCTTTGTGTAAAACAACATTTCCTACTCCCAGCATCCCTAATAATTTAGGAAATTGTTCATTATTCAAAAATTTTGGTAATAATTGGCCAACCCGGTAGAATACAGGTTGCTTCATTTTCTTTGTAATAGACTCTAAGTCAAACAAAGCCAGCGAAGGATCTCCTCCCTCAAATCCCCATGAATATTTTAAATTTTCTAATTCTCTTAGAAAGGGTATATGGAAAAGCCGATCTCGCGATTGTCGGTTTAAATAGTTATTTGCCGCGTCATAATAGCTGGGTACATTTAATCGGTGTTTTTGAGGAAATAATCCTCCACTCCAAAAAGGTAAGACAAGTATTAATATTAAAAAAAGTGTGCTAGCACCCAGTAAATAGCGTTGATTAGGTTTTAATATGGATAAAAACTTGGAAAATCCTAATGTAAATAATATGGTATAGGCAAGTAACCAAACTATCCCAAACTTTTCATATGAATTTCTAAATGCTGCAGAAAAAGGTACAGCTAAAAAAAGTAGATAGAAAAAACTATAACCTAATGGAAAATTTGTACCTTTGCTTACAAAAAGGCCTATAAATGCTAAGACCAGTACAAATACTCTATAAGGATATTTTTTTAGCTTTACTATAGCCAAAATAACAAAACAAACTATTAAAATACTAATAAGAATAATTAATGGATTTTGATAAAAACTACCAAAGTCATTCTCCGAACTTAAATACCAACTTTGCCTAAGCAACAAAACTTCCCAAAAGGGAAAAGACTTACTTACGGCATTTAAAGAACTAAGATCACTCTCCCAAGTCTGACCAGTTTGCTCTGTCCAGGTACTTCCTAGAGTTAACATAGGATACAACCACCATATGTTAACTAGACACCAAAGTATTAGACCTACCAAAGCTTTTAAAAAAATTGCGAATAATTCATTTATCTTAAGTCTTGTCTGCCAAGCTTTAACTAATACAAATATGCCTGCTGGCGTCCAAATAGAAATTATAAAAGCCGGTTGACTAAAAGCATAAGCAAAAAAAGGTTGAGTTAAAAGGAAAAAAAATAGCCACTTCTTATTTCTGGTATCAATCCATCTAATCCATAAAAAAATAAACAAAGGTAGATAGGCCCAGGCAAATATTCCATGATAAAGTAATCTTTTCCAAACTTGTGTCATGGAGAAAATATTTAATAAATAAAAAAAACTTCCAATAAGTGAAAGGTATGCGGAAACCTTAAAACAATCTTTAAGTAAAATATACATAGAAACTACACCTGCTACCATCAAAGTCCAAAAAAGTAAAGCCTGTTGTAAAAAAGCAGGTATACCAATTTGCTCAAGTTGACTCAGTACAAAAAAGGCAGGAAACCTAGCGTACTGGAATGGCCCCTTTTGACCAATTCCCGGGGGATACCAAAAATTAGAGTAATCCTCTGCTACTTTTTGGGTATGATATATACTTAGTTCTTCTTCAGTAGTATTGGAAATTATTTTGCCCTCATGGAACCAAGACAATAAAATAACAAGTGAAATTAAAGGAATTAATAAAATATGAATATTTTTTTTAAGAAATAGTGTCATTCTAGATCAGTAAAGCCTCTACATTTTTTGTTCATTTAACCAGTCTTTTAGATACTCATCTGATTTTTTAACTTCATATTTTGCCTTCAGCTTCGACACATTCATTTCGTAGTGTTGGTGTAGAGCTTTTTTTGACCACTTAATAGAAGTCCTAAAGTATTTATTTATATGATCAAAACTAACGGCCCCCTCCCCTCCAACATTGAAAATTTTATTTTTAATTTTAGTTAACAGTAGCATATTAATTATTTCAGATATTGCCAGGGTTGTAATCAATTGTAATCTACTATTAGGAGTTATAAATAGTGGCTTATTATTTACAATGTCAAAAAAAGGACCCTTTTTTAATTGAACACCTAGAATCATCGAACATCGTAAAATTAGATAATTACCTAAGTTACTTTTAATTATTAGCTCACTTAAGTATTTATGCAAACCATAGTTATTTAGATTGCTTACGTTAATGATATTATCTTCCAAGTTAGCTTTTGGATTATCGTGATTTGGATAAACATCACTTGAGGAAATATAGATATACCTTTTAAACTTAAAATCAAAAAAAGTTTTATATACTGATACAGTTGATAACTCAAAATCCTTATACACATTTTTCAAAGCCCAAAAACGTTTACTATTCCCATTCGCATTGATAAATATATCAAATTGCTTACCTTTATTTTGAATATAGTTCTCTCGTATTATCGGTGTAATGTCGAATTTACTAGATAAGTATTGGGTAAGACCTTTGCCCAGTAAACCATTAGCTCCTAAGATAGCCAAAGATTTTCTCTTATTCATTTAGAAGTCTTAAAATTTTTGCTAAACCAGTCAACCGTTTCTCTTATTCCCTGCTCTATACTAGTCTTAGGTTCCCACTTTAGTACCTTTTTCATTTTTTTAGTACCAAAGACCTTTTTAAGAGCTCCATCTGATCGCTTAGTGTTATATACTAGTTTACCCAAATATCCAATTTCTCTTTTTATTACTTCTGCTAATTGTCTTACTGAAACTCCCTTTCCAGTTGCAATATTAAGGGGGTCAATACTTTCATATACTTCGGCTGCCAGTAGAGCACCTTCTGCTCCATCCTTTACATACAACCAATCGCGCAGCGGTTTTCCTGTGCCCCAGATCTCAACTTCAGGAAGATGATCTCTTTTAGCCTCGAAGATTTTTCTGAGCAGTGCCGCCAGTGCTTTGCTTTGATCTGGATTAAAATGATCACGAGGACCGTACATATTTGCATATACTAGATGAATAGAATTAAAGCCATACTGTCTATAAAGTGCTTTTCCATAAACCACTGTTGATTTTCTAGCAACCCCATAACTGAAAATGGAATCATGTAGTTCTCCATTCCAAAAATCCGCTTCATCTAACACATCTTTCTCTAAATATCCGGGATAAGTACAGCCAGCAACAATATTAATAAATTTTTTTACTCCTGCTTTTTGCGCTGATTCCATTAGATAACATCCCATTAATATATTATCCATAAAAAGATCTGCTTGTTTGCCTGAGTGGAATCCAATCCCACCTTGAAATGCAGCACAGTTAATTACTAAATCTGGTTTTGTTTTATCAAAAAATTTTTGACTATCCCCTCTTTTTCTAAAATCTATTCCATCAGCATGGTTTGGTACAAAAATTTTACAATTAATAGTCTTTAGTTTATCAACAATATGAGAACCCAAAAAACCTGTACCTCCGGGAATTGCTATTTTTTTACCTTTAAGATTTATTAATATGCTTTTATTGGACATATAATTTTTTCGCATTTAATATAGCATAATTTAAGCACACTGTGAAGTTAGATCTATTTAAAGAAGGAGTCGACCACTTTTGAAATATATTTTAGATGTTTAAGAGTTAAACCCTGATGAAGGCCTATCATAAACCCACGCTCCATTGCCTGATCAGCTATCGAATATTTCTTTTCTGTATCTCTTCTAGGAATATTTTGAAATCCCGGTTGTCTTAGGATGTTGCCTGTAGCTAGAGGTCTTGTTTGAATATTGTTTTTTTCAAGATAAGTCACAAGCTTAATTCTGGTAAATGGCGCGTTTTCTTTAATTGTAAGAGGAAAAACTTGCCATTCAACTCTAGCCTTTTTATCTGCAACCGGTAAGGCAAAAAAATTAGAATATCTGCCAAAGAAATCAGTAAGGTATTTAAAATTTCTTTTCCTAATTTTAATAAATTTCTTTAATTTCTCAAGTTGCACATTTGCAAAAGCTGCGCTTATTTCGAGAGGAAGAAAATTGTAACCAATATCGGTAAAAGTAAACTTTCCATCATATTGGATGTTATCTATTTTACCCCCGAACCTGCTCTTGATACTTTCCGATTCGGCAAAAACAGCAGAACTTCTTCCCCACCCTCTTAATACTCTTGCCCTATCTCTAAATTCATCTCTATTTACCATAAGCATTCCTCCTCCTCCTGCAGCAGTTATGATGTGAGATCCATAAAAAGAGGTAGTTGTAAAGTCTGAATAAACTCCTGTGGGTTTACCTTTATAGTAAGAAACTATAGTATCGCAAGAATCTTCAATAAATATAAGTTTGTATTTTTTTGCGAGCTTTGCTAACTTTTCCATATCCGGAACATTCCCAAACATTAGAGGAATCATTAGAGCTTTTGTTTTTTTGGATATTGCTTTTTCAACTTTATCAACATCGATAACATAGGAGTTTTCTTTTACATCAATAAAAACCGGTATTAATCCTTTCTTTAAAAAAGGTGCTACTGTTGTAGAAAAGGTAAGAACAGGAGTTATAACCTCTGATCCAGGAGAGAGATTCATCAACTCAACAGCTAAAAGATTGGCCGAGGAACCAGAATTTACCATAATACCATACTTTTTTCCAAATAATTTTGATACTCTTCTTTCAAATTCAGCTATCTCTGGCCCCATTATTGACCTGTGTTGCTTAAGTACTCTTACTATCCTATCTATTTCCCTATCATCATAAACCGATTGACCGTAGCTTACTCTTATAACTTGTTTGTTACTCATATCAGAAAGTTTTTCTCACAAAATATATATTATTGCCTTTTATATGTAAATCCCCTAGTATTAATTCAAAATTTATGAAGGTTATCATACTTTGCGGTGGAATTGGAACCAGACTTAAAGAAGAAACGGAATTTAAACCAAAGCCTATGGTTTATGTAGGCAAGAAACCAATTTTATGGCATATAATGAAGATGTATTCTCAATACGGCTTCAATGAATTCATATTGGCTCTAGGGTATAAGGCTGAGTACATTAAAGACTTCTTTCTAAATCAGAAGGCCTTTACAACTGATTTTACACTTAGTACTAAAGATCATAAAACAAAATATTATTTGGAAAATAGGCAAGAAATTGATGACTTTAAAATTACCTTTATTGATACTGGATTAGATACTCTTGTCGGAGAAAGAATTCTTCGTTGTAAAAACTACATTCCAGAAACAGACAAATATTTTATGGTAACTTATGGAGATGGTGTATCAAATATTGATATTAAAAAACTTGTTGCTTTTCATAAAAAACAAAAAACAATCGGAACCATTAGCGCCGTACACCCAAGATCTAAGTATGGATTAATAAAAATTACAAATAGAAACCTTATGGAGGGCTTTGTTGAAAAACCCGTATTGAATGATTGGGTAAATGGTGGTTTTATGATTTTTCATAGAAGTTTTTTTAAATACTTACGTCCCGAAGAGTTAGAACATCCCGCACTACTGCGTCTTATAAAGGAAAAGCAACTATCAGTCTATGAACATAACGATTTTTGGTTTGCAGTGGATACTATCAAAGAACTAGAGAATCTAAATGAAATTTGGAATTCTGGTAAGGCCCCGTGGAAAATATGGTAAAGAAAACTTTAGTTAACAATAATATTTTAATAACAGGAGGTAGCGGAAGATTAGGGAGTTTGGTTAATTTTGGAACAAAATTTAGTCACCAAGAATTAGATATTACCAATATTAAAACCATAGAAAAAGTCTTAGAAATTTATAAACCATCAGTTTTATTACATCTAGCTGCTTTGGATATAAGTACATCCCAACAGTACCCTGATAAAGCCTACGACGTTAATGTAGTCGGGACTCTGAATATTGCAAAATCTTGTAAAGAAAAAGGGATAAAGATGGTTTATATGTCCTCTTGCACTATATTTGATGGCAAAAAGAAAATTCCTTACAATGAAGATGATATTCCCAACCCAATACATATTTATGGTCAAACCAAAAGAATAGGGGAGTCGATAACACTCGATTTGGTTTCTAATTCCTTGATTATCCGAACAGGATGGCCTTTTGGTAATTTAGCGGCAAATAAAGGATTTGTTAATATTTGTTTAAATAAACTAAGAAATAGAGAGGATCTTGAAGTTTTAACATTAGATAGATCTGGTTCGCCCACGTATATTCCGGATCTCTTGGTGGAGATAAAACGGTTAATAGATCGGGATGCCAGCGGAATATACCATGTAGTTAATAGCGGTATAGCTTCATATTTTGAAATTGGTAAGGAAGTAAAAAAATTAGGAGGATTTAAGACAAAAATAAAAAAGGGGAGGATTAAAAATACTAAACCTGATTTTCCAGAAAGAGGTAAGATGGAAGCTTTAATTTCCAGGAAAATAAAATTAAGATCTTGGCAAGATGCTTTATCAGAATACATTAAGACAATTTAAAGGTATCTAATTCTTCTAGATTTTGTGAGTAATTATATTTTTTAACCAAGTTAACATTTTTCTTTTCCGACAAATAAATCATAAATTCTCTCAATCTCTTCAAAATAAATTTTGGTATAAAGCCAATCAATACCAGAATAATAAACTTAGAGTTGACGAGTAACATCTTATCAAGATTTACTGTCTTTATAAGTATCCTTATGTAATTTTGATTATTTGTGAATAATTTGATACTTGGTAAATTGATGATCGAACCTAATATATATTCTTTTTTGTGCTTTTTGTAATCTTCGGCATACAGGTATTGTTGTATAAGTGATAAGTGTTCTTCCATAAAAAAACTTCCCAGTTTATCCAAACTATAATAATGAGGAACAAATCGAAGGCTAATACGGGCAACAATAAAATGATTAGGAATATAGACTAAACCGTATTTTCGTGCCGTATCAAATATCAAAGGGTAAAATGAATACATATAGCTTTCAATTATCTGATTTCTATCAATAACAGAACTGTCAAAAATAAGCCCTGAATAAAATGCATAATTGATATTTAGTGCTTTTAAAGGTAATTTTTTATCTTTTTTAGATTTTACAATTATTAATTTATCGCTTAAGTTAAAAATTCTACATGGGAATTTCACAGATTTACTCCAATTTATTGCTCCAATATTTGCCATGCCCACTTTATACTCTTTCATAACATTTAAAATCTCAAAGAGAGTATTGTCATATAAAATAAAATCATCGTCACTTAAAGTAAAAATATACCTTCCGGAAACCTTGCTAAAACCTTCTCTTACATTTAATGGAAATCCAATATTTTTTTTATTCTTGAAATATTTTATCCGTTTATCAGCAAATTCTTTTACCCATCTTTCAGTATTATCAGTTGAGCAATTATCACTGACAATTATTTCAAAAGTGACATCTTTTTGTCTCAAGATAGAATTAATGGCAATCTTTAGAAAATTACATCTGTTGAAGGTTGGTATTACTATTGAAAAATCCATTAATTGAGTACTCTTTCTAAATTAGGTTTTAGTATATTGTTACAATCAAATTTTTCAATATATTTTATTGCGTTCTTCCTGTATTCATATAATAATTTAGGATTTTTTAGTAAAGTTATTACAGCTTTTGCTAATTCCTCTACTCTGTAGGGAATTATTAATCCACACCCATTTACAACTATTTGCTTGCTGGCAGGGAAGGCATTTGTTGTAATCACAGGCATTCCTAAAAGCATATAATCCTTTATTTTGCCAGGATCAGAATTTTTAACTCTCTCATCCAATAGATCGGTATTAAAAGTGGCCATACCAACTGCCCCAGTAGCTAGTATCTTTTCCATATTTTTCCTACCTTCTACAAACCCATGAAATATAACATTTTTGGAAACTTTCAAATGTATTGTCAGATTCTTTAGATTCTGCTGCTCTTCTCCTGTCCCAACTATTTCAAAGATAAGCTTAGGAATTTTTTTTAATATTAAGGGCATCGCTTTTATAACTAAATCCACTCCCATAAAAGATAAAAGTGTACCCCTATAAACTATTTTTTTTCTATTAACTTTCCCGAATGGTAATCGTTTTGTTTTATAAAACCAAATCCCTCCTGGCACAGTGTATTGACGGTTGTAAGTTTTTCTGTCCATTCCCATCTTCTTCTCTCGAGCCTTGGCAATCATTGAAGATACATTCCATGTTTCATCGCAAATTCTGACACAAAATTTATCTAGTTGAAAGTAGAACCAATCCAAGAATTTATTTTTATAGCGAGTAGGATAATAATCCATGGATATATAGACAATCTTTTTTACAAAACCTATCTGTTTTAAGAAAATCCCAACAATAGGATTTAAATTTCCGGCAGCAAAATATACATCAAACTTTTTTTTAAATTTTAAGCACCAAAAAAAAGTATAGTAAACATCCTTTATATATAAAATTAACCAAAACACTTTCCATTGATGAATAGTTCCTTTTTTAGTTAATTGATTATCTCTAAATAGATTAAACCCCGAGGTTAACAAAACCCCCTGTTTCACTTCAGGCATTGGATGAAATATATATAAAAGATCAGCTCTGTAATTTTCTAAAAGAAAGGTTTTTAAATTCTGAGTAATCGGGTTTGGAAATGCCTCGTAAGTAACGATACAAAAATTGTATTTTTTTCTATTCATTTATTTAACTTTAGAAATTATATAATTTTCCAAAGTCAAATATTCTATTCCTGAATTTTCAAAAGCATCTAAAGCTTCTTTAGGTCCCAAGACTATTGGGAAACCATGTAAATTAAATGAGGTATTAAGTACTGCTCCAATACCTGTTAATTTTTCAAATTCTTTAATTAATCTATAATAGTTAGCGTTTAGATCTTCAGTTACAACCTGTGGTCTTAAGGTGAAATCATAAGGATGCATTGCAGCTTTTAAATCTTTTCTGGCTAATGGAGTAGAATCAAAGCTTAACATCATATAAAAAGAGTCCACTTGTTTTGGATTTATTAGATAATCTTTTACTCGCTCCTTTAAAATAGACGGCGCAAAAGGCATCCAAAAATCTCTATTTTTAACTTGTTCGTTAATTATTCTAACCGTATCAGTATTGGAAGGACTTGCCAAAATCGATCGATTACCTAAAGCCCTAGCACCAAACTCCATTCTTCCTTCGAGTCTAGCTATTATCTTTCCTTGAGAAAGTAGTTTAGCAGTTATTTTTTCAACATTTTTAACCTTTCTTACAAAAAATTTCTTTCTAACATTTTTGTTTTTAATAGCACTTTCTATTTCTCTATCGGAAAACTCAGGTCCCCAGTATATATCTTTAATAGGAATAATCTTTGCTGAATCATAACCAAATTTGTTTATTAAACCATAGTAACAAGCTCCCAGTGGTGTAGATTCATCTCCACAGCTTGGCATTATAAATATTTTTTTAACTCTCTTTTGCTGACAAACTTTTTGATTTGCCTTAACATTCATGAATACTCCACCGCATAAAATCACAGTTGTTATGCCTGTTTGGGCAACCGCATTATTAATCCATTCCACAACCTTTTTCTCTATTAATTTCTGAAAAGCACCGGCTAAAATATCGAACCTTATTCCTTTCATTTCTCTATTTAAAAATTTATCCGTATCCAGGGTATTAAATTTAGATTTAATAATTAAAGGATTATTTTTATCAAATAGAATTATGTCTTTAATTTTTTTATAGCTATTTTCCACATCTTCATCTTTTGCGTAAGGTGCCAGTCCCATAACTTTATATTCATGTTCATTTGATTTCATTCCCAAAAATTCGGTTACTCGAGCATAGATGGCACCTAAGGAGGCTGTCCTAGAACTCCTGGCTAGTTGTATAAAACTACTTTTCTCAAAAATATAGACAGTTGCAGAACAATCATCTCCTTCCCCATCTAATACAAAAACTAAACTCTTCTCTTTACTAAAAGGAGAACTATAATAAGCAGAAAATGCATGGGAATTATGATGATCAAATAAACTAACTTTGCTTTTAGGGATATTTAATTTATTTGCTATAGCTTCTTTCTCTTTTTCTATTTCAATGTAACCTATTGTACGTGCCACAATTGTGTACGAAGTCTCCCCTATTATTCTTAAAGAGGGAAAATGGTAAGCAATTTCTCCCCAAACTCTCCTTAAGGGATTTATTAATTTATGTAAATTGTGCATCAAGTTTATGGTTGAGTCCTTTCGAAACTCGGAGGAAACATGAATTGGCGAACCAATAGTGGTGGAACGAACAACTAAGTCTAATTGAGAAGATTTTATTGCCGCTTTTTCTAAACAATAATTAATTGCTTTTTCGGGAAGGCCCTTATAGTTTTTTATCCCTATAAAACGTTCTTCCGATGCAGCAGCTATCACTTCCCCATCTTTTATTAAAGTGGCAGTAGAGTTGTGTCCGTTATACACTCCCAGTATATACATGCGCACTAGTATATCATCTTGAAATCAGAATTTAATCATTTATGTAATCTGTTAGTTTATCGGAATCGCGTGGGACATTGACGGAAATTGCTGCAGGGAATGGATTTGAGTTGGAGAAATCATTAATAACCACTCTTGGGGAATGATTTAAACCCATTATTAGTTGATTGTATTTAACTTCTTCTTTTTTGAGTTGTTTTATCGTAGCTTTCCTATATTTTTCCCTCCGTGAAGTTATCAAAATAATATAGTTACCTAGATTATATAATCTATTAATCAGTTTAATATTCTCCCTTAAGCCCTCTGTTGTTCCCCAAAATGGCTTACTATATTCACCGCCATTTTTAACTACCACTCCATCAACATCTATAAAATAGGTTTTTTGATTATTCTTAAAACTTAACCATTCTTTTATAGTCCCCAAATCCAGATATTCATGAATAGATTTAGCTTTAAATAATGCCTTCCTTTCTTTAATTAAATACTGAATTATCATTGAAATATATAGTTCCTTTTCGGGATCTTTTTTGGTAAGAATCTCAAAGGCTTGATTAAAATCAAAGACATCAGTAAAATAATACCCCCCTACACAAAAAGTTTCCGATATTACCTGTTTTTCGGCAATACGTTTAATTACTCCTTTATCGTCAATCAATGCATAGCTTTTGTTAACAGCATTAGTTATACCGACTTTTTTAAGATGTTCTACTGTAACATAATTAAAGGACTCGTAAATTTTATCTAGCCTAAATATATTATCCGAATCCTTTATTAAAATCGGACCGGAAATCTCTAGCTTCTTAACAGTTCTGTATATAGTTTCAGCTTGACTCTTTGTGGGATTATTTAATATACACAACCTAATATTGTAGTTTTTAAAAAACTTATTAAACATCTCTATAATTTCATACTTTTCATCATGATCTTTTAAAATAGTTACTACCAGATCATAATTTTTTAAATTTAGCTTAGATATAGATTCAAAAAGCATTAAGTTTCCATTTGGATTTACTAGTAAAAATTTCGGTCTGACATTTGGATATCTAGATGAACCACCGACACAAGGGATGATAACCGTAACTTTACTCATAACTTTTAGAGTTATTTTAGCAGTAAGTGTTTAATTGTCAATCTTAAATTGAATTATCCAAATAGTTTTTTATTTTTTTCAAAATTTTTTCTTTTTTAGATTCATTCTTTAAATATGGTAGTGTCCTTAGAAAAATCATAGCCATAAAAAAATTATGACTTTGAATATAGCCTTTATCAAATTCAACAATTCTTTTTTTAAGATAGTTAGTAAGTTCTTGATTCTTTTTTCTATCCAGCTTAATACCATGTTTTAAATAATTCCACTCCCCTTCTATATCCTGGAATAATTTAGATAAATCCGTCCAATAGTGGGGATAAAAAGTTCCTATACAATCAATTAACCAAATGTCATCTTTTTTATCTATAATAATATTTTCAAAGCTTAAATCTCCGTGATATAAAGTCTTATTAGTTGGAATAGTTATTAATTTAAGATTAGTTAAAAATTTATCTTTAATATTTTTATCTAAATGTAAGGTATCAGAAACTCTTAATACTTTGTCTACCAAAATGTCCTTAAATTTTCTATTTTCAAAGGATCTTTCAAAATATTCAACGTTTTTACTAAAATATTTAACAATCAACACTAATTTATCCATGATTTTAATTAATTGGTCAGTTGGTTTTAAAGACAAAACTTCACTCATAGAAAAACCTTCGATAAATTTATATTCATAAAAAAAAAGGTTTTTTCGAGATCCACTGTTGATTATTTGAGGAATTTTGAATAAATTATTTTTCTGTTTAGATAAAAAAATGTGCTTTTCGTATTGCACTTTTAACCTCCCTATTTGTTCCTTTTTTTCACTTTGCTTCCTAACTATTTTTATTCCATTAATTGTTTTGAATGAAATACTTACTCCAGAGCTACCTTTTAATCTACTTTTCATTACTTGATTATATAGTGGAAAAAGCCCAAAAGCTATGTTAAACTCAAGCCTAATTTATGATCGACTTTTCCAACCCAAAAAAAATTAAAGGAGCTAGAAGCTTTAATAGTGAGATAAATCAACTTTATCATCCAACATCAAAAATTGATTCTAATTCTCAAGATACAGTTTATTCTTATAAAAATATAAGTTCAACGAAATTTATTCCAATTGTTTTAAAGGAGTGGTTTAGTATAGTTTCAAATGATGGTTATTTAATTATTGATTATTACCCTAATAAATTTTTAACCCCCAGAAAATTAGAAGAACAAATGTGGTGGTTATGGAAAAACCAATACAAAATTATCTGGCATAATTTTATAAAAGAAAGGGATATTAATCCATTAGATAAAAAGAGGCTTGTTAAATTTATAAAGGAAATAACAAATTTAGAGTTACTAAATAATAACTTTGAAGTTCTTAATAAGCCAAATTTCGGCAAACTAATTAGATTTATATGCAAAAAAACCTTAGGTAATGAAAGTCTTGGAAGTATAAACCAATGGAGTTTTGGAATAGTTAGTCATGGAAAAAGAGAAAAATGGGTAGAAGAATCAATTCTTGCAATAAGAAATCAAAAAATTCCTGCGTATGAAATCATTATTTGTGGAATATATACAGGAAAACTAGATAAGGATATTAAATATATTCATCTTGAGGAAAGAAATGATATTGGCTGGATCAGTAAAAAGAAAAATTTAATTTTACAAAAAGCTAAATATGAAAATGTCTGTTTCTTAAATGATAGGTTATTCCTTGATAAAAATTGGTTTAAGGGAATGAAAAAATGGGGGAACTTTTTTGAACATTTAACTTGTCCTCAACTACACAATAAGGAAAGGGTTATGGACTGGGTAGATCAACCTTTGGTAATTCCTAGAGAGGGAGAGACAGCTAAAAATTTGCTACACTATTTCGCAGCAGATTCTTACCTTGACTACAGAGACTGGAGCCCTTCGGTTACCATTGGTGCTCCCAATAATATTGTCAAAAAGAGCATTATAATGAAAAACAACTTATGGTGGGATGAATCTTGTTTTTATGGTGATCGGGAAGATTTTTACTTCTCAACTAATTTAAACAAGCATGGATTCATAGAAAGACTAAATCCCCATGCTATACTTCACACCCGGACCTTTAAAGAATTAAGTCCTACCTATGTAAAATACGATCCTTATTCTTTTGAACAAAAGATAATTTTAGATAATTTTTATGCTTATTTAAAACTTTCAACTTATTATTTTCTAAAAATTCTGAAATTCTTTCACATTAAACTATCAATCAGGCTAATAACTGGAACGAGAGTTAAAGTATACGAGTTTTTACTAAGTATGTCAAAAACTAAGCGAGCCGATTATTTGGAACACAAAAACACAATTCACAATGAAAAGCAAAGTTAAATATCTTTCAATCTCAATTATAGTTCCTGTATATAATGAGGAGGTAAATCTCAAAAGATTGCTGCCATCTCTAGCCAAACAAACGTATCCAAAAGAAAAAATGGAATATATTGTTATTGATGATAGCTCTACCGATAATTCAAGCCAATTAGCCAAAGATTTTGGTGCTAAGGTAATTAAAGTCAAAAACCATGATATTGAACGCAATAAGGGAGTTGGTTTATATGCAGCTAAAAACAATTTGATTTATTGGCTTGATGCCGATATGGAATTATGTAGCAATACTTATTTGGAGCGTATGGCCAAACCATTTCAAGAAAATAAAAATTTGATTGGTGCTTTTACTAATGAATTTGCTTTGGATTGTTCTCCATATGTAAAAAATTCATTTTTAAGATTTATTTCATATGATCCTTTTCAGTGCGATCCTACTTATAAATTCTTTTCCCCTTCTCTAAAAGATACTTTTGTAGAAAAAAGGGGGGATTATTATATTTGCAAATTTGTATCGGGAAAAATACCGCCCGCTGGAAGAAGTATGTATAGAAGACGAGAATTACTCAAAACAGAAGTCGGTAATAATCGATCATTCATCGATATGGATGCACTAGAAATAGTAACTCAAGCCGGTTTGAATTTATTTGCCTATGTACCAAAGGCCAAAATGAGGCACTATCATTGTGATAGTTTAATCCACCTTATTAGAAAAAAGCCCTTCAGAAATACCGGTACAAAGTCTTTAGCAGACCAAAGTTACTTGGGTGATCAATCAGGTGCTTATTTGCCAAATTTTGAAAAAAGAAAATATCTATGGTTTAATCATAGGAAACCCGAAGGAGCTTTGAAAATTCTTTTTTGGGTGATATATGCAAATTTATTTTTCCCTGAACTAATACGAGGAATATACAAATCTATTAAATACAAAGACTTTGCTTTTTTATGGCAGCCTCTTACTACTATATCTATTACCGATGCTATGATATATGGATTTTTAGCAAGATCTGAAGGAAGAAAATTAACCTTTAGAGTTTTTAAGAGTTTACTGGGAATATCTAAATAGACCTTCCGTTGTTTTAAATTACTCTCAAATATGTTACTTTACACATATAATTATGACTATTTTGGTAACCGGAGGGTGCGGATACATTGGTTCTGTTTGCGTTCAAAAACTAGTGGAAAGAGGACATCAACTAGTTGTCTTGGATAATCTCAATACCGGCAGTAAAGAGGTAATTGATTCAAAAGTACTTTTTTATAAAGGAAGTGTTCTGGATAAAAAAATGCTGGAAATGATTTTCATTGAGCATAAAATTGATGTCGTAATTCATTTTGCAGCTATCACCACCATCGAGGGGTCTACCACTAATCCATCTATCTATTTTAATACTAATGTTGCAGGGGGAATTTTTCTCCTTGATGTTATGAGAAAATATGGGTGCAATAAAATTATATATTCCTCAACAGCAGCTGTTTATGGAAATCCTATTTCTCTACCAATTGATGAAAAACACCCAACCAAACCTCTCAACTCCTACGGATTATCTAAATTGATGTTTGAACAAATTCTTTATTGGTATCACCAAGCATATGGATTAAAGTATAGAATTTTCCGGTACTTTAATGCATCAGGTGCAACAGATAAATCAGGGGATAATCATAATCCTGAAAATCATTTAATCCCTAATGTTTTAGCCGTAGCTTTAGGAGCCAAGAAAGAAGCTATTATATATGGTAATGACTACGACACACCAGATGGAACCTGCATCAGAGATTTTATACATGTTTTAGATTTGGCAGCAGCGCATATTATTTCATTGAATAATTGGGAAGAAAAAACAAATGCTATTTATAATTTGGGTAACCAAATAGGCTATTCTGTTTTGGAGGTAGTAGAAACCGCAAGACGTATCACCAAACATCCTATTCTCTCTAGATTTTCTAAGCGACGAACTGGCGATCCTCCTGTTTTAATTGCTTCCAGTTCCTTAGCAAAAAAAGAATTGAAATGGAAACCAGTGTATTTATCATTGGAAGAGATAATCGTAAGTCAGTGGAATTGGCAAAAGAAAAATTACTCTTACGTTAAATGATATACTTAGTAATATTTTAACACCATGATTATTACTCAAACCCCGCTTCGAATTAGTTTTGTCGGCGGAGGTACTGATCTGTCAGATTTTTATAGTCAACACGGTGGAGCTGTTATCTCTAGTGCGATTGACAAATACGTCTACGTTATTGTTAAAGAACGATTCGATGAATTGATTCATTTAAACTGGTCAAAAAAAGAAACTGTTGAAAGGGTTGATCAAATTGAGCATGAGCTAATTAGAGAAACTATGAGAAAGACTAAAGTTTATAAAGGAGTAGAGATAACAACTATTTCTGATATTCCTTCAGAAGGATCTGGTCTTGGTTCATCATCTTCTGTCACAGTTGGGCTTTTACAAGCCTTATATCTTTATCAAGGAATTATAGTTGATGCAGAAAGGTTAGCCAAAGAGGCTTGTGATATTGAGATAAATATTTTGGGTAAACCAATTGGTAAACAAGACCAGTATATTGCGGCATATGGCGGATTAAGACATTTTGAATTCAAAAAAAACGGGAGTGTGATTACTCAAGCACCACAAGTAAACAGTGATTTCATTTACGAATTAGGACAAAATTTGATGCTATTTTTTACGGGTAAAACTAGGAGATCATCCGAGATTTTATCAGAGCAGAAAAAAAAGATAATAGATTCCGCAAATATTTTAAAAAGAATGAGGGATCAAAGCTTTGAAGTATTAGAAGCTTTTAATAAAAAAAACTTACGCCTTTTGGGCAAAGCTTTGGAGGAAGGATGGAAACTTAAAAAAAAACTTGCTGGAGGAATTTCTAATTCTGATATAGACAAAATGTATAACTTAGCAAAAAGGGCAGGAGCTATCGGCGGGAAAATCGCCGGTGCAGGTGGAGGAGGATTTTTACTTTTGTTTGTTCCCTTAGGAAAACAAGATGATGTCCGTAAGGTCTTATCTTCCCATAGAGAATTAAAATTTAGCCTCGAAAAAGATGGCAGTAAATCAATTTTTAATATCCGAAGGTAGTTTAATAACCATTAATTTTTTGGTACAATCAGAAGAATGAAAAAAATTGATATTAAATCTATTGCTAAAAGCTATCTTGATAATCTTAAATCAACTGCAGATAAAATTAATTTAGATGATATTCAAAAAATTGCAGAAATTCTATTGAAGGCATACAAAAACGATAACACTGTTTTTATATTGGGTAATGGGGGAGCTGCTTCCACAGCTTCTCATATGGCTTGTGATTTAGGAAAGGGTACTCTAAAAAATGTTTACAACCCCGATGAAAAAAGATTAAGGATCATCTCTTTAACTGATAATGTTTCAACAATGACAGCTTTTTCTAACGATCTTTCATTTGATGATATGTTTAGTCAACAGTTGCACAATTTAATCAAACCACAAGATGTAGTTATTGGAATTTCAGGTTCTGGAAATACCCCAAATATTATTAAAGCATTAATGTATGCTAAAACTCAGGGTGCAATAACAATTGGTTTACTGGGATATACAACAGGTGGCAAAACTAAGGATTTAGTAGACTTAAGTCTAACTATCCAAAGCAATAACTATGGAATCATTGAGGATCTTCACCTAACCTTAAATCACTTGCTAACAACTTGTTTATCTTATATGAAAGAACATGCTGATAACTCAGCTTTAACTCAAAAAAGTGGAGTAATAAATCATATATCCTCTGAGTGGACAGAAAGATCCAATCGAAGATAATTCTTAATGGGAAAAAAAATTGCAGCATTTATTGACCGTGACGGAACCATTAATCTCGAAATAGATAACCTTTACAAGATAGCGGATTTAACAATTATTCCCAGAGCTGCAAAGGCGATCGCCTTACTTAATGAGCATAAAATTCCAGCTATAGTTATTACTAACCAACCAGCAGTAGCAAGAGGTTTGATAACCGAAGATGAATTAAAAAAAATTCATCGAGAAATTGAACACAGGATAGAGAAAGAAGGAGGAAAGATTGATGCAGTTTATTATTGCCCTCATCATCCGAATGCAACTTTAAAAAAATACCGCCGCTGTTGTGATTGTCGAAAACCAAATACCGGAATGTTTAAAAAAGCTGCTTTAGATTTTGATATAGATTTGACTAAATCCTACATGATAGGTGATAGCTTTCGAGATATAGAAGCGGGAAAAACCATCGGTGCAACTACAATAGCGCTTACAGCCACTAGATCTGATTTTCTTGGCTCTACACCAGATTATCTGGCTAAAAATCTATATGAAGCAGTTAAGCTAATTATTAAAAAGGAAAGGTTAAAATGATATGAAAGCCATTATTTTGGCTGCTGGGCTAGGGACTAGAATGCAAGCAACTTTTCCTTTTATTCCCAAATCCATGCTAACAATCGGAGGCAAACCACTCATTCAAGACCAAATTGAATATCTTAAAATCTTCGGGATAAGTGATTTTTATATCAATCTTCATTTTTTACCCAAAAAAATCAAAGGTTACTTAGGCGATGGTACTAAAATGGGGGTTAATATTGTTTATAGTTTTGAGAAAGAACTCTTAGGAACTTCAGGAGCACTAGATAATTTTAAAAAAAAATTAAATCAGAGCTTTATAGTTTTATATGGAGATATTTTTACTCGATTAAATTTTAAACAATTATTAAAATTTCATAAAAGTAAAAGATCTAAGGCCACCATATTGATTCATAAAACAAATCATCCTCAGGATAGTGACCTAATAGAAATAAATAAAGAAAACCAAATCAATCACATTTATGTTTCACCACATCAAACAAAACTCCCACAAACCCTTTACTCCAATGCAGGAATATATATCCTAGAACCAACAGTTTTACAATTTCTGCCAAAAGGAAATTCTGATTTTATGGAGGATTTTTTCCCACTTCTACTACAAAATGGTCTAAAAATATATGGATACTTCTCAAATGATTACTCTAAAGACATTGGAACTCCAAAAAGATATAAAGAGGTCCAGGATCATTTTCTAAATGAAAAAAAGCAAGTATAGCCAATAATAGGAAGGTCTGTTCTAATAGGAAAAGCGATACTGAAAAAAGTACTATATCTATAAAGAAAAGGGAGAAAAGTGGCATATTTGAGTGTTAAATCTCTAAATCCCAATTTTTTCCCTAACTTCATCCAAAATTGAGGCTCATTTACACTAATATGAGTAGGATCTGAAGTTGTCCTTTTGGTACGGTAAGGTGTAGTAAAAATAAGTAATCCGCCTTTTTTCAATTTTCTTTTTAAATTCTGCATTGCTTTTTCCGGTCTGGCTAAATGTTCCATTACTTCAAAATTAAAAATAAAATCATAGTAGTTGTCTTTTACTTTAATATTATTTTCTATATCGGCCACAAAAAAATTGATTTTTGGATTTAGTTTTTTTGCTTCATCAATGATAAAAGTAGAAGTATCAGAAGCATCTACAAAACCACCTTCATCGTAAAGAATCTTAGCAAAACCACCTAGAGCGCACCCTACTTCTAATACCCTCTTGTCTTTAATACTTCCCAGATTAAAGTATTTTTGGATGAAGTTCATCCAGGCTTTAACAGATCGATAAGTCCTAATGAACTCTTTTTTATCATATTCTTTGTATCTAACAGCGAAGTATTCCTTATCAAATTTTTTATCACCGTGTTTATTAGCAATGGGATTTTTCATTTATAAATATTCCGATATGATATCATATTGTATTTTCAAGCTGTATGATTTAACCTCTAGACATGAGAATTACCAAAGGAATAATTTATGCAAATTTTGCGCCCTATGATAATGCTGGCAACATTTTGGATTTTTTAGTTAATAATTTTTTGTTCGTCGCGCATTTTTCATTTCAGTTTCATAATTTAAGTAATAAAGCTCCCGGCAATATATTAACAATTTATAAAAAGGGAGTGCTTTCTTACCGTATTCCTTTTTTTAACCTTAGAGTACCCGAATCCTTTTTATTTTTATTTCTTCCAATTACTGGATCCTTATTCTTAGTGCAATTAGTTTGGTTTATTTTCTTATTAAGAATAAGGGGTACAAAGTTCGATTATTTTTTTTCGGTCAATGCGCTAACTGCTTGGCTAGGAAATTTATTAAAATCGGTTGGCGTTGTTAAGGAAACGATTTACTGGGTATGGGATTACTACCCTCTTGAGGCTAAATCTCTACAGGAAAAAATAATAAGATATTTATATTGGTATGTTGATACTGACAGTGCTAAGAAGTCAACAAAAACTTTCTTTTTACATTCAAGACTTAAACAATTAAGAATTAGAATTAGCGGCAATAAATATATATCAAAGAAATCGATCATTCCAATTGGAACGAGTAGTAATTTAGTTACTATTAAACAAAAATTGACCCCTATTATTGGCTATTTAGGAGTACTCAAGAAGACTCAAGGGATAGAGATTTTATTTGAAAGTTTTCCGCAATTGCTGAAACAATATCCAAATTTAAAAGTAGAAATTATTGGTTCTGGCCCAGAAGAAAAAAACCTCAGACGAAAAGCTGCTACTTTTGGCGATAAAATCAAATTTTATGGTTTTTTGGAATCACTTTCTGAAATTCAACGTCTAATGACTAAGTGGTCTGTAGGTATTGCTACTTATGTACCAGTGTCGGATAATCCTGCCTATTTTACCGACCCTTCTAAAATAAAAACTTATTTAGGAGCAGCTGTACCTGTAATTTCTACAATAGTTACACCATTTTCGAAACAAATAGAAAAATCGAAAGCTGGTTTTGTTATCAATTACACTCAAGAAGAATTTGTTAAGGCAGTTAAAGAAATTTTAGATTCGCAAACAAAGTTTTCGAAAAATGCACTTATGTTGGCAGGTAAATATGATTACAAAAAAATATATAAAAGATTTTTTGAAATTAAATAGATAAGTTTTAGTAAGCTTACTCTGGTTTACTAATTTATATAGCTTTGAATAATAGATTCTACGTTTTTTGGATTAAATTTATTTTTAGCATAATGTCTGGTCCTCGAAGCTCTTTTTTCCAACTCAATTCTATTTCTATAAAAAAAGATAATCGCTTTGGCTAATTCTTTAGCTGTAGGATTAATTATTTGTCCCACGGTATTATTAACTACCTCGGGTAACGCTCCCCTATTTGAGGCAATTACCGGTGTTCCGCAAAAAAGAGCACCTGCAGCTACCCTGCCAAATCCTTCCTCATTGATAGTAGGCATAATTACTAAATCTGCTGCACTGTAGTGAAGAGGTAAAAAATTAGGTGGAATTATTCCCATATAAAAAACATTCTCGTATTTCTGAGCAACTTTTTTTACATCATCCACCAGCGGCCCTTCACCATATATGACAAAGGCTATTTTCCTTTCAGATATTTTGATTGCTTCCATGACTACTTTTACACCCTTTTCCTCAATCAGTCTGCCAAAAAAGGAAACTACAAATTTATTTGTTAAGCCAATTTCCTTTTTCGCCTGTTCCTTTGGTAGTGGTTTGAAAAAATCACTATTTTCCCAATTAGTATAAACTTGAATTTTTTTTGAATTAACACCTAACATTT
>Ga0209515_10000923_pt1 | contig 50882 bp, 47 predicted proteins | sample Subgroupgradi54m_FD_187454 | JGI IMG/M metagenome (GOLD analysis project Ga0209515, IMG submission 187454) | Subsurface groundwater microbial communities from S. Glens Falls, New York, USA - GMW60B uncontaminated upgradient, 5.4 m (SPAdes)... ... | reverse complement strand
TGATGTGGCCACCCAATTCTTAGTTGTGGCATCTTCTTCCGCATCAACCCAAACCTCTTTGTCAGCTTGAATTCCAGCGAACGAATCAACGCCAACATAAGCGGTCTTGTCATTCACCGATACCGTTACGTTTTCATTGTCTCCTGTTTCAGGATTCGTCTGACTGATGGTGACGGTATTAGCAGCAGCATCTGTGCTGACTACTTTTCCGCCAACCAATTTTGCATAAGCTGCCCCTTGAAAAACTAAAGTTGCAAGCATAAACGCAATAACGAGTTTTTTCATATTGTCACCTCCTTTCAAGTATTAAAATGATCACAAATCAAAAAAAATGCCTTTCAATTTCAATGTAGGGGTGCGATTTATCGCACCCGTTCTAGGCGTCATTAATGACGCCCCTACATCAAAATTAAAAGGCCAAGTTTGACTCTTCCAACGTCAGGAGAAGCTTAAAACTGCTTCTTACCTGCTACCTCTTTATTTCCAAACTGTTTGGAAATAATCAGGAACTAAATCCTGAGGGGATTATTTCGGGTTGCACCTCCAATATAAAGCGATTAAATATTAAGCTATAAAGGGTTAAAAGTCAATTCTTTATAAGTAACTTTAATGAAACCTGTATAATCTCTAAGTCTTTTGTTTTAAATAGCTTATAAATTTAAATCGTCACTATTATCTATTCTTAGACTTAAGTCTTCAGGACACAAAAATGTTGGCCATCTCTTGTAATTTATAGGCATCTCAGGCACCCTTTAGTCAGTATGAATGAAAAGACCTATTTATCTGTTGAAGAAGTGGCTAAAAAATTCGGAATCAATCCGACTACGGTTTATCGTTTAGCTCAAAGAGGTGCCTTGCCTGCTTTCAAAATCGGCAATCAATGGCGCTTCAGTCCCCAAATGTTAGACGTTTGGATTTCAGATCAAGTGAATTATGATCGGATGCAGAAGGAAAAAAATAATGAGCACTAAGATTAAAAGCCGCGATCAAAAAGTAAAAGTATTGCTCATTGAGAGTAACCCAACCTATGCTCGGGTCGTTCAAGAATTACTTGCTGTATCGGGCGGCAATGGGATTTTGTTCGATGTGGAATGCGTTGATCGGATATCAGCCGCAGTGGACCGATTGTCGAAAGGGGATATTCAAATTGCGATATCGGATGTTCACTTACCGGACAGTGATGGCACTCAAACCATATTGAAATTGCGAATGAACGCGCCTGAGATTCCGATTGTGGCGTTGATTGGAACGGCTGAAAAATCTTCAGGCATGGTTATCCTTGAAAACGGCGCTCAAGATTATGTGTTTATGGAGCAAGTGAACCGCGAACTGCTAACGCGCGCGATCCGTTATGCCATCGAACGAAAACAAACAGAGGAAGCGCTTAGAAAAGCGCATGCCGAAAAAGAATTGCTACTCTCATCTATTACCTCGCTTTTGATCGGCTTGAACGTAAAAGACGAGATCGCTTATTGGAATGTTATTGCGGAAGGGACTTTCGGTATTTTGTCCGGAAATGTGATGGGCAGCCTTTTTTCAGATTGCGGCATTCATTGGCAATACGATGCTATCGCAATTGGTTTAGCCGAATGTCGTCAGAAAAATGCTCCGGTCAGGATTAATGATGTCCGATTTCTTCGTCCTAATATGGAAGATGGTTATTTAGGATTAACTATTATTCCGGTTAAAAGCGGACAACTTGATCTTCTTATTTTTGGCGCTGACATCACCGAACGAAAAAAACTTGAACATTTAAAAGATGAATTTATTTCTACCGTTTCTCACGAACTCAGGACGCCACTGACCGTTATCCGGGAAGGTGTTTCTCAAGTGCTTGAAGGGATTCTGGGAGAGACTACCGAAAATCAGAAAAAGTTTCTTTCCATTGCACTTCAGGCCATCGATCGTTTAAGCCGGATCATCAATGATTTACTCGACATTTCTAAAATCGAAGCCGACAAATTGGAGCTTAAAATGGATCTTGTAGATCTAACGGCTGTGGCACATGAAATCACGGCTCCTTCAAGTCCTTATCAAATGAGAGCAAACGATAAAGGAATTACATTAGAAGTTCGTGTTCCATCTCATCGTGTCGAATGTTATGTCGCAAAAGATAAAATCATCCAGGTTTTTACGAACCTAGTTGGGAATGCTTTGAAGTTTGTCGAAAAAGGAAAAATAGAAATATCAATTGAAGATAAAGATGGCTATGCGGAATGCAGCGTTACCGATACCGGTATGGGAATCAGCAAGGAAAATCTTCCGAAAGCGTTCAACAAATTTCAGCAATTCGACCGGACGGACGGCCCCGGAGAAAAGGGGACAGGGTTGGGTCTTGCAATTTCGAAGGGTTTGGTTGAGATGCATAAAGGTAAAATTTGGGTTGAAAGTGAACGGGGAAAAGGAACTAAATTTATATTTATCCTTCCCATGCTCCAAGGAAGAGATATTTTGAAACAATATATCTCAAGCGGCATTCGAAAAGCTGCTCCCAATAAAAGTTCATTATCCTGCATTCAATTTAGAATTTTGAATTTCGGCAGCTTAAAAAAAGGACTTTCCAAAGACGGTGTCACCGCTTTAATAGAAGACTTTCAGGTATCTGTCAGAAAAAGTCTTCGCAACAAAGCCGATTTTTCAGTTCGAGGCGAATTTGGAGTATTTGTTCTTCTTCCTTCCACGAATAAAGAAGACAGCTGTCATGTTGGGAAACGAATTAAAGAAGATTATGAAAAGTTAAATTCTCATCCTTTAGAAATTAATTTTAACCTCGTCAGTTTCCCAGAAGACGGTCAAAACGAAGAAGAGTTACTTAATTTACTTCTGCCTGAGGAAAAATCATGAAATCCAAAAAAATCTTAATTGTAGATGATGACCCGAATTTTGTCTTAATGGTGAAGTATCGACTGGAAGCAAATCATTATGAAATAGAAACCGCCACAAATGGTATTGATGCCATTAAGATAGCGACAGAATGGAAACCGGATTTGGTTCTGTTGGATTTGATTATGCCTGTGATGGAAGGTTACGACATTTGTAAGAAATTAAAATCTCAAGATGACACACGTAAAATTCCCGTCATTGTTTTGACGGCATCCACCAAAAAAGATTCGTACGCAAAGTGTTTAAGTGTGGGTGCTTTGGTTGTGATCTTAAAACCTTTTAATCCAGCTGAACTGCTGGCATTAATCAAAAAGGCATTTGATCCCAACAGCAAATGGCGAAAAATTGAGAGCGCTTACCAATAGGTGACTTATGCCCAAAAAGATATTAGTTGTTGATGACGAACCTTTTATCCTTCAAATGGTGACTTCCCGTTTGACCGCGAGCGGATATGAGACCGTTACCGGAGCTGACGGCCAGGAAGCTTTGATTAAGGCGCGCAGCGAAAAACCCGATCTCATCATTCTTGATGTGATGATGCCTAAGATGGATGGATATAAAGTTTGTGCGACGCTCAAGCAGGACACCCGGTCTCAAAATATTCCGGTTATTCTGTTCACGGCTAAAGCAGGTGAAGAAGCTCAGCAGATTGGGATTCAGGATTGCGGAGCCGATGCGTTTATTCCCAAACCATTTGATGCGAAAATGCTGCTCGAAAAAATTGCGGAACTGTTAAAGGAAAAATAAATGGCCATTACACTGGGTGAACATTTAGTTCAAGAAGGACTGCTTAAATCAGATCAATTGAAACAGATTGAGTCTGAAGTCAAGCGGACACATGAGCCGTTTCATAAGGTTTTGCGCCGCTTCAGATTTGTCGAAGACAAGCGTCTCAATTCCTTCCTCAGTTCAAAGTTTAATATTCCAGAAGTTGAAATTACTCATCAAGTGATCAAACCGGAAGTCCTGAAATTGATTCCAGAATCTATGATTCGAAAATTTTCAGTGTTTCCACTTCGCAAAATTGGCAAACGTCTCACCGTTGTGATGAGTGATCCGTTTAATTTGAATCAAATCGACCAAATTCGTTTGAAAACAGGTTTTGAGATTGAACCCGCCATCGCGATTGATTCGGAAATCAGGAGCGCGATCGAACAATACTACGGAGTTAAAAGTGAAATTAGCGGGATGCTCGAAGGATTAGAGAAACCTCAAGATAAGACCGATCGGGCAAAGGGCGAGGAGCGTGCTACGGCGCAAGACACGCCCGTGATTAAATTGGTGAATATGATGATTGCCGAGGCCGTTCGAGAAGGAGTCAGCGATATTCACATTGCCCCCGAAAAAGACGACGTCATTGTTCGCTACCGGATTGACGGCCTTCTTCACGAAGCGGATCGCTACCCGAAGGACCTTCATTCCGGCGTGGTTTCGCGCATTAAGGTCATTGCCAATTTAGACATTGCCGAAACCCGCGTTCCTCAAGACGGCCGCATTCGGATGGAAGTTGAAAATCAAATTGTGGACACTCGAATTTCCATTATGCCCACGGTTCACGGAGAAAATGTCGTGATCCGTCTTCTGAATCTACAAAATGCATTTATGTCACTTGAAAAATTAGGCCTGCCTGAAGCGGGATTCGTGCAATTTAAGAAATCGATCCAAAAACCTTACGGAATTATTCTGATCACCGGCCCGACGGGAAGCGGAAAAACGACCACGTTATATGCGGCGCTCAATCAAATTAATACGTCCGAGAAACATATTATTACGATTGAAGATCCCGTGGAATATCAACTGCCGCTCATCCGCCAAATCCAAGTGAATCCTCCCGTGAACTTGACCTTTGCCAACGGGCTCCGGTCCATCTTAAGACAGGATCCGGACATTATTATGGTCGGCGAAATCCGAGATAAGGAAACAGCCGAAATCGCAATTCAAGCGGCTCTGACCGGCCACTTAGTTCTTTCGACCTTGCACACGAACAATGCGGCTTCGGCTGTCACGCGTCTTTTGGAAATGGGAATCCAGCCCTTTTTAATTTCATCCACGGTCATTTGCGTCATTGCTCAACGTTTGGTTCGAACCATTTGCAAAGATTGTTCGACTTCTTACTCGCCCACCGAATCCGATATTCAGAACTTGTCTTCCATGGTTTTGGATGCCGAAAAAGTGGTACCGACTCAGCTCTATCGGGGAAAAGGTTGTCTGAATTGCAAGCGAACTGGTTTCCGAAGAAGAAGCGGAATTTTTGAAATGTTGATTCCGGATCTGCAAATTCGGCAGTTGATCATGTCAAAAGCCTCAAGTGAAGAGATTGAACTGTTGGCTATTAAAAAAGGCATGCGCACTTTGAGACAGGATGGACTTGAAAAAATCAAAAAAGGCGTAACCACCATTGACGAAGTTTTAAGGGCAACCCAAGAGGTCTCGTAACATGCCGGCATTTGCTTACCAAGTTCGCAACAAACAGGGAAAAAAGCTCAAAGGAGTGATGGAAGCGGATTCTGAAAAAGGGATCGCAGATCATTTAACAGAAAATGGCTACCTCATTACCAAAATTACACTGGTCCAAAAAGTCAATTTTCTGCGAGACCAATTGAGTTTTAGCGGCAGAATTCCAGCGGATGATATGACCATGTTTTATTTCCAGCTTGCGAACATGGTTGAAGTCGGTATTCCGGTTGTGAAGGCCCTCGGAACCGCATCGGATCAACTTCAGAATCGGTCGCTCCAAAAAATCATTCAAGATTTAGCATCTCGAATCACGGGCGGTGAGAGTTTGTCCGAGGCCATGGCACATCATGACCGCATCTTTCCATTTTTGTACCGGAGTATGATTCGCGTGGGTGAGACCAGCGGTAGTTTGGCAGAAATCTTGCGCCATGTTGCCGAGTTAAATGAAGCGTCTGATGAACTTCGGCATCAAGTCCGGTCCGCGCTTGCTTATCCGATTGTTTTGATTTTTGCCAGTATCGCTGTAATTATTTTCATGATGGTTTGGATTGTTCCTTCCTTTACCGTGATTTTTGAAAAAGCCGGAGTTCCTTTGCCTTTGCCCACTCGAATGGTTTATAGCGTTAGCATGTTTGTCAAACATCAGCCGTATTTACTTTTAGGGATCACTGCCGTGCTGGTCATTGGCAGCCGATTCTTGATCCGGATTCCGCGGGTGAAATACCGGTGGGATTCGTTTTTACTTTCGATTCCTTCTTTTGGGCTTTTGCTTCGACGTGTTGAAGTTGCGCGCTGGAGCAGAAATATGACGCTCATGATTTCAAGCGGTTTACCGATTTCGCAGACTCTAGAAATTGCCACGGGACTGACCGAAAATCTGGTCTTTCAGGAGGCACTTCAAGCCACCTATGTCCATGTTCAGGGAGGGGGCAAGCTGGCCGATATCCTACAGCGAAGTCAAGTATTTCCAGCTGACGTCGTTCAGATGGTTTCCACAGGGGAAAGCTCAGGTACTTTAGACAAAATGTTGCTTAAAATCGCGCAATTTTATGATCAGCTGATCTCGCGGACGATTAAAAAATTAACCGGCATGATCGAACCGGTGTTTATTCTGTTGATGGGATTTATTGTGGGAATCATTATGTTGTCCATTTTGCTTCCGATTTTTGACATGTTAAAGATTTTCAGTCCAAGTTAACTAACGAAAGGAAAGGTGTGACATGACATTCAAGAAAGCCAATAGTGGATTTACATTGCTTGAGATTTTGGTGGTCATTAGTTTGATTTTAATTATTGCGGGCATTGCGCTTCCTCGATTTGCCGGAGTGGGCGATGAGGGAAGAAAAGCCAAGGCCAAAGCCGAATTGAAAACGGTACAAACGGCACTTGAATCTTATTTGCTGAATACCAGCTCAACCGTTCCTACCGCAACTTGGGCAGCGCTTGAAATTGCATTGGAAGCAGCAAGCCCCAGATTGGTGGGAGAAATGAGAACTTTTGTGGATCCATTTGGCGCTACGGCCACGACTAATTACTCCATTTTCAAATCCAGCAACAGTAAGTATTACGTGCTGTATTCAATCGGTCCTGATAAAGCCGCAGATATTACGGGCATTGATGATACGGGTAATGTTACGCCGGCCAACCCGGACGATGATGTTTACGTGACCAATGGTCAGCTTTCTGCGTAAATGTAGAAGCGAACACGCGTTTACGATGTTGGAAGTCATCCTTGCGACCGCGATCGCCGGCATTGCTATTTTTGCGCTGATGGAAGCGTTCAACCGAAGTTATTTCGGCGCGGGACAGGTAGAGGATTACACATTGGCTCTTTCGCTTTCTCAGGAACGGATGGAGCAAATTCGAGACACTCCTTATGCGAGTGTTACGAGTTCTGCTAGGTCACCGGTGACCGGGTTTAGTGAGTTTGAGCGCCAAGTCATTGTCACCACCCCGCAAACAGATCTTAAGCAAGTTGAGGTCAGGACTTATTGGAACGTCCGAAACGGTGAAAATAACGTTTCACTCACCACTTATGCGGCCAATGCTTAGAAATGATCTGTTATTCCCGCGCCCGCCGAAATACGGCGAGGTCTCGCCAATCTTTGTGGCGGAAAAGCGGGAATCTAAATACAATGGATTCCCGACACATTTTCGGAGAGGAACATCAAGTTCTTCCCCGAACACTTTCGGAGATGAGCGACACATAATCGTAGACAACGTCAAAGTTGCCACGATTAGTGCTGGCGCAAAAGCGCCTGCAAGCTCATCCCGAAAAGTGCTCACGCAAAGGGCGCGCAGCGAAGTGCTCGCGCACATAATCGTAGGCAACGTCAAAGTTGCCACGATTAGTGCTGGCGCATTAGCGCCGGCATTAAGCGCGAGCGTAAAAACACGTGCGGCTTTGCCGCAGTGCTGCTTCGCTGCATTCGGGAATGACACACAAAGAGGAATTACCTTACTTGAAATTGTTTTTGCCATTTCTCTCATTGCATTCCTGGTCAGTTCAGTTGCGTTTATCTATGTGGTTTCTTTGCGCGGCTGGGAAAATTTGGGCCACCGGACAGATCTACACGAGAAACTTCATTTTGCTCTCGAACGCGTGGTCCGCGACGTTCGTAACGCAAACGCGCTTTCGGTAAACAATCACACGCTGGTATTCACATTGAATGAAAATGGCTGGACTAATACTTATCAATATTATCTCTATAGTCCCAATGATTCTTGTCCGCCTGTTTTCAATCAGAACACCTACGAACTTCGTCGCATGAGGACCGTCAGTTGCAATCCTAATGGAGTATGCGTTGCTAGCTCAAGCGTTTGTGGTACTGGTGAACTCATCGTGACGGGTCTAAAACCACCAAACGATACGACAATAACAAGCTCAGGAAACGTTGCCATGATCAAACTCACAGCATTTGAAGAAGACGATAAATTAACGGTGCAAGGCGATGTTCACCCACGAAACATGCCGTAAAGGTTTTGTGCTGCTCCTGACGCTGGTGATCATGATGACTTTGTCCTCAATTGCGGCGGCCCTTATTTTTTCACTTACCACCGATTTTCGAAATGCCGTCGTTCAATCCAATGATGCAAAAGCATTTTGGCTTGCTGAAGCAGGAATTCAAGACGCCGCCAAGCGGCTGAAAAATGATGAGATTAATATTAGCGACGGGAGCACGGACAGTACTTCTATACAAAATATTAGTTTAGGCGGAGGAATTTATTCGGTGACCCTTTCCAGGACGGGTTCGGATATTACTTTGACTTCAACAGGGACGCATGGAGGTCAAACCCGCACGGTCAAACAAGTTCAAGTGCTGACCTTAAAATTTCCGGCTGCTTTTGACTACGCAGTTTTTGGAAGCAACAGCACAAACGCGACCTTGACCATTGCAGGCGGAGGCGCCGGCGCTACTATCTCGGGTGATTTATTCTATGACAGACCGGTTCCTGTCGATTCAGTCATTGTGCGCGCAAATTCCAAAGTTATTAACGGTTTGGTTTACACCGATACAATTTCCGGTGCGGGAACTTATACACTGGCATCGGGGGACCCCAGTCCCGTTCCTTCTTATCCAGTTTTTAGTACTGCAACCTATGATGCCGCGATTACAATTGCAGATTCAGCCCCTAGGCCGGATTTTACGTTAAGCGGAAGCAGCACTTTAAATTTAGCGGGCGGAACCGTTTATTACCGCAATTTTACGGCTCAAAATACTTCGACAGTTATTGGGCCCGGTACGATTGTGGTAACGCGGGATGTATTGGTGCGAAATTCCGCTATCATTGGAAGTAACGTCAAGATCATTGCGAAAAGGCAAATCACGGTGCGGGATACAAGCAAAATCAACTCAGGAAGCGTTCTTTATGCCCGCAGGCGAGCATCACTGATAGGTTCAGCGATTGTGAATACGAGTCTCATTGTGCCGGTCATCAGCTGGGGCGTCTCTAATGTCGTGATTCAAAATAGCGTCATTCTGACGGGTATTGTGTTTACAGATAGTCTTGACGTTTTCGCCGCCGCGAATATAAAAGGCAGTATCGTCGCAAATCGTTTTCATGGGAATGCAATCGACGGTATGGGAGTCAAGATTACATTTAATTCCACTTATATTCCGACAACAGTTCCAGCCGGCTTTGCAACTCGAGAAGTTTATTCCAAAAAAGCGAATTCCTGGGATGAAGTATGAGGACCAAAGCAAGTGGATTTTCCATTCTGGAAATGATTGTTGTTTTAGCGTTAATCGCAGTGATTTTAGGCGTTTTCATCTATCGACTCGGGGGTGTAGGGGATCAAAATAGAATTGAAACGGCTCGCGGGGATTTAAGGGCGATTCAAACGGCGATAAATGCTTATTATTTGAATCATAATAATACTTTTCCGTCTGGTACGGATTGGCTGAACAATGACCTAGTTAATGATAACCCAAGAGTTTTGCGACAAATTGTCTATGATCCATTTCGATCGGGCAATGTTGAATACAGTTACGTTCTAAGGGTTAATTATTACGTGGCATTTTCATATGGTCCGGACAAAACTCAAGATATTACTGGGATCAGAGGTGATACTGGTGAATTGCTGGGACAGAATGACGACGATATTTATATAACCAACGGAGTTGGTTTCTCTTGATGATGGAGTTTGCATGAGTCAAAAACACGAAAAAAATTTCACCGCGATGGAATTTACTTCCAGCGGTACGAAACTGATTAAGATCAAAGAAGGTCCGAATGGCCTGCAGTTGATTTGTGCGGCGACGGTGCCCGTCCTTTTGGGAAGCAGCCGTCAAGTGCAGGAAGAATCTTGGAAAGACGCTGCTCAGAAATTATTGGCGAGTGAGAAGTTAGAAAATGAGACACTTTTTTTGTCATTCAACGATCCCCAAATGAGTTTCTCCCAGTTTATACTTCCCAAAATTCCGCAAAAAGAAATCACAGAGACCTTGAAATGGAAAATGAAGGACGATTTGCCATACCCCGTGGAAGAGGCTGTTTTGGATTACTGCTTATTTGAAGTGGAAAATAATGAGAAAACAAAACAGTACTCTGCTCTCATCACTGCTTTGCCGCGAAACGTGATTGATCCCTTTTATCGGTTTCTTCCCATTCATAATACGGAAACAGTGATTCCAGTATTTGTTCCATTCACCATCGACTCGTTAGCAAAAGCATTTTCGTTTTCAAAGCAAAATTTAGTTATTATCATTGATATTGGCCACTCATTTACGGAGATTGCTTTTTACACAGATAGGAAGCTCAGTTTTCTCCGAAAGATCACCTTCGGCAGTCTTAATTTGAGTCAAACCATGACCAATCCGCTCATTTCAGAACAAGGCCCTGTTGCGTTGACGCTGGACGAAGCAGATAAAATCAAGCGCGAAGAAAATATTTTGGATTTTTCAAGTCAAAAAATAGTGGCCGGAAAAATAGAAGTTGCAAAGCTTTTTGCGTTGATCCGCCCGGAACTCGAAGAACTATGCTTGGAAATTACGCGCTCGCTCGATTATTATACGCAAGGACATGAACACTTAGAAGCTCAGATTTATCTGACTGGCGGCGGCAGCCATTTAAAAGGATTGGACAAATTTATTGAACAAAATGTCGGTGTCCCCGTACATTCCATTCAGCTCAATCAGGATCTTGTTGTTTCGGATCAATTGAAAAATGCCGATTTAAATTCGTATTACCGTTTGATCAGTATCGTGCTGGACCGAAAAGACAGAGAATCTGTATCGATGCTTAAGTCTTTAAACAAATCTGCAGAACATATGGCGCACTCGGTTTCTTACTTGCAGGCAGCCGTTACCGCACTGGTTATTTTGATCATTTTGTCCGGGGGAATGATCTGGCGTTACTTAGATGTGAGTCAAAAAACAGCTGATTTGCGCCGCCAAACTTCTAATTTAAAATTCGGATTTTCTGAAGCACAAAAAATTAATTCAGTGGAATTACAAATCAACCAAGGCGCGATCTTAGCTTCGGCCATTTTGGAAAAAGAACCCTATTGGGAAGAAGTATTTCGCGAGTTGTCTTATATGTTTCCGGATCACGTGATTCTGACCCAGTTTATTTATGAAGGAGGCTCCTACCGCCTGACCGGAAAAATTTTAGCCGGCGATCGGGAAACCTCAATTTCTAAATTATTGACGGCGATGGAAGGCCCTATTTTTAAAAAGGTGAGTCTGGTAAATACTCAGCAGGGAAATGATTTTATTTCATTTGTGATCCGCGCGAGGTCAACCAAATGATGAAGCGGCACTTTTATTCTTTTGGAATCGTAATCGTTTTGGGCGTTTCATGCCTATTTCTGTTTATTTTTCTCGCTCATCAATCAGATCAAGCCCGCGCTGATTTTTATCATCTCCAAAATGAATTAGAATCATACCGAAAAAGCATCTGGCATTTGGAAAAATTGGATCCGCAACAGTTAGAGTGGCAGCTGGTCAAAATGAATACCCGGTTTCTTTCTCCCGACCAGTTAGGAACCTTGATTGGAGAACTGACGGAGCTCGCCAAAACGTGCAATATTTCAATTACGTCCATTTCCCCGAGCGAAAAAGTGGAAAGCCGCTCCTCAGAAAATAAATTATTATCTCGGCTCAGCCGGATTCCGATTGAAATGAAACTCCGAGGAAGATATGAACACATTGCCGAGTTTTTATCCCGACTGAACTCTTTAGAAAATGGAATTATGGAAGTAGACCGGTTTTCATTAGAGAGTGAAAAACCAGACGATTCGTCTTTAATTCTTTCATTGGTCGCTTCTGTTTATGTTAAAAATTCCGCCGAGCAAAAAATCCTTGAAGAAGAAGTTGCGGAAGCTCCTTTTGAACGTCTAGCAGAGAAGAGCCGCTTTCAGAAAATTGAACGAGATCCCTTTACGAAAACCGTGATTCAGGTCAAAACCGAGATTCCGATTACGCTTCAAGGCATTCTTTATGATTCCAAACAACCGATTGCCCTGGTGAATGGAGAGGCAAGGGGAGTGGGCGAGATCGTCAACGACATGAAAATCATTGAAATCAATTCCGATAATGTGGTTTTAGAAAAAGACGGCCAAAAAACCAAACTGCAGCTACGCTGGGATTAATATATAATACTATTATTCTTTTAATCTTTATGCGGTGGGTCCCTTCACACGGTTGCCTTCCTGTTTTTACGCTCCGATCGCCGCTGAATACTAAAATCGAAAGTTTAAATAATGGCCAGAAAAGATCTTAATATTTTATGGGTCGACGACGATGATGATTTTTACCTGCCGGCGAAACAAGCCTTTGAGGAAGCATGTAAATGCGATCAATAACCGAGACTACGTCCGAGAAAAATACGGGATGGATTACGACGCAGGGCATTTGGATGAGAGAATTCTAAATCCCTGGGGTTCCTCCATCGCTTACGGTCATCCCTTTGGCGCTACCGGAGCGCGTATGTTGTCTCAGGCAATCGCTTATTTGAAACTTAACAACAAACGTTACGGTTTGGTCAGTGCTTGCACAGCTGGAGGTTTGGCTGGGGTTTGTTTCATTTCCCGTTGGTAGATATATTGAAGTTTGCGCATTTTATTTCGTTATTTTAGAATTTCTGAATTCGCGTTCGGCATCTTCAAAATTTAACACCTTATTTTAAGCTGTCAAATTTAACCTCTTTTTATCCCCTCATTTTGATCCATCTAAATAACCGATTCTAAATGAGTTAGGCTGATTATAGAACGAGTTATTAAATTTTTTAGAAAAGTATTTGACAAGTCAATTTTTTACAGGTACCCTTCCATTAAGTTCCTTTAGTTGTAGTTGCGGCTTGAGAAAGTGAGATTTTGAGTGAGAAACAAAATCCATCGAAAAATGCAGAAAGCAGTTGCAGTTGTCGTTCTTCTCAGTTTTACATTTACCTCCGTCGTCTGGTCCGCACCGATTTCAAATCCAATAACAGAAGTTTCCATTAAATCTGCCGTTCGAGATTTGGATATTCCAGAATCCCTTGGTTTAGTCAAAGATCGATACATTACTTCTGGCCCCAACATTTTTCATTTGCAAGATGCCCACTCAAGCGCGGAAGCGCAGAAGAGCATTCGCGGCATTATTCATCACATCGCGAAAGATTATAAAATTGACGCGCTTTTTATGGAAGGTGCCATTGGACGGCTCGATCCTGATTTTCTCAGATATTATTCTTCAGATGAATTGAATCAAGAATTTGCTGGCAAATTGACAGATGCGGGTTTGGTTGACGGTGCTGAACTTTATTTGCTCGATATTTCCAAAAAGGGAAAAGCCCCTAAAATTGTGGCGCACGGAATTGAGGACGCCAAACTTTACCATGAAACGTTGGAAGCTTACCGCGCCGTTTATAAAAACCGTCACTTTTCCAATCGGTTTTTGGAGCAATTGAAACTGGAGATTACGTCAAAGGCTTCACAACTCTTCAATAAAAAACTCGGGACCTTCTTCCGGGATTGGTTATTTTATCAAGACGTACCCAACCAAATTTTGAGCCATCTCAATACACTGAAGTCCTACGCGAAAAGTGAACTCAATATTGATTTAAATGATGCTCGTGAGCAGCTGGATTGGCCGCAGCTTGTTCGTTTGTTTAAAGTCAGGGAACTTGAATCCCAAGTTGATCGGAATAAAAGCCAGGAAGAATTTTCACAGCTTGAAAAATGGCTGCAAGAAAACAAAATTGAGAAAAAATTTGCCGAAGAATTTGAGCATTGGGCAGCTCGACACAATCTGGGTGTCATTCTGAGCGAAGCGAAGAATCCTGAGCGAGATCCTTCGGCTGCGCCTCAGGATGACAAGATTCATGACCGCAATCTCAGATCCTTCCTCGAACAATTTTACGACGCCGCTTCCAAAAAAGGTTTTTCTTATCAAAATTATCCTGCACTGAGCAAATCCTTGGGCTTGTCGATTCTTCAAGAAGAATTAGACGCCTCTGCTTTATTTGAGGAAATCGAATTGATCACAGACAAAATTTTAGACCGTCTCGCCTCTAAAGATGAGGAAAAAGCGCTGGTGAACCTCTACAAAGATTATGTTCTACTTCGCAATCTATTGACGCTTGAGTTGACTGAGGCCGAATACAGCAAAATTCAAATGGCGGGGGAGCGGCTGAATCCATTTATGTTTATCAACCGTGTGGAACGGGTCAAGAGTCCAAAACGAACCACTGGACTCAAAAAATGGAAGGCCAAAAATTCCGAATTAAGCGTTCTCTTTAAAAAATCCATTAAATTTTATGATTTGGCGGTGTCGCGCGAACAGATCATGTTCGACAATATCGTCCGAATGACGAAGGAAAGCCGCGCCCATAATATTCTCCTCGTGACGGGCGGTTTCCATGGAAAAGGACTCCACAAATTATTCCGCAACGCCGGAATTTCCTACGCCGAAATTCTTCCTCACATGTCGGAAATTTCGGATTCCGATAAATATTCCAAGATCATGATGATGGAGCCGAGCCAATTGGCGAAGCGCTCGCATGCAAACAACCCCGCTTTTACAGACGCTCTTTTAGAACAAGGTGTCCGCATCTATTACGGTGACGAGGCCGGGCAAATTAAAAAGGACTTCGAAGCGGCTAAAGGAAGTTTGAGTCAACACGCCAGTGTTGTTGTTAATGAAGGGCCTGTTGCTCAATCGATTTTGACCTCCACTCTCCGCGCCAAAGTGGGAGTGCCTGACCGTTCGTTAGGCGCCCAGCTGGAGCCGAGCCAATTAGCTCGGGCCGAAATGCGAACGAAAGTTGCGGATAAGATAGTCGCAAAGTTGTTGATTGTAAAACCCAGGGAGCAATGGACACGGCCGGAAGTAATCGAAGCTGTTTCACGAGAGATGGACCGAAGAAAAATTATAGACATTAAGAATCGCAGAAAAATCGCAGAGCGAGTTGTAGAGAAAATGACTCGTGCTGAAACGCGGGCGATGGGCCGACGCGATTTCTTATCCTCTGTAATAGCTGCTGCGGTCGGAAGTGCTGCACGCGTGAGCGCTCAAGAAGCGGCTGAAGAAGGGGTAAACATTCCCGCAAATCCATTATTCGAATCGGAAGCGATTAGAGAAACATACCAAGATACGCTTAGCGGTCTCATCAAATTACGTCTCAATAATATGCCCATTAATCAGACCAATGGTCCATCCGTACCAACAGGGGGCTGGATCAAATCTGCAGATCCCGGATTTATGTTGATCGCCGATCTTCTGGCGGGGGTTTACCGCAAACAAGCTCCCATAGGTGAAGAGGGTAAGGATTCCAGTCCTCGCGCTGTTGTGAGCCGAATCAAACGTTCTCTTAAAGTCCTTGAGAGAATGGTAAACGAATTTGGTCTTAGAAATGAAAAAAGGGTGAACACCGGGATTATTCCAGAAATTCTGGTTCATCAAGGAAATTTTTTCAGGCGTGAAGATAAAAATGGCAAAGTTGCTTACGCTTCATTTGATTGGATGCTCACCGTTTCTCGCCTCAAAATCCTCCTTGCAGCTGCCAAAGGTGAAGTGGTTCCTGGTTTGAATCATCCAGATGTCACTGGCCCCATTGAACGCATTTTAAAACTCGTGGATTTCAGTCCTTTTATTGATGATCGAGGCCGCTTGCATAGGCAAATTTTTGTTGATCGAGCCGGTAAAATAACGCTTGACCCAGGTCTCGTCGACAATCAGCACACCGAATCCCGCGAATTCCTTTTCATGACTGAACTTCATGAAACTTGGAAAGCAATGAATTTTTCATGGAGGACAAAAATACCAGCCGGTTCCATCCTTCCCATTGGCAATGGAGACAGCGGTTTAACTGCTTTTACAGAATATGAAGCCGCGCAATTTTTGCCTTTAATCAAATTGGCACCGAATTCAATTGGAGTCAGCAACCGAAATTATGTCACGAATGGTTTAGAAGTCGCGTCTGAAAATGGACATACAATTGCTTTTAGCGCACCCGGAACTGGTAGAACACCCAATGAGTACCATCAATTTGGATTGGTTCGCCCTGATGTCATTGTCCCGGTTGGTCCCGCATTGGCTCTTACTGCCGGAGAAGCCAAAGCGATCGAAAATTTTGAGCGCATGGTCCAAAAGGCGAAAGCGAATAGAAGTTATATGGAAGGATTTGGACTTCCGGACGCGCTTGATCCTGTCACCGGAAGAGCTTTCAGTCGCAAAATTATTTATATGAACAACGCCCTCGTTGCAGAAGGAATTGGGCATCGCGTACTTCGCGGAGCCGCTCGCCATATGCCTGAGTATGAATCAATCGTTGCTACGTTGACAGAATTTGATGAAAAGCATCCTGCGCCTGAAGTGAAAGTAAAGCCCTCAACTAAAAAAGCGAAAAGTGCGAAGCAAGCAAAAGCCTCTGAAAAAGCAAAGAGAAAAATATGGGAGGACCTCTATAAGAAAGTGCCAAAAAGGGGTAAAGATGGCGAGGAGGCGATGAAAGAATTTATTAGGCAATTTTTGGCAGGACGATATGAAAAAAGTTATGAAGTCAAACAAGAAGGATGGTTGAGTGGGCTTGTACCTTTCTATTCGTCCAAAAACCCAAACCGACCTTATTCAGATTTGGAAAACGAACTGAACGAAGATGAGCTTGAGAGACTTATCGGCAAGGGTTTCCTTCAGGAGAAATCGCGCGCTGAAACGCGGGTGACTGATGAAATTCCTGGGTATGTTAGTGGAGAGCTGGTCAAAACATTTATAGAACAAGCACCGCTCGGAAATCAGGAATATTTAAAAAGTGCCGCGCGACTTAGTGCAAATGATCATAAAAAACGAGCATTGGAACTTATGTTGGCCGTTGCATTGGGTTCCCTGTCGATAGGTTTTGTTGTCGGTATTTGGATCGGTCGCTTCTTCTTTCCTCGAAAGCCCGACGCGGACCAAAAGCAAGCCGACAAAATAGAAGACGTTCGTCCTGCGGAGGCAAATCCTCAGCAACCCATCATCATTCCATTGGGAAAAGATAAATTAAACATTGAATTGCAAGACGAATCCAAACCTCGCCGCTCCGAAGCGCGGACTCAAATTGATCATTTGCCAGAGGAAATTGTGAGAGCACTTCAAGAAGACGCCCATTTTCAAATGCTTACACACGCCGATGCCTACACACTAGCAAACTTATCCGCGGAGGATATTTCAGGACAAGCCTATGATATTTCAAAATATGTAAAACAATTCGCAGAAACAAAAATACTTAAAGCCGGGGTCACAAATCCATATGTTCAAGCGGATATCGTGAACCAAGTTACTCTTATGTCCCGCTCCGAAACGCGCAGCGGTGATTTTATCCAGCTTTTTAGAGCGCGCTATGACGCTATTTTGAATAAATATATCGAGACAAAACAAAATGGGGACGATCGGTATGCCGCGATTCAGAATCTCGCCAATGGGGAAGTTTCCCAAGCCATTCCGGTGCCAGAGGGATTGATGGATATCGAGGGGAACCGTGTTTATATCAAGGTGCCGCAAGTACCTGCGGGCATTACGCCCGTATTTTACGATTCGGATACCGGAGAACTTTATGTTTATGCGACGTACGGCAGTGAGGACAATTTGACAAGCGCTTTTCTTCCCGCCTATTCTAAAGACCGTGCTCCGCGCGAGCTTACCAAGGATTCTCCTCTTTATCAGAAATTAATTGAGGGAACTATTGTTTTCCTTGCCCCCAAAGGTTTGAAATATGAAGCAGTGACAAAGTCAGGCAAGACCCATCTGGCTCTCTCCCGCTCCGAAGCGCGGGCGACAGAAGAAGAATCTAAAATGCTACAAGAGGTACTAAGACTATCCTCTGCTCGCAGCCTACAATTCGCTTCCAGGTTAATGGAAAGGGAGTCTCCAAGCAATGCGCTAGAAAAAACAGAAAGACAGAAAATTGGGGATCGAATCGGAGTTATACAAAAAAATCGTAACCTAATCTATGGACAGCTTAATCGACTAAGGAACAACTGGCTGTGGGCGCTAATATATTGGAAAGAGATCGAAAATCTGACTGCTCAATATAAAAAGCTTGATGCTCAAGTATACGAGCTAACGCAGGAATTAAAAAAATTTCCTTCCCCCTACGTATCGCGAGAGCGGAAAAGCATAGGGTTAGAATTGGAACCGCTTGAAGATCGAACAGTCATGACCACCCCTACTAATCTTTTAGATCAACTTGGTACTGGCATTACCGACCGAGCAGACCGATCGGTTATTGTTGGGCTGCAGGAGGAACCAAAAGAGCCGACCGATCGAACTAACGTTTCACTGATCGCACGATCAGGCGCAGAAACAACACTTACAGCAGGCACAACTGGTTTGTCAGCCAGCGTGGTCGATGGTTTACTTTCTGGGTCAACAGACATTACCCACCCAACCCAGCCAACGATACAGACATTGTCTCTTTATCTTTCTCCAAATGGCAATAATACAAATTCCGGTTCCATCGGCCAGCCGATCCAGTCGATCCCACGTGCGCAGGAAATGGTGCGTGCCTTGAGAGACAAAATGTTGAGCGGTGTAATTCCGGCGGCTGATATTAATGTTTACCTGCTTGGCGGGCGTTACGAAATTCCACTGACCCTTCATTTTGACGAGCGTGATTCGGGCGTGAACGGGCATCGGGTGATTTATCAAGCCGCGCCGGGCGAAGAAGTGGTGCTGAGCGGCGGAACACAAATTACGAATTGGACCGCTCTTGGAAATGACGTATTCAAAGCGAATGTCGGGGGATTGGAATTTCGTCAACTTTACGTGAACGGTGAACCGGCAACGCTTGCACGGTATCGGAATGACGGCTCTTATTCACAAATCGCTGCCTGGGATACGATAGGTCAAAGAATCAAAGTATCCAAAGCGGACCTTCCAAGCGATTTAAATAGTTTACCCGGCGTCGAAATGGAAATTCTCCGTCATTGGAGCATGGATCGCGTTCGCATTCAGTCGTATTCTGTTGAAGGAAATTTTGTTTGGATTACTCCAGTTGCTTCCGATCAACATGACTTGTTTGAGGCGGGATGGCCACAGTACGAAACTGGAATGCGGTTTCGTCTTCTAAATTCAGATAAGTTTTTGGATGAAGTGGGGGAATTTTATCGAAATTCGAACGGAGAATTATTTTACAAAGCCCGACCGGGACAAAACATGGCCGAAGTTACTGTATTTGCGCCCATGCAAGAAACCTTGCTGCGTGTTTGGGGCAGCTCACTCGACAAGCTGGTGACCGGACTTGAGTTTCGCGGTATTACATTTGAACATACAACATGGAACAAGCAAGGTTACTCAGGCGTCCAAGCCGGTTCGTATTACAAGGACAACGTTTTAGGCAGGGCTTGGCCGCAACCCCCCGCAGCGGTTGAAGTACAGAACGCCTCGGGTGTTATCTTTGCCGGAAACGTGTTTCAAAATTTGGGCGGGCAAGGAATAGCTTTAAAAACAGGCACAAACGGAATCCAGATTGTTGGGAATGCTTTCGCCGATATTGCCAGTAACGCCATCACAGTCGGTTCTTTCAATGAGGCTGAGGCAAATCCCGCTGATTCTCGTCTGACGCCGACAAATCATCTCATTGCAAATAATTTTATTACCAAAATCGGCAAAGACTATTTGGGAAGCGTTGGAATTTTTGTCGGTTATGCAAACCATATTATTATCGAATATAATTCAATCACCGATCTTCCTTATACAGCCATCAGCGTTGGTGCCGGCTGGACCGATCAACTTACAGTGCTTCGAAACAATATCATTCGGTTTAACGAAATTTGGGATGTGATGAAGGTATTAGAAGACGGGGGTGGCATTTATATTTTGTCTGCTCAACCGGGAACCGTGGTTGAAGGCAATTTCATTCATGATATCATACGAAATCTCTTTACCTCTTACAGCCCGGTCGCCTACATTTATTTAGATAACGGCGGCAAGTATATCTTGGTCATAAACAATGGTTTTGATGCAGCCCCAGCTGGTACGCGTCATATTTATGAGCAGACCGGAGGAATACCAGCCTCTGATAACACGTTCGTTAACAACCATCCAACCAATCGAGGGGTGCGCGGTGCCGGAATGCAACCCGCGTTTTTCGAAATTATCGCTAAAATCGCAGATAGATTACCGGAAAAACCTGTTGTCGGCGACTTCGATGGGAATGGCACGCCTGATCTCGGTGTCGTTCAAGGCAATAGATTAACTTATCAAAATATTTCGGGTGGATCGGTCCAAGTAGTACCTCTTGGACAGATCGGCGAAGTGGTTGCCGGCGATCTCGATCATGACGGCAAAACTGAACTAATTGTATTTCGAAACGGTGAGTTTCATCTCGAAAACGGTACAATTATTACGTTTGGCCTTGCAGGCGATAAACCTTTGATTGTGAACATCAATGGTAAAGATGTCGTCGGCGTTTCTCGACCCAACGGAACCGGCGGCCTTGTATTTTCCATCGACACAAATGGAAGTGGTGTTTGGGACAATGAAGATTCAGCTATTTACTTTGGTCTTGCAGGCGATTCACCGCTCAGTGTAAATGGAAACATCGGCGTTTCTCGACCCAACGGAACCGGCGGCCTTGAATTTTTCATTGATTCCAATGGCAGTGGTGTTTGGAATACGAGTGATCAGGCTTTTAACTTCGGTCTCGCTGGCGATCGTCCTGTAACGGGTGACTGGAACGGTGACGGAATAGTTGATATTGGTGTCTATCGCCCGATCGAAGATGCTTTCTTCATTGATTTTAATGGTAATGGCACTTGGGATGTTGCCGACAAGATGTTTGTTCTCGATAAAATTAATTCCGCAGTTCAAAAATCAGCCCCTGCGGCTGAACCAGTAGGTTCCGTAGCAAGTGTTGATACTGCTTTTGAGCTCGGATTAGAAGGAGTTTTAGGAGAAGCCGCCCAATTAGCTGAAGGAATTGTTCCTACGTCTTCTTCTCAGGAAGCGATTCAGAAAGCGATTGATCAAACCGTTGAGCAATTCTCTGTGGTTGACCAAATTTTAGAAGCTGCGGCAACAGCCGGTCCCGTCAGTGCTGCGGCAAGTTCTTCCGCTAGTCTTTTCTTTTCCATTCAAGAATCCGTTGCGCCTGCGCCCAAGTCAGCAGAAGAATCAGTTTTCTACGCGATGCCGAAAATATCCGGCGAATTTAAGCGCGTGGTCAGCCTAGTAGGTATAGATCAACACCAATATGGATTTATTATCACTTCTCACGGCATTGGAACCCCTCAAGGAACACTTATTACTTATGCAACCGCCATGTTTGACCTTACGGATGATATGGATGACGACGTAGAACTCGTAGGTGTAGGTCTTCACTCAACGCGTGACGGAGTCGGTAACCATATTCACGACAGCATGCGTTTTACTTATACGACGGATACTCGAACGCTTTCCGGTGAAGTAGGCACACCCCTTAACATTAAAGCGGGCATACCTCTCACTTCGTCCGAAACGCTAAGTTACGAAGTGGTCCGTGAAAACGGAAATAATGTGCTCGTCATTACCAATAGCTTCAACGGTTATGTCTACAAGTTTAATTATGGCCAGGAGACCATTAAAAAAGTCCCAATACTCAGTCTCGGTGGTTTCTTTGTCGCGGAATTGACCGATGGTCAAAAGGACCGAGTTGAAGTTGTATTTCAAAACCTCTCGTCCAATCCTAAATTTATAACCACCTTACCAACTCGTTTTTCATTCGACACCGAAAAAGTTATCCGTGCTGAAACATTTGATGCGGAAGGAATTTTTCAAGTCGTCATGCAAAAAAACCCGAGTACGATTTTAACGGCCGTCTTTTCATCCGCTAACCTTTCACCCAATCAGCTGATTACTCAATCAACCGTTACTCAAGAAGACCAAATTGAAACGGTAGCAGCTCCGCACAACACGAATTTTACTTTTACGATTATCACCAATGCCAAAGGCGATAAGACCCTCAAATTAAACAATATCGCTAATGGCGAAACGAGTGAAATCATCACCATTCTGAATCGATATAACACTGGCATTACTGTTAAGAATTTGGAAGTCAATGCCAATGGAAGAGTGGCTTTAATCTCCGCTTCTCAAGGGACTATTTATTCCAATATCTTTAGTACGCATATTTTTGATATTGAGAAAAAACAGATAATTGCCAGCATTTACGGCGAACCTGAACTTTTCAAAGACCCGCAACTTCCCAAATATCATTTCTTTGACGAAGGCAAAGTCATCGCAATGAATGTGGCTCAATCTCCTATTCAACACAGTTATTACGAGAACAACGAGGGGGTATTGATTGATACCGCGGGTCCCAACGTTTTAGTGGCCAGGATTCAACCTGCGGATGGTCGCAATCTTGAAGTGATTGACATGGATAGCGTCCGGGTTTCTCCAGAGTTTATTGATTTTGAATCTCAAGGCCGCCAGATGCGTTTTATCCGTGCAACAGGAGAGATTGTATCCAATGATCAACTCGAAAAACTTCGTGCTGAGAAACTTGCGGAAGCGAATCAATTGATCACAGAAGCAAACCAGAAAATTGCTGAATTAAATATAAAATTTGATGAAGGACAAGCCGCACTCCGCACTCAGACCCTAGCTTTTGAAAAGAGCATCAGCGAGCAGCAAACCGCTTTAACCCAATCTATGAATCAAATGAAGGACCAACTTCAGTCTCCGCTCCTGAGCGAAGATTTAAAAAAAGAACTGAACGAGTTTTTAGCGAAAGCGGAAAAATTCCTGAGTGAATTGGATTCGAAGGAAGCGGCCTACCTTCAAGCGCTTAGAGACGTTGTGAATAATATTGGAGACGAGCGTCAATTCGTTCAAGTTTACCTGACCGAACTGAAAGATTATAAACGCAAAATTTCAAAAGCAAAATCTATCGATGAATTGAACGCATTAGTGAAACCCGTTCTTAAAGAAGTTGCTCCTCCAAGTAATCCGGAAGATCTCAATCCGCTCCCTGCTTTAAATCAATTAGTGAGTGAAGCTTCACCGCTTGTCACGAAAGTGAGTAATGCACTTTCAAAGCGAGAGAAAGCTTTCGCTAATTTGGGAGATTTATCTGCCGTTAAGGTCGTGTCGGTGCTGAAAGAAATTCTGGACAACATGGGTAAAGCAGTCAACGCTACAACGAAGAGACTGGATTTGGATCGTGAAGGTGAACCTGGATTTGGCGTGATCAATCCAACCGATTTTGGAATTACTTTGAATGTTGCGAATCAAATGATGAGTGTGCAAGAAAAGCGGCGAATGCGCGCATTCTTCATTATGACGAATAACAAGTTCGTGTTGACCCGTGAAGCAGCAGATCAATGGATCAAATTAGTTATTGCAGCCATCGGCGCAAAAGTAGGCGACGCTAATTACAGTGTTCTAAAAGATTATGACGAAAGCGGCCTTATCACTCCAACCGACGCTGGTGGATTTATTAATACAGCCGCTCTGTTTTTACAATCATTTGTAGTTCTCACAAGTCCTTTCAATGATTCTCAACTGAAGGGGTATGCAGATGGAACGTTTGAAGTTGTGACCGGCACAGGTCTTGTTTTAACGAGTGACAACACCGTCGCAACTGTGAGTCAGACCAGCGTCATTACCCAAGCCGATCTTCCCACCACAGCACCACTGGCGCGCCAAGCCGTGACCGATGATGGCAAGCATGTGATCGCTTTTGCTGCTCAACCCAATGGCCATAGCGAGGAAGCTTTTGTATTTAATATCGGCAGCCGCGAATGGATCGCTCGAGGCGTCAAAAATATCGCACCCGGTCTCAAAGTTCTGTATCAGGAAGGTATCGACTTTCATTATGATCCGGCAACCGATGTTTTAAGTGCGACCACGGCAAGCGATGGAACGCTTTCACTTCAGATGGTTCCGCGCAGTGTCATTCCGGAAGGAGAAGGCTGGGTCTTATCACCCGATATTAGCAAACAAGACGACGGCACGGTCAAAGCCCAATTCTTCCGCTTTATACCAGAAGCCAATTACCAATATACAAGTGTTGATTTCAACCCGGCCACAGATGAAATTGTGACGCCGCCTACGAGCGTTACTCGCGATCAGCTCATTAAACGGCTTATAACTTCAAGCGATACTTATACGGTCAACCCCGATGGCTCGATGACCATAGAAGGTGAAACTTATTCAGTTTACACAACCGACAGCAGAGGCAACTGGGGGGTGGTCGCCATTCCAGACAATGAAACGCTTCCTATTTTTCGTCTTGCAGTCGGCGCAGGCGTACCCACAGTGCTTGATCGTAATGTTGAAGCAGGCAAGCTCCTCATCGGAAGAACCCTCAATAGCATTTATGTCTATGATACCAATAACACCACTCCGGATATTGAGCCTTATAGTGTCATGCCCGCTTTCATCGAAGCGACCAACCTGCCGCTCGATGAGAGTGGTCACCTTATAGAGATTTCCCAAATTTCAACTGCAAATGTTGAAAGCAAGCAGGGCATCCTCACACTCAAGAACGGTAAAGTCTACACCTTTACAATTGATGGAGTGAATGGAGTTGCTGAAGAAGCGGTCCCTCCAGCACCAAAACCAGCAGCAAGCCGCATCGTCCCTCAAAATATAATTAAGATCAATGGACTCGATGGAACTAAATATGAAATTAATCAAGATTTGGGGACAGTGGATACGCTTACGAAAAGCGGTGTCAAAGGTCACTATACCAATGTTGTCGTGTTGCCGTCCGAGAACAATGATTCCAATGAAAAAATTGTGAACGGAGTTAAACTCGAAAAAATCGTCGAGTTTGCGAAAGAGGGCCAACGTTTAACCGTTTGGGGCAAGTCTCCCAATATCGTGAGAGTCAATAGTCAAAATTCTGTTACCTTCCTGAATCAAGCTGCAGCAGTTGCCTTAGTTTATTCTCAAAACGCAGTTAAAGCTTATAAAATTCAAATTGTGCCGTCAGGAAAACAAGCCGAGAAACGAGCTCAAGAAAACAAATTAAAAGTCATTACTTCATTTCTTTCTCCGAATGGTGTGAAGATGACGGTTTTCGGCGAAGAAATTCCAAGCGACCGGTTGGTTAGTTTGCGGCGAATGAAATCTCCTCAGGGCTTGCGGGGTTTGCGCAATCCCCGCAAATTTTTTGAAAGCGATGAAACTGTTAAAGAAGCTCTTGAAAGTCTCAAAAGATTAAGCAAGGAAGTCGGAGACGATGCAGCAAAAGAACGGGAAGCGATAAAAAAACTTCTGAAGCGGTCTGAGGTTCGTCAAATTGATGTTTTATCTACTGCACTTGCTCAACTTCAGGTCCAGGAAATCCCCAATGTCCGCAAAATTGCCAACGACGAAGCCCGTGATGCGAAAAGGATTGAGGCACTACTAGCCCAGTTTGCCGGGAAAGCATCATCCGGTCGGGCTGTTCTTCATACGAGCCGTGAGGTTGCAGCAGCGACTGTGAATCCGGAATACCAAGTCGAACGAGCTCTTTACGAGGCGTTAATCAAGATTATTGCTCGAAGCATTCAAAACGAAGCAGAAAAATTTGGGGCCGTGATTGGACAAGAAGATTTTGTAAAACAAATGGAACAAGGACTTCAATTAATTCAACACATGTCGAAAAAATATTTACCTAAGGAAGGATTGGGATATGTCGTTCGGGACACGACTGGATATTCAGCCAAACAAAATGCAGTGCTTCGCGCCGCACTTCTTCTGATTGCTAAAGGGGCCCAACGCAATGAACAAGGTGAGGTCCAAAAAACAGAGGTTCTGACAGGTTCACCCGAACAACTCCAAGCCCTTAAAAATTTGGTTTTGAACCGGAAAAACAATTTACCTTCTGGATTTAGCAAAGCCATTCTATTTGCAATTGAACGTGGACTTGCAAAGGATACCAACGCATTTGCCGCCACCGTTGAACGACAAATGGCGGAAGAGGCAAAAAGCAGCAGCCCGAGCTCGATCATTTCTTCAGCGACTCTTGAACAAGCTCAATCATTAGGCAATCTTCAAGGTCGGATTATTGAACGCATTGAAAATTCGGCAGACATCAACAAACTGGATCTTTCTACTGCGGATAAAATTGTTGACGCGGCTGTGGCGGATGCTTTCGACCAACTTCTACTCGCAAGTCTCATCCGGGAAATCAAACCTGAATTGCTCAAAAACCAACCCGATAGAGTAGCTGAACTCATTCGGGTTCGTTATGCTCGCCTTGGCATTGATGTGACCATTAATGGAAACCGGTTCAGTTATTCCTACGAAGCGATTTCCAGACTGGTCACACAGAATAAAGCTGAACTGGCTCGCGAAATGGCTGCGTAATCTCACCCCTCTTTATCGATTTCCCTTACCACGGGCGCCCTTTACCGGGCGCTTTTTTTTGGATTAAATCAGCGGTTGTAAGGATCAATACTTCAGTGTATACTTTGGGTGTATATCAAAGGAGACTGGAATGGAACATATCAATATCACCTTTCCTGAAAAACTAAAAAAGGAACTTGACCGGGAAGCCAAATCACAGCGGACGGCGCGTAGCACCTTGATTCAAAAGGCAGTTAAAGTTTATTTAGAATTGAAACGTCGGAAAGCGTTAAAAGATTTGTTGCAAGAAGGTTATCAAGAAATGTCTGGCACTACTGATGAATTGATGCAGGATTTTAAACGGTTAGACCGTGAATCTTGGAAACATGTTGATTAAAAGAGGAGAGTTATATTGGGTCAATCTCAATCCGACCAAAGGATCAGAACAGGCCGGCCATCGCCCGATTTTGGTTATTCAAAATGATATTGGAAACCAAGTAGCTTCTACAACCATCATCGCTCCTTTAACGACCAAACAGTTTTCAAAGGAATATCCTACCAATGTGCATATTCCAAAAGGCGTTGCGAATCTTGCGTCAAGCTCAATAGTTCTTTTATCGCAAATCCGAACCCTCGACAAAAGTCGCTTGGAGAGAAAAATTGGCGAATTACCAGACGCTTATCTCGAGAAGGTAAATCAAGCAATCAAAATCAGTTTGGATCTTTAATACTAACCGTTGCAATAGGTTAGATCGTTCGTTATCATATTCACTCCATGGCACAAATCCTCAAATTAGAAAGTCCCGCGGATTTTATCGGCAAACAGGGCAATGGTGTGATCAGTTTCGGTTCCGGTCAACCTGACCTTCCGCCGCCTAAGGAAGCGTTTGAGGGAATTGATCTTTCGCGCGATCTTCGTTATGGTTTGATTCAGGGTGAGACAAAGCTGCGTGAAGTACTTGCCCATGAATATCCGGGTTCTACGGCTGAAAATTTTGTCATTACCAACGGTGCTTCGGAAGCGCTCGACCTGATTTTCAGAAGCTGGGGGGAGGGCGAAAAAGTTCTTCTTCCGCGTCCTTACTATTATTCATACCCGCCCATTGTTGAACTTGCCGGAATGGTTCCCGTTTACACGGATCTTGTGAAAGGGCGGATTGACTTAGATGACTTTAAGAAAAAAATTAAAGACTGCCGCGCAGTTTTAATTAATTCACCCTCGAACCCCACCGGACGCGTTGAAGAAATTGCCACGCTGAAAGAAATTGAAAAGATCACGCAGTCACTCGGCGTTTATGTGGTTTCAGATGAAGTTTACAAAGATCTCATTTATGAACGCGAGAATTATCATATTAAAGGCGACCATGTGATTACAGTCAATTCCTTTTCTAAGACTTACTGCATGTGTGGTGTGCGCGTGGGCTATTTGTGGAGCGCTGATAAAAAAGTGGTCGAAGATGTGTGTGAAATGAAGACTCATACGTCCATGAATACAAACTTGGTCGGCCAAGACATGGCGCTTTCGGCTATGAAAGCGCCCAAGGATTTCATGGCGAAACAGCTGAAGATTTGGCATGAGCGGCGCGACTTCATCTATAAGGGCCTCACGGAGCTTGGTTTTGAACTCTGGAAACCCGAAGGCGCTTTTTATGTTCTTCCCAAATGCAAAAACGCGCGCGAATTTGTGACAATACTTTATCAAGAATTTAAAGTCATCACTTACCTTGGGGAGTGGTTTGGCGCGCCGGAGAACATTCGTCTCAGCTACGCTCTCGACATCAAACAGATCGAAGAAGGCCTAAGTCGCATTAAAGAAGCAATGAAAAAAATAAAGGTTCTGTAAGCTTGATACCAAAATTCAAAAGATTTAGGCTGAATGACACGCTCGGAGAGGACGTCCAAGTCCTCCCGAGCAGTAGTTGGTGCAATAAAGCGACAACTAAAAAAGTGAACGTGCTTTAGTGAAAATTATTCATCAGAAGATTTCCGCCAAAGAATTGAACAACATGGCCGCGGCAATGTTTGGAGATATGGTCAAAGCAGTCGTTGACGTTGACCGTGAACTCATGGCTCTTGACGCTGAGCTTCATTCTGACCTTGAAGCCTTGCTTCTCGAAGAGGGTTCAAAACAGGCCAGTCTTTGGGGAATCAACCTTTATCCGCAAGTTTCAGGAGATGATTTTATCGAATTTGATTCCATGATTAACGTACGTCCCTCGAGCAGCAACCGAAGCCGCGGGGTTGAAAATGAAGCGACACGGAAAAAAATTGTTGAGGTCGTTGCGAAATGGATTCTCAGATGACTTATCAGCATCAAAGTTTGGCGGCGGGCCGGTGGAGCCAAATGTCTCTTCTTGAGCAGATGGCCAATATTGGCAGTGAAGTGGAACGCGCGCTCAACTGGAAGGCAAAAAATAATGTTTCTTTTTGTCAGAGAGCGGTGGACCGCGCACTTGAACTGTTGGATTTGAGTTTGGAAAGCACACAGGGTTTTCCGCGTTTAAAGGAATTATCCCGCATACGCGAAATTCTAGTGGATTACTTTTTTGGAAATAATCAGTATCACTCATCCGAAAGTTCCTGGCGCAAATATTTTTTGTCTTTCGCGGTTGCGGTTCGGAAAAAAGTAATTTAACATCCGGGTCCGGCGAGTAGAATGTACCTAGCATTTTTACCAAATAAAAGGGAGGATTTATGAATCTGAAACAAATCGTACTTTTGCTCATTGCAGTTGCTTTACTGGCTGGTTGTGTGACTAATACGGAACCGCGCACTTGTTTTGGAATTATTTGTTTGAAGCCGGGAAATTATGACATGAAAGGGAACCCAACGTCCTAAGCAACATTATTTTGTCATCCCCGAATGCAGCGGAGCAGCACTGCCCATCACCCTCATTGAAATAAGAATTTATTGAAGGTGAGGGCATGTGTTTTTGTCGGGGATCTAGATTCCCGACACTTTTCGGGAAGAACAGGACGTTCTTCTCCGAAAATGTGTCAAAGTTGCCACGATGAGTGCTGGCGCAAAAGCGCCTGCATTAGTTGTGTCGATATAGCGCTTGGCTTTTATTAAATTTAATAGGAGTCAAGTGCAGCCCTAACCTTCCGATTAATTAATAGTTGGTTAGGGCAGTACTTACGCATGGGCGTAAGTGCAGAAGTGCCATTGTAGTGCTGCGCGTAGGCGCAAATAACAAAAGGGGTTCACATGGGTTTTCAAGGTGGTGGTGGATTTGGCGGTCCGAAGGAAATGTTCAAGGCAGTTTGCGCAGGATGTCACAAGGACTGCGAAGTCCCGTTCAAACCGAGCGGAGACCGTCCGGTTTACTGTAAAGAATGCTTCGCAAAACAAAAAGAAAAGCGGTAGTCTTAAGTAACAAGGCTTAGCCTAAAAAAGGACGGACTAACAAGTCCGTCCTTTTTATTTCCCCTAAGTACGAGGACGTCAAGTCCTCGGCGCAGGCATTTGAGATACGAATCTCAAGTGCAGAAGTGCCGTTGCAGCGCTTGGCTTCTATTAAAATTAAATAGTTGCCAAGCACAGTCCTAACCTTCCGATAAATTTATAGTTGTTAAGTGCGGGGATCCAACAAGTAGTTTGCTATAATCCTCACCTATGGCGCTCATTGGTTTACAAGAAATTTCACTCGCCTTTGGCGGGCCTCTCATTTTTGATCACATGTCTCTTCAGCTTGAAAAAGGAGAGCGTGTGGCACTCCTCGGCCGAAACGGTGTCGGCAAAACCACGTTAATGAAGGTCATGGCCGGGCAGGTGAAAGTGGACGAAGGTTCTGTCATTTATCAAAAAGGAATTAAGGTCACCCATTTGCCCCAAGAAGTTCCGGCGGGAGTTTTGGGAAACGTGTTTGATATTGTGCTCTCAGGTCTCGGCGGACGCGTGAAACTGCTGAGCGATTACCACCACGTGAACCACCGGCTCCAGACCGAATATTCTGAAGAGCTGATGAAACAGCTCGGGGATCTTCAGTCTGAGATGGACCATTCAAACGGCTGGGAAACGACTCATCAAGTAGAAGAAGTCATTGCCCAAATGAAACTTGACCCGGAAGCTGATTTCTTAAAACTTTCCGGCGGTCAAAAAAAGCGGACCCTTTTAGGCAAGGCGCTCATTATGAAGCCTGAAGTGTTGATGTTGGATGAACCCACGAACCATTTAGACATTGAAGCGATTGACTGGCTTGAGGCCTTCTTAAAAAATTATCCGGGCACGGTAATCTTTGTCACCCATGACCGGATGTTCATGCAGCATTTGGCCACCAAAATTGTGGAACTTGACCGCGCCAAACTCTACAGCTGGTCCTGCGATTATCAAACCTTCCTCGAACGCAAAGAAATTGCTTTAAATGCCGAAGCGTCTGAACGCGAGCGCTTCGAAAAAAAATTGGCGGACGAAGAAATTTGGATTCGTCAGGGAATTAAAGCTCGCCGCACACGAAACGAAGGCCGCGTCAAAGCGCTGGAACGAATGCGTGAAGCCAAACGTGCCGAGCGCAAACAGGTGGGCCAAGTGCGGATGAAAGTGCAGGAATCTGCTGATTCCGGCCAACGGGTGATTAAAGTTGATCATTTGTATCACACTTATGACGATCTTTATTTGATCAAAGATTTCACGGCCAAAATTATTCGCGGCGACAAAATTGGCGTAATTGGCCCCAACGGTTCCGGCAAAACGACGCTCCTCAGACTTTTGCTCGGACAAATTCCTCCCCAACGTGGAACCATTCACCTCGGGACCAATTTGGAAATTTCTTATTATGATCAATTGAGGGAACAACTGGATGAAGACAAAAGTGTCGCCCAAAATGTTTCGGACTCTGACACGGTGACGATTAACGGCAAAAAAAAACACGTGCTCGGCTATCTTCAGGATTTTTTATTTTCTCCGGAACGTTCACGGACTCCGGTGAGGGTGCTCTCGGGCGGTGAACGGAACCGCCTCTTTCTTGCGCGGCTTTTTACGAAGCCTTCCAATTTACTCGTGATGGACGAACCCACCAATGATTTGGATGTGGAAACGCTTGAGCTGCTTGAAGAACTCCTCGTCGCTTATTCGGGCACGCTGCTTTTGGTGAGCCACGACCGTGCTTTTCTCAACAATGTCGTGACCTCCACGATGGTTTTGGAAGGCAACGGCGTCATTAATGAATACCCGGGCGGTTATGATGATTGGATTAATCAGCGTTTGCCAATTGCGGAAACTGAGGAAGCGGAAGAAAAGCCCGAGAAAAAAGAATTCGTCAAACCCAAACGGCCTGTCTCGGTAAAAAATCTTTCCATGAAAGAGAAAAAAGAATGGGAAAACCTTCCCTCTGAAATTGAAAAACTCGAAGCCGAACAAGACCGATTGATTGGTCTCATGGGCGACGCCAATTTTTACAAGAAAGATTCGGGAGAAATTGCTGATACCAAAGCGAAGCTGCAAACGACCATGGAACTCTTACTTGAGGCTTATAAACGTTGGGAATTTTTTGAGTCGTTGAGTTAAAATGCTATAATCCCTGCCACAAAAAAAATGATGAAGCCAATCGTATTCCTGTTGCCATTTCTTTTTATCTTCCAACTCAATTTGTTCGCTCAAAATTCTCCGGCCAAAGTAATTTCTTACAATGACCTGGTTCATGAGGTTAGGGCAGCGTTTGCTCGTGGGGAAGAGCGGACTGCCGATGCCGTTGAACGCGAACGGGTTCAAACGTATTGGGAAGTCGGCAAGCTCATCGATGAACATATTCTCCTTCACAAAGAACGCGCGGAATATGGTTCGCAAGTTATGAAGCGTCTTTCCCAAGATCTTCAAATTAGCCTGACCGAAATTCAATATATGGTTCAATTTGCTCGCGCTTATCCAAATTCCCGGACGTCCGGGAATTTGAGCTGGGGTCATTATGAGACGCTCCTCAGTATTAATGATTCTGTAGAAAGAGAAACGCTTGCCGTTCGCACGGAAAAAGAAAATTTATCACTCAAAGAATTACGCGGTGAAGTTAAAAAATTGAAAGCAAAAAATCCTTCAAACGTGAACGATGATTTGGTTGAGGAAGAACTCCTTCCAATTAAAGGAAAGCTCAATACCTATCGGATTGTTTCTACTCCCCCTCTCCCTTTAGCGGGAGAGGGCCGGGGTGAGGGGAAAAATCTACGAATTGATATCGGCTTCAGCAACTACCTCGAAATTCCAGAAGCATATAAAAGTAAATTCAAAGAAGGTGACATTATCCAAGCAAAAAACGTGTCATTGCAAGGAGGACGTAAGTCTGATGAAGCAATCTCAGTTACTAAGAATGCTACAGAGGCAGACTTATATACGTACCGCGCTCGAGTTCTTGAAGTCACTGACGGCGACACCATTTGGTTACTTGTGGATTTAGGTTTTGGAATCTCTACGAAACAACAAATCCGCCTACGCGGCATTGATTGCCCTGAAATTACGACCCGCGACGGCCAAGCTGCGAAAGCATTTGTGGAAGCAGAACTTAAAAACATTCCCGAAATTATCATCGCGACTTCCAAATCCGACAAGTATGACCGGTACTTAGCAGACATTTTCTACCAGAAAGGAAAAGAAGAGAAATATCTAAACAACGAGCTCCTCAAACACGGTTTAGCAGTCGCGGTACGGGGCTAACCCGCAGTACTTGCGCGTCGGCGCAAGTGCCATGAGAGTAGAATGAAACCCGGCGCTCTTAGAAATGGTACCTTTGACCTTTTTTTGCATTTGCTAAAGTTTTATCATCGAGTTTTATTTTGGAGTAAATATTTCTAAATTCTTTTGGCCTTGAGCGTACTCTAAAGTATGAACCTTCAAATTCTTTTGATAATATTTCGTAAATTTTTTTTTGCGGCTCCCGCTTTTTTCCCACTGACATCTTGCCAAATTTTTCTTTTACGTAATTCTTTCGTTCCCATATTATTTAATAAAAAAAATTACAGGTTTTTTATAAATCTCGGCGAACTCTTTCAAAGCAATGACATCAATGCGCCTTTGCCCGTTTTCAACTTTAGAAATATGCGATTGTGTTTTACCGAGCAATTTTGCAACTTTTGCTTGATCAAGACCCGCCTCTTGGCGAGCCTTTGTTAATTGCTCAACAATGAATTTGTGGTCTTTTGAATATATTGCTTTTGTCATATGCCTATATGGTATATTCCATTATGTCATATTCCAAATTGTCATATGCTAAATTAGGTGGGGCGCAACCTTTCCCGCATGCTATAATTTGAGTCGATTTCTTTGCTGAAGAGATAAATATAATTCCATCTAAGTATATAGCAACAATATGAAGTAGGTTAGTTAAATCAAGTAGTAGGAGTTGCATCATGAATTTTAACGAAAAAAGTGAAAAGTTTTTGAAGGCAAGAGCCAGTTTGCCGGACAATCTCCATGAAACTTTTACCTAATTAGTTGATGAATACGTCTTTCATGCTATAGAGCTTTATGGTAGAAATTGGGTTGCCTATGATATTTTGGCGAAGTTGGTATCGTCTGGATGGCGGTCATCCAATAAACCGTAGTCCGCGTGTATAGTCCGGAACACTTCCAACCCTACCCTAAAGGGCTACTGCGTTGAAGGGCTACTTCTCCTCGGCGCTTGTCAGGTTAAATTTCGTTTGCAGGACGCCCGTGAATAGGCACAAGGAGGCTTTAACATGAACAGGCAGTTCAGAATCTTTATCATCTTCGCTATCGGGATGATTTTTTTATTTCCACCTGTGCTTGAAGCCAAAGACCAAGCCAGTACCAAAGTGATCACTTATACGATTACCTACCCAAAAGATGAATCCAACGACGCGATTGATTATACAATCGGGATTCCCTTTCTGAAGAAAGAACAGATTGATCAAACGAGAACCACCGGCAAATTTTTCGACAAGCTTGCCGACGTCCGTGATGAAAGGCCTCGAGGGGGCAATGGACTGACTCTTTTCTTTGAAAATAAAAATGGAACCCAATTTAAACCTGGAAGCACCGACACCATTACCATTTATGTATTGAATGCTCCAGCCGAAATACGACCCTTCAAGGGCACTTCCGTGGTCCGGAAACAAATGGGTGCTGGCAGAGTTCCCACAAGCGACAATCTTCCTCTCGTGGGGTGGAAAGTGGAGAAGGATCCTGAGTATACGATTTTGAACGATCTTTTCGAGCCCTTTGCGTTCACGATTCAGAATTTACAATTTCTCATGAATGTGGCCGAGTTTCCCGATCCGTCCGCATTTCTGGATTTTGACAATTCCTTCGGGTTCAGCGCTTCTGAACCCAGTTTCTTCGTGGAAGATTTCGAGCCCGGATCGGACGTTTTTCATGTTCCGGGAATTGTGGATGAGGGCAACTGGTTTTATGCCCGCGGGAAACTATTGATTGATGATGTGGAAGTCAGCCGTTTCGTTCACGGCGATCAAGTGCTTCCACCCGCTGTTCCGGAACCGTCTACTTTGTTTCTTCTTGGCGGTGCGCTTGTCATGGCTTTTGTTGCCTGCCTAATGCAAAAAACAGGCGTCTTGCAAGCGGACAACCTACAGAGCGCCCATGAGTAGGATGCCTCTAAATTATGTAGATTATGAATGGGGTTTTTGGGCCAATCGATGAGTTCGAAGCAGAATTTAGTCTGGATCGATCTCGAAATGACAGGACTTGATCCAAAGAAGTACACGATCCTCGAAATCTGCGCTGTTGTGACGGATCGTCACTTAAACGTGATCGGCATAGGCCCATCAATCGCCATCCATCACCCTGAGAAAGTGCTTCGCTCAATGGAACCCTGGAGCAAGCATCACCACGAAAAATCCGGCCTCACGCAAGCCTCCCGTGCTTCCGAGATTAATCTGAAAAAAGCCGAACATAGGGTGCTCAATTTTGTGAAAACGTACAGCGCCCCAAAATCCTCTCCCCTTTGCGGCAATTCCATCTGGCATGACCGGAGATTTTTAATTGAGTATATGCCGAAGCTTGAGTCGTATCTCAATCACCGGATTATTGATGTCAGTTCTGTGAAGGAATTGGTGAACCGCTGGTATCCCACAAGCCACAGAATGCCAAGGGGCACTAAGACGGAGACCCACCGAGCAGAGGACGATATTCTTGAATCCATCGAGGAGCTCAAATTTTACCGCTCGAAAGTGTTTGTGAAATTCCCGAGAAAGAAGTAATTAAACACCTGTCATTCTGAGCGAAGCGAAGAATCCCGTTTGGGATCCTTCAGCCACTTCGTGGCTTCAGGATGACATAGATAAGGAAGTAAATGATTTCAGCCAGTAAAATCACACTCCAATACGGAAAAAGGACACTCTTTGAGAACGTCAATATCATGTTCTCGCCCGGAAACTGTTACGGGTTAATCGGCGCTAACGGGTCCGGCAAGTCCACGTTTTTGAAAATTCTCGCGGGCGACATTGAGCCTAATCATGGGGACGTCTCCGTCACAAAAGGCGAGCGGGTATCAATGCTGAGGCAGGACCAATTTGCTTATGACGAATATCCGGTGCTTGAGACCGTGATCATGGGTTACGAGCGGCTTCACAAAATTATCAAACAAAAAGAAGAAGTCTACGCGAAGACGGATTTTTCGGAAGAAGACGGCATGAGGGCATCTCACCTCGAGCATGAATTTGAGGAAATGAACGGCTGGGGCGCTGAGGTCGAGGCAATTAAGCTGCTCGCAGAACTTGGAATCGATGAAAAATTACATGAGTTGAAAATGAAGCAGCTTGAATCGAGTCAAAAGGTGAGGGTCCTGCTCGCGCAGGCGCTTTTTGGAAATCCGGACGTGCTCCTCCTGGATGAGCCGACGAACCACCTGGATGTCGAGACCTGTCTCTGGCTTGAAGATTTTCTGTATGATTTTAAAAATACCGCGATTGTCGTTTCTCACGACCGACATTTCCTCGACCGGGTTTGTACACACATCGCCGATATTGATTTTGGGAAAATTCAGCTCTACTCTGGAAATTATTCCTTCTGGTATGAATCGAGTCAGCTCGCGCTCAGACAGCGGGCGGAAGTCAAAAAAACCACGGAAGAAAAAAGGAAGGATCTGCAGTCTTTTATTTTACGCTTCAGCGCCAATGCCTCGAAATCGCGCCAAGCGACCTCGAGAAAAAAGCTGCTTGAGAAACTGACCTTGGAAGACCTTAAACCCTCTTCCAGGAAATATCCCAATGTTGTGTTCCGCCAGGAGCGCGAAGTCGGCAATGAGGTGCTTGAGACCGATGGGCTGACGAAATTCCTTGAAGGCGAGCTCATGTTCCGAGATCTTCATTTCCGTGTGAATCCCGGTGACAAAATCGCGTTTGTCGGGTCTCTTGACCGTGTGAAGACCACGCTTTTTCAAATTCTGATGGGAGAACTGAAAGCGGACCAGGGCAGTTTCAAATGGGGCGTTTCAGCCTCGCCCTCTTATTTTCTGAAAGAAAACGCCGAATATTTTGATACGGATCTCAATTTAATTAATTGGCTCAGGCAATATTCAAAAGAAACGGATGAGAATTTTGTGCGTGGATTTTTAGGCCGCATGCTGTTCTCAGGTGATGAGACGCTTAAGAGCGCACGCGTGCTTTCAGGAGGCGAACGCGTCAGGTGCATGCTTTCCCGTCTCATGCTTTCGGGGGCCAACGTATTGATCTTGGATGAGCCCACTAACCATTTGGATTTGGAATCCATTACGGCGCTCAATCAAGGGCTCGAAAAATTTCCGGGGACGGTTCTCTTTTCTTCCCATGACCATCAATTTATCCAAACCGTCGCGAACCGAATTATCGAATTGACTCCGCTGGGCTTGGTCGACAGCCGCGAAACTACCTTCGATGAATATTTGGCAGACCCAGGACTGAAAGCCCGGCGTTCGGCCCTTTACCCTCATTCAGCCTAAGCGTCTCACGGTAATTTACATCTTATAGTATATATGCTATATTTTGCAGAAATGCAGGCGTCCTCCTATGAACCAGAACATTTCCAACCCTACCCTAAAGGGCTACTGCGTTGAAGGGCTGCTTCGCTGAAGTGCCTATTTCGTTTAAGTAAATCATGACCTTCTCAGATGACGAGCCAAAAGATTGGGAAATTGAGGAAGAGAAGCCTTCCGAGAAGTTGAGGTATAAATGGGCTCAGGAAGATTGGGAAGGTCAGCAGCCGGTAGTTTGTTGGGCCTGTAAACAAACCGTGCCAGCAGATTCTTTGACCTGCCTCTTTTGCGGAGCTGAAGTTCCCGCGGGAAAGTCGGGGGTACTCATCCAATTTCTTTCCTGGATCAAAAAATTATTTCGCTAAACCCGCGCCCTGAATAGGGAAAAATCTAGACATTCCTCTCAATTCAAGTACAATTCAATCCTCACTTGCACCGACGTGCAAGTACGGCAATGGGGCGATTTAAGGAAAATCGCCTCCTTGACCGCCCGCAGTAAGTACTAAACTCCCGCAGGTTAGGAAACAGTTCTCGCACACCCTTTATGTACAAATATGTATAAAAATATGTATAAAGGTATGGATTCGTATTGGGGATTATGATACACTTCGAATAGGATTTGGACAAAGAGATAGCAAACATTCAGAAACATGGAGTTGATTTCGAAACCGCCAAGAAAGCTTTTCTAGATCCGAAACGGTATATTTTTGTTGATCAAAAGCATGGTGAAAACGAGAAGCGCCTTGTTTGTCTTGGCAAAGTAGAGGGTCGCATTTTGACCGTCAGATTTGTGTATCGAGAAGATAAGATTCGAATTTTCGGAGCCGGTTATTGGAGAAAAGGAAAAGATTATTATGAAGAAGAAAAAAAGAGTTAAAGCAGATTTTTACAAAGATGATGATCCAACGGATGAAGATTTTCCGGCCGGTAAATTAACGCGTATTCCGGATTTTTTACCACCGCCCAACGAACTTGCAAAGGCGAAGGCCATTGTTAAAGTGACGATCGGACTCGATCAAGTGAGTGTGGATTTCTTCAAACGGCAGGCCAAAAAGCACAAGACCAAATATCAAAGAATGATTCGAGCGATCCTTGATCGGTATACCGCCCGTTATCGGGCTGCTTAAATAAAAAACAAACATTTTAAAAAATTACTTCAAATTTAAATTCCAAAAAATTGAATTTTCCTTTAAAATAAAACGGGATTCATTCAAAACCGTTAACATCAAAAAAGGTGAGGCAGAAATGAATCAGTTAAATATTCTTCCAGTAGCAGCGGCATTATTTTTACTGACGAGTTTTCCGGGGATGGCTAGGGCACACGGCAATGACATTACTGTCACAGGCGAAGTCATTACGGCGATCGCGGATGAAAGGACGGGACAAGTTTATGAGTTGGCTCCCGAAGATGAGAAAGGGCCGCTGCCGGATCGGATCAAGCTGGGTGAAAATATTACCGTTGTTGGCGATCGTGTAACCAAAAAAGGCCACACAGCCATCCGGATCGAAAAGATCAATCCCTAATCTTTCTCTAATCAACCCGTCCCTTCAGTACTCAGTACGGAAGGAAACGGAAGGGGCAAAAAGCTCGTCGATTAGTTGGCTGCTTCCGGTTATAATAATTCTTATATGAAACGCATAGCTCCGTTCCTCCTTTTATTCTTGACTCTGCCTGCGCTTCTCTATGGAAGCAATGGCGTTACCGTTACCGCGGTTTTGAGCGGTGACACGATTGAACTTTCCAACGGTGAAATTGTCCGGATGCTCGGCATCGATTCCCCCGAAGTTCAGAAAAATATGAAACTCAAGCGCGATCTTGAGAGGTCTGAGGAGTCTGAGTCGGAACTGCTGGAGAAGGGCAGGCAGGCCAAAGAGTTTACCAAAAATTTAGTTGAAGGCAAACAAGTGCGGCTGGAATTTGATCTTCTTGAGCGAGACAATCAAGGCCGCCTGCTCGCCAATGTTTATATGCTGGCCAATGCCCAGGTAAGTTCGCTAAATGATTACCGGATCATTGTAGATGCTAGCGGGTTCAAAGAAGTATTCGTCAACGCGACGATCATTAATTCAGGTTATGCCTATCCGCTGACCGTTCTGCCAAACATTAAAAACGTGAACTATTTTTTCGGACTCTTTAAAGAAGCCAAACAAAACAACCGCGGATTCTGGAAATAAGCCCGCCAAACAGTTTGTTCTGATGCACAGCTAAACGAGGGATTACTCTTGCTGCTTGTGTGTGGAATGAAGGACGCAGATTGAAAGGAATGAAATGAACGAACATTTGAAACAGGATTCAAGTTCACCGGAGGTGGATCTTAGCGTGGCCGCCATGCTTAAGAAAATACAGCAGCAGCTCAACTTCTTGGAATTGAAACTCGATAAGTTGATTGAATTTTCGGGCGGAAGGTCTTCATTTAACAAACCTTCTTTTGGTAAGGACCGGCGCTTTTCCAAGCCATTTCGTCCGGGCGGTGGAGATGGAGGTTTTAGGCATCAACGCACCGAGCACGGCGACAAACCCCGCGAAAAAGGTTTTAGCAGGGAACGCTCATTTGATAAGCCGTTCGAACCTAAACATCGTGGACCCGAACGGGGCAGAAAGGCTTTTTTCCGCCACCAGAAAAGTAAGAACCAGGGACAGTAGAAATTTTTAAAGCGAAAGGAAATTTTATGATCTCAACATTTTTAGCACGTACGGCAATCTGGATGTTCCCCCTGATGTTTTTAACTTCACCCTCTATTTTTGCGAATGTATTTGATGTTGATTTAACGGACGCGTCCAAAAAACCCCAAATCACTGTGCACGTCAAAGACAAAGACGGTTTTGACCGGATTTTGAAAGCGTTTATCGACACAGGAAATTCGGATGGAATTTATGTCAATACCACAACTGCTACGGCTCTGGGTCTGACGGTGGGAACGGATGTCAAAGTGCGCGGAGCCGGCGGCGATACGACGCTTAAGAATACCGAATTTAAAGACGCGAAAGCGTTACAAGTTCAAAATGTAAAGGCTCCGGACGCTCAAACGCAAAAGACGCTATCGATTACAGGAAGAGGAATCATCGGCGCCAACATGCCGAATAACACGCTCCTTCTGGGGCAAGATTTTCTTTCTCAATATGTGTATACGATTAATCCCAAAACATCCAAGCTGACGCTGACGGCCTTGGACCAGCTTGAAAAAAAACCGGATGTTCAACCCAAGGCAGCGCCGGCAACCAAAAAAGCAGATACGCGCGGAAGTCTCAATCGTGACGATGATCTGGCAGCTCCCAGCTGGACGGTCCCGCTTGTGCTGGATTCCATTCCGGGAGAATTTGTGATCGGCACCGGTACGGAAATGAGTCTTATTTCCGAGGCCTATGCTGCGAGTCTTGGCCTTGATTTGTCACGCCTTCCGCTTGATTTAGTGCCGACGATTTTTGGAGATGTTAATGTTTGGACAACACCGCTTTCTTACGTTCTTTTTAGCGAGGACGGTTCACTGCTCAACACGTTTGGGATTCTTCCCAACTCATTTAATCCGGACAATATTAATATTTTGGGCACGGATATTTTGGGCAATACCGAAACCTATCAAGTGGATACGGACAAAGGGTTTCTGAGGGCCGGAGCCGTAGTTCCTGAACCCGTCAGCTCTGTACTTTTTTTACTGGGATTATTGTTAGCGCCGCTCTGTCATAAGCGCTCATGATCAACCACCGCAAACTCATTGAACGATGAACTTCCGAGACGGTGATATTCTGCTTTGTAAAGGACAAGGATGGGTTCCCACATTAATTAAGTGGGGAACGGAGAGTGTTTATTCTCATGTGGCGGTGATTGCTTCTGTGAAACTTGGGCTCATCGTCGAAGCTGTTCCCGAAGGTGGCGTGCGGGCGATTTCAATTGCCAATTATAAGACCCCTTATGATATTTACCGGGTAAAGCCGGGCCACAGTTTTGATTTGAGGAATGTGATTTCCTATCTCATTAAAATGCTCGCCAGGAAATATGATTATCCGTTTAAGTTAGCCGGCAAATTGGCGCTCAGAAAATTAAAACTGCTTCAACTCTTTGGTCTCAAAGTCATTGGAAATAAAAAAGCAGCCGACGATTTGCAAAAAGACCAAGATTATTTCTGCAGTGAACTTTGTTACAATGCCTTTCAAGCAGGCGGCCTGGATATTGTTCCTCAAATTGGCGATGCCGAAACCACTTCGCCGGGCGATATTGCCCAAAGCCCAGTCGTTGAAAAAATAGGTTCGTAAATCCAATGCCGGAACCTGTGCAAAAGGAGTCTTGTGAGGAAAGTTTCACAGAAATATAATAACCACCCATAACCACTTAACAGAGGAGATCGACATGAAAACTTTATTCAAAGTCGCCGGCTGGTTGTTGGTGATTGGCGGATTAGTTCTGGGGTATGAAGGATTCACGGACAAAGATCTCGTCGAAGTGATGGTTGGAACGAATTCAACATTGGAATTAATTATCGACAGTGCTTTTGGTATTTCCGCCGTCATCGTGGTGTTTGGTCTCATCACCTGCAAAAAAAAAGATAAATAAATCGTTTTCATGACTTCAAAACGGAGGACAGAATGAAACGATCCATTTTATACGTTGGAATTTTAATTTTGGTTCTCGCTTATCCACTTCACGCTGACAACGTTCCCTCGCCAGCTCAGCCCACCAACAACGGAAGTGTCACAAACAATTCCGATATTCCGATTAACCTGAAAGTCACCAAATCAGATGGTTCCACTTGGGTTTCACACAAACTCATCCAAAAAATAAAAAAAATAAAAAGTGACCAATACCTAGGGACACGTTGCTGCAGATTGAAAAAGCGAAAAAATAAAACGGGGGTCGTATCGGAAAGGAAAGCCAACGATGATTTTGATCACTTACTGGGTCATAAAATTTTTGGTATGGGCGGGGATTGTTTTTAGTTTATATTCAGTTGTTCAGCCCGAGTTGATGTTGCAGTTTTTTGTCAAAAGCCTTATGTGGAAAATGAAATGGCTCGGACTCAAAGGCATGGTCGAGCCCGCAAAAGATGCCAGAAATATCACCAGGATTTGGAGTGTCGTGATGGCGCTTATTTTCTTCGCCATCAGTTATATTTTCGGGAAGGTATTTTTCCTCGGTTATGTTTTAAAATCATAGAATGGTACCGAAGCCTTTGGACTTTACTACCAAACTGACAGAAAGGAACCAAATGACCGCAAGAAATAATCCTATTGTGGAAGCTACGGAACGGGATTTCATCATCACACGAACTTTTGACGCGCCGCGCGAGCGCGTGTTCAAAGCGTGTACCGATCCAAAACACCTGGCCGAGCGGTGGGGGCCGAATGGTTTTGCGAACACGTTTCATGAATTTGACTTGAGCCCCGGCGGCGCTTGGCGCTTCGTCATGCATGGCCCCAATGGTGTCGATTATAAAAATGAGAGCGTTTTTATCGAGATTGTCAAACCCGAACGAATCGTCTTCAATCATATTTCTCCTCCGCGATTTCAAGTGACGGCCACCTTCACCGAGCAAGCTGGCAAAATCAAGCTCCCCTGGCGCATGCTCTTTGAGTCTGCTAATGAATACAATAAGGTTAAGTCGTTCGCCATTGACGGAAACAAACAGAACCTGGACCGCCTTAACGAACATTTGGTGAAGATGGGAGAATCCAAATGATAAAAGCAAAACTAAAACTAAAGCTAAAGCGCTTCTTACGGCCTGTTCCTCAGCCGGCTTTTGCGTCGATTGCTCTTCTTCTGCTTCGTCTAATTGTCGGAACCGCGTTTGTTTTTCATGGTTGGGGAAAAATTCAAACTCCATTTAGCTGGATGCCGCCTCAGGCGCCCGTTCAAATTCCCGCATTTTTCCAGTTTTTAGCGGCAATCTCAGAGTTCGGCGGGGGAATTGCTTGGATACTCGGGCTCTTAACTCCAATCGCATCAATGGGAATTGGTTGCACAATGACGATAGCGGTGTACATGCATTTGATTGTAAGACACGATCCCTTCGTGAATCCTACGGGAGGAATGTCTTACGAGCCAGCTTTGGTCTATTGGGGTATTGCCTTCCTCATTCTGGTGCTCGGGCCTGGAAAGTTTTCGTTAGACAATAAAATATTCGGAGAACGCACGGAAACGAAATAAAAGCAGTCTATTATGACCGATAAAAAATGGGTGAAGATTGGCAAAACTGCGGATCTCAAGACAAAAGAGCTTCAGCCCATTGAAGTGGAAGGCCAGCGCATCGCGTTGTCTTATCGGGACGAAAGTTTTGGGGCAATTTCCGGAACGTGTTTGCATGAAGGCGGGCCGCTCGGTGAGGGCACGATTCGAAATGATTATGTGGTTTGTCCTTGGCACAGTTGGCAGTTTCACCGGCTGACGGGCGAAGCTAGACCCGGAATTCCCGCATCCGTTCCGCAATTTCAACTCAAAGAAGAAACGGGCGAACTCTATATTAATGTCATTCCGCTCACGAAAGCCAAACATGCTCATCATCCACAGCATCCTTTGACTCGTGAGCTCAAACGAGAGCCAGGACCGTTGCGGGTCGCAGGCATTTCGACTACCGTGATGAATAAAGAATATCCCAGATATTCGACATCTGAAGCACTTCTTCAAGAATCACTGAATTACGCGAAAACAAATCACGGCGCGGAAACGAAATTGATTCGGCTCAATGATCTTAAGTTCCGCAACTGCGAAGGATATTATTCCAAAAGCGCTCAAGCGTGTACGTGGCCGTGCACAATTACACAATTCGATCCAACAGACGAACTGACCCAAGTTTATGAGGCTTTTGTATTCTGGGCAGACGTTGTGATCGTTTCAACCGCCATTCGCTGGGGCGGAGCGAGCTCGCTGTATTACAAAATGGTTGAACGCATGAACGCCATTCAAAACCAGATGGTAATTGCGGACCGGGTTCTCATTCGCAATAAAGTGGTTGCGTTCATTGTCACCGGCGGCCAGGATAATATCCAGACGGTGGTGGGGCAAATGATGACATTCTTTGGGGAATTGGGTTTTGCGTTTCCACAATTTCCGTTTATTGCCCACAGCCGCGGCTGGCATGCTGAAGACATGGAAAATAATGTTTCGTATGTGCAGAAAAGCGAACAGTTAAAAGAGGGTGCGCGTGCACTGATAGACCGCTCTGTTGCTTTAGCAACGGATTTGATTGAACATGAGCCCATGTGTAAAGTGGCCCGCGGCGGCCGCAAAGCCCGGTAGAGTTAATCGAAAAGGAAAAGTAGGACGCCTATAATGCCTATGATGCATGTGATACACAATTCCACTATTGTATTGCTCCTGATCAGCTTCCTGGTGTTTTTACCCGAGGGATGGGCTGAGAATTGGAAGGTGGTTTGGAAGGATGACACCCAGGAGCTTCGAGTGAACCGTGACTCGGTCCGTGTCGACGGCGCCGAGGTGGAGTACTGGTATAGCGACTCGGTCGATGCCATAGTGGATTTCATGGAACATCATTATCATGCGGTCTCCGATTGTACAGCAAACCGAATGAGGCACCTTGAAGTTTACGATCCAGCCTCGAGGCAAACCACTACAGTCCAGGACACCGGATGGAAGGACATGCCTTATAATCCCAGTGACCCCGTGACGGTGATGCATTATGAAGTTTGTCTTGATTACCGGCAGTAACAAACAGCAAAAAGAAAACTGGATGCCGTCCGGTTTGACAATTTGTACATGATTACTTACACCATGACCCATTCACCCTTGGGTTATTTATTATTAGCCGCGACTCAAAAAGGAATCTGCACCGTTCGGCTTGGAAACAATAAGAAAAAATTAGAAAATGAATTTAAAAAAGAATTTGAAGCAGCCAAGCTCATTCAGAATGATTCATATTTACGAAAATGGGTTCAAGCCTTAATCGATTATTTGGCGGGTCACAAACCGTGGCCCATGCTTCCGTACGACGTGCAGGCCACTGCATTTCAAAGACGAGTTTGGGATTGGTTGCGGCGGGCAAGTCCTTCGGGAATGACTTACAGCTACACGGAAGCAGCAAAGGCCATAGGCCAACAACCGACCGCCGCCCGGGTCGTTGCTCGCGCCTGCGCAACAAATCCGGTTGCGCGCTTATCATTCCGTGTCACCGGATCGTGCCCAAATCGGGAGGCGAGGGCGGTTACCGTTGGGGTTCTGACCGGAAACGGAAATTATTGAAGCTGGAAAGAAAAGGAAAAAATTATGAATTTCGAAGGTCTTATACCGATCGTTGGTGGAATGATCATGATCCTTTTCGCCAATGGGACGTTTCCGAAAAATCCAAAAGATCCCGAGAAGATGAAAAAGCGGCGCAAAAAATACAGGCCAGTTGTCAAAATCCTTGGTCCTCTTGTTGTCCTCTTCGGAGTGTTGCAGCTGATTGGAATTTTAGGATGAGTCTATAAATCAGTTTCCAACAGTGCCAAACCGGCACCGTGCCTGGCACCATTGGAAACGTACGATTCAGCAGGGAATTGCTTCTGTCCTGATTCTCATTAATTTCACTGCTAGGATTTCTAGTTCTCTTCATTGGAAATCAGGACTGTACTTGAGCCTCCAATGAATTTTTATGAAGCTCAGTGCTGTCCTGAAAGAAATACCTTTTTAACAGAAGTTTGACACCTTTCAAAAAATAGTCCTTTGTTTTCAATAAGTTACGGAGATTCAGACAGACGTAGGCACTACACTTTCAGGGCTTAAGTGAAGCAGATCTCCAGGGATCCGGATCCCTGCTGCTTGGAAGCCAAGATGGGCCTTTTCTGGTAGAGCCGTCCTCAAAATGAGCTCCCGTTCCTTGACCCGGATCTTTGTGGCTTTCACCTCTTTAAGCGCTTGAATGACTTCTGAGTAAACTGCTTTGGGATCGATCTTCTCAAGAGTTTTCTCAAAAGCGACCTTGAGTAATAAAGCTAAGAAACAGATAAACACATGACCCCGAATGCGCTTTGTGGTCCAGTGATAAATTGGCCCGGTTTCAATCTCGCTTTTCAGAGCCCGGAAGCCTTGCTCGACCTGGGAAAGACTTTTGTAGTAAAGCGCACATTCTCTTGAGGAGTATTCCGTATTGGTGAGGAGCACCCATTTGCCATCATAGATCTTTTCTTCCTCCAAGCGCTCCTCATCTAAGGTGACCTGAAAGTCTTTACCTTCAAGCTTGAGATACTTTCGGTAGCCGTTCTTCACCACCCAATCTTTAAAGGAATAATCCGAAATCTTCTGAGCAATGATATGTTTGAAATATTCTCGTTTCTTGGCTTCAAGGGCTGCTTCACGGGGATTGTGGCAGATGAGGTATCTTCTGCCTTCATGCTTTTTTTCCTTCACCCATAGATCTTCACGGATTTCTTCAAATCCCACTTCTCCTAAGAGCTCGCGTTTCTTTTCTTCATCCAGTGAGCGCATCTTCACCCCAACGATGTATTCATAACCGGCTTCTTCAAGCGCCTTCAGATTTTTCTCACTCACCATTCCCCGGTCACAAACAATCACAACACGTCCAATGTCGTAACGGTCCTTGAGTCTTGAGAGAACGATCTTTAAAGACTCCATATCACTTTGATTTCCTTCCCAAACCTCATGAGCTAAGGGAAGGCCTTCTTTATTCATGAGCACCCCAATAATAATTTGTTTCAGATCCATTCTTTTTTCTTTGGAATAGCCGTATTTGAGAAGGACGCTATCTGAATGCATGCCCCAGTATTTGATTGTAGTCGTATCAAAGAGGACCAAATCCAAGTGTTTCCCAAAGAGCTCATCCCTTCTCTTGAGAAGGGTTTCTTCAATCACATCTTTTCTTTCCACCAGATAATCCATAGCCCGGTAGAAGTGCTGGAGATTCAAACGCTCCCAAGCCGGCTCCCAGACTCGGTCTTTCCATCTCCACGTCTCAAGCTTGCTTCCCGGTTTCACCAGCCGGTTGATGACCATCGCACAGATGGCTTCATGAAATGAAAATTCTTTGGACGAAGCTTCTTCCTCAGCACATAAAACCCTCGAGATATCGAGCCTCTTCCACACAGCCTTTAAGACTTGAATGACTCCAAAATGCTTGGCCCATTCGGCTTTAATGTCTTTGGCCAAATCGATGAGCTCACGCTTGCCGACTAGGTAATTGAGTTTCTCGGCAAGCCGCTCCAAATTTCCACTCAAGCGTAACTCATCCAAACGCCCGAGATTGGCAATTGATTTTTGTTTGATTTTCCCATTCTTACGGAAGGACTCAGCAATGCAGAGATATTCTCTTAGCTCGCCAACTTTATTTTTTTGCTTCTTGATTCGGAAGTACATCGTCACTACAAATTATCGGGATGAGTGAGGAGAGAATCAACTCAAAACACACCCAGACGTAGGCACTACAGATTTTGAGTTTAGAAAATCAACTTTAAGGCAGGACAATCACTTACAACAAAAAGATCAAAGAATGAGGGCTCAAAGTGTCAAACTAATGCCAATGAATTTTTATGAAGCTCAGTGCTGTCCTGAAAGAAATACCTTTTTAATATTCTCACGCAGGTCCACATGAGCTTTAGCTTTTGAAAGCATAGCCTGCCATTCGGTGCCCAGAGCTTCGACGACCGCATCTCCGATTTTCTCCATTTCTGTGCCCCATGATTTTTTGATTTTCTGTTTCAGAATTTCCATCTGAACCTCAGTCATAGCCTGGCAAAAGCTGTCCGACCATTTCTGCGCCGCCATTTCAACGGGGCAACAGGACACGTTCGCGCCGGTCTTACATTCCGTCTCAGATTTTGAGCTGGTTTGACAGGTTATTTCGGATTTTTCACAGTCTGACATGTTTTTTCTCCTTTTATGGGTTGGATTAATTACTTGCAAAATACAAGTAATAGGAACTTTAGACCAAGTACTTGCAAAATGCAAGTATTTTATTTTTGCCGAAAACCTGCTATAGTACGTCCATGGAAATACTCAAACCAAGCGAATGCCGTTCCTGCTGCCCGATTGCTAATGCCCTGGATATCCTGGGGGACCGGTGGTCTTTACTGGTCATCCGTGACATGATGATGTTTAATAAGCATGAGTTTGGGGAATTCATTAAGGGGCCCGAGCGGATTGCCACCAATATTCTGACGGACCGGCTCAATTGTTTGCAGGATTGTAGGATCATTGCCAGCCGCCGGCATCCGACTCACAAGAATAAGAAAATTTATTACCTGACCCAAAAGGGCAAGGATCTGCTTCCCGTTCTAGTAGAGCTCATTTTGTGGGGAGGGACTTACCGGGCTGCTCCGGACATGCCGAAAGCTCATTTCAATAAAATCAAACGCGATCCAAAAAAATTTATGCAGACGACTTTGCACGAACTCAAAACTTGGGAACAAAAAAATCTATAACGCGAGCTGATACATCATGAATTCTATTGAACATAAAAAGTTGAAAGTTTCGATTAAGACATTCGGCTGTCCCGACCTTATTAATCTTTATGCGAAGCCGGGACTGCAAAGGTTTTTTTATGAATAAAATGAAAGTACATCTGAAAACCTTTGGCTGACCAATGGAATAGGCACTTCATATCTGCAACTCAAGTCCTGGTAAATATTTACGGGTTTGATTCGTGAAGCATTTTTTAAAAAACAGTCTTTTTGAGTACTCCTTAGCGAGTATCTTCTGTGGGATAATGCGAGTTGACCGGGTGGTAATTATATGGTAACTTTATGGTAGAAATGTGGCAATCATTTTCAAAGGAGATACCATGACAACGCTAATCGATAACAGCATCTTTGATACGGTTCCAGAAAAGGATTACTTATCTTTTTTTGAGGAAAAGACGCCTAGATATAACCGAATCATCGACTTTCTTGATTTCAAGAAAGAGGATATCTCCAAAGCCACGGACGTTCCTTTAAGCTCTGTAAGGTATGACAATAAAATCCCAAGGGAACTCCATGAACGCATCCGGGAGTGGGCCATTCTCTCAAATCTTGTTGCCGGTCATTTTAAAGGAGATTCCAATAAAACGGCATTATGGTTTACCGTACCGAATCCTCTTCTAGGGAATGTGACTCCCCGGGATATGATCCGCTTTGGAAGATATAAAAAACTATTTAGATTCATTCTCAATGCAATAGCCGAAAATAAGCCATAAAAATTTTCTATGGCCCGGCGTAAACATTTTCGCTTTATCCCACCCAAGCATCGAGTTAAGAAACCGCCGGTTTCCGCGTCTATTTTGCTGGATCAATTTTCTGTTGAGGATATAAAAAAATGGGCAGTCTTTAAAGATCAGATCATAAAATTCCACTGGGATTATTACAATGATCTCTCCTATCGACGCTCTAAAGTCTCTGATGAAATCAAAAGGTCTTTGCTCGGGGCTACGCAGAAAACCTTTACGTTTTCCAATTGGCAACGGGCGATAAAATATAAATATACTCTGATGCCATTATCTGTGGCTGGCAGCCTTAAAGACCTTGCTGGCGGGCGGTTCAATATTGGAGATTTAAATCCTTCCCAATTCCCACCTTTCCCAGCGCTTTATATGGCTCGCGACAGAGAGACAGCCTTGCAGGAATTGCTAAATCAGAAAATTGATCTCCGTCAAAAATCTCAATTAGACCCATTCGATTTAGCACTGACGAACCTGGCCTCTGTGAGTATTGTTTCATTAAGCGGCTCACTCGATTCCGTCATCAACCTTAAAGAGCCAGAAAAACTTCAGCCCTTTATTGATTTAATCAAAGACTTCGACCTCCCTAGTAACCTAAGAGAATCCGCTCGAAGTATTGGTTTGCCGGAGCCTGATTTAATTCGGACGGTTTCCAAGCTGGTGGATTGTTTGTTGACTCCCAATTGGCGCGAGTGGCCCATGCAGTTTGATGTTCCATTCTCGTCACAAATTTTTGGACAATTAGTTGCTGACGCAGGCATTGAAGGAATTCTGTACCCCTCGAAATTCACCGGGAAGGATTGCCTTACCATTTTCCCGCAAAATTTTGATGATGCGTCAGGTTCTTTTGTGCAATTAGAGGGTGAATTGCCGCCAGGGGTCAAGATTTCACGATTAGATGCAAAGACCTGGAAGAGTGGACTGTGAGCGTTCAGATGCCTCATACCCGTAATTCGTTTGCTTGAAAATCTTTACGGATTTGACTCGCCTGGCTAAATCATAAAATCTGCAAAAATAGTCTAAATCTTACGGCAATTTAACGGCAGCTTATCGGCAGTCTACTTGTTTTTGCCGATATTTAAGCAACTTAAAAATTTTCCAGTTCAGAATTACTAGCAGTACGCGGCATCATGGGCCGCGACTGGCTGTCCTGGTGCATAAGCACCAGGGCTAACCGAGAGGGAGACCCTAATGCCGTCTTTTGATAAACGTCCCTTGCTTGTGCTCGGTGCAACAGGCTATGTGGGCAAGCGGCTTATCCCTCATCTTTT